>Ga0209390_10007857_pt1 | contig 13450 bp, 7 predicted proteins | sample BON01_FD_187212 | JGI IMG/M metagenome (GOLD analysis project Ga0209390, IMG submission 187212) | Freshwater microbial communities from Lake Bonney liftoff mats and glacier meltwater in Antarctica - BON-01 (SPAdes) (version 2) | ecosystem: Environmental > Aquatic > Freshwater > Ice > Glacier... | reverse complement strand
TTCGGCGCTCGCGATGTCGGCGCGGCTCCCCCAGCCAAGGCCGCGCTTGCGTGGCTCGGGAGCGCTGAGCCGAAGGCGGCGCGAGACGGTGTCGGCGGGCGCTGGCGTGTTCGCGTCGGTGGCGCGCAGCGGCGGCCCGCTCGCCGGGCTTTCCTCAAACTCGACGTAAATCGGCTCCGCCGGGCTGGCCGAGAACGCGACGGTACGCGAAGCGGGTGGAGCGAGGCCCCTGATCGCCGGCCTTGGAGTGCGCGTCGGCGCCGGCGCCGCTGTACGCGTCGGCGCAGGCGCGAGCTCCTCTTCGGCTGGCGGCTCCTCCTTGGCTAGTGGCGCCGTATCGTCCGGCTCCGGCTCACCGTCGACGTCGTCCATCAATGTATGTGCGGTATTTTTGTTGTAGACGTGCTCATCCGTGCCCATTCTCGCGAAGAATGCCCGGCCGAGCGCGGGGATGCCGCCTTTCTCCTCGACGATGGACGCGAGCGCCTGCGGCGCGTCCTCGAGCCGTTGGTCGGTCGCGTCGGACGGGTCGACGGGTCGACATCGAACGAGTCGAAGTCGAGGTCGCTGTCCCGCCAGGAAGTGAGGTCGACGTCCGCCTCGGCGGCGGATGCAGTAATACGCGAGTAGTGGATGGCCGGAACCTGCAAGTAGTCCCCGCCAGGGCCTGACCCGCCCACACAAAAGGCCGACCCCAGGCCAGGAAATTCTGCCAAAACAGAAGATCCCAGGTATCCTGGGGCCCCGGGGGTAGTGGGCAGGAGCGCCAGAGAGGTCGTAGCGAGATCTGCTTTAAGAGCTTGAGGTGTAGTCGATGCTGCTGGTAGACCGCGCTCGGCAGACCGCCTGGCCCGAATGAGCACGGCTTCCTCCTCGGAGAAGATGTTCGCGTTTTCGGCGATGGGCGCACCGTCCGAGACGGCGTACGCCTCGGTGTCGACGCCGATGGCCGCCTCGGCGGCGAACAGGTTGAGCTCTGAGAGGCCGTCCATGTTGAGCCCCATGAGATCGGCCTCCTCGGAGATGTCGACGAGTTTCGACGTCCAGGTCGCGGTGACGTCGTTCGGGATGGCTGCGTGGGAGCCGCCTCCGCGACCGCTGCCGCCGCCTCAACCGCCACCGCCGCCGCCCCGGCCGCCGCCCTTGCCTCCGCCTTTGCTGCCCCCCTTGCCGGCGGCGTACTCCTTGAAGCGCTGGATGTTCTCATCGGTCGGCGGGATGAGCTTGCAGGCCAAGATGCCGAGCTTGCGCGCGTTGGCGTCGCGGCCCTTGATGATGGCGTCGACCCGGGCCTTGTCGACCCAGACGCTGGGCGGGACGTTTCTCTCCTTGCGCGGGTCGAGGAAGCACGGCTTGGCCCACCCTTTAACCAGATGCGTGCCATCGGGGCCGCAGTCGGAGCACCATTGCTGCGAGCCGGCGACGGCCGCGTGGTGCCCGCCGCCGCTGCAGCCGTAGGCGCCGTAGCTCGAGTAGCCGGCGGCGTAGCTCGAGTCGTTGGGCTTGACGGTGAACTCCATCCCGGTGACCGCGCACAACGACGCAAGGCTCTCGCAGGCAATGCCAGGGAAGTCGGACGGATTGATTGAGGCGTGAGCTCCTGCGGCAGAAGAGCTCTCGTAGTCGTGCACGATCGCCTTGCACTCCGCCAGCACGACCTGCAAGTCCATGATGTCGCCCGACTTCTTGAGCTCCTCGCGCAGAGCGCGTCCCGTCTGCTGAACGTTCTTTGGCATCATCTTGATGAGAAAGAACGCCGCGTCGGGCGTAGAGAAGGGCTGCGCGAGGTGGGGAGAGATGTGGTTGATGAATGCGTAGGCCTTCTTGTCGTACGCAGAGGAGGAGCAGCCGTCTGGCAGGTGGAACTTCTCCTGAACGTCGAGCGCCGTCTTGTAGTACAGCTTATCGGCCTCGGACCTCTCGCATACGAAGAGGTAGTTCTGCACGATGGTGTAGGCTTGAGCCCCGTCCATGCTCCCGACCCAGTCGACGTTGCGCTCCGACATGTTGCAGAGCTTGCGCATCTCCTCGGCCAGGGTCATGTTGTGCTTGGCCACGCACGCGTAGAGCAAGGCGAAGATCTTGGTGAGGTCGTCGAGCCAGATGCGGGTGCGCGCCATCTTGTTCGTCTTGTTCTTGAGCGCATACCCCGCCCGTAGCACCACCCGGCTCTCGTAGCCGGACTCGCCGGGCTTGAGCATGGGAATCGTTATCATCTGCATATCGGCGATCATGCGGGCGCGCGGGGAAACTCTGCCCGTCAGCGCAGTCGCCAACAGCCCGCGCGCTGTCAGCTCGTTCTCCACCAAGAGCTTCCATTCAGCGCGTTGGTGTCTGTGATCCTGTTCTCCATGTGGGAAATCAGGAAGCAGCCTCGGGCTGCTTTGCTGGTCGGCGCGTCCGTCGGAATGTTCCGTTGCGAAGATCATCGCGTACGTCGCGCGAGACCGTGCCACTACCACAGCAGCGATGCGGGGACCGGTGCGGCTCTGGGCACCGGTACGAACAGCTAGACGCGTGAGCTAGCTGTAGTCCTTGGCGATCTCAAGGTTGTTTCAAAGCGGTTACCGCTCTGTACCGACGGTACAAAGCGGTCACTATAACTGACACACACACTAAAAGGATATCCCGATGGGATGAATCCGGTTTCCACTTCCGGTGGAATGAGTCCTGCTCCCCATCCTCGCTCCTCGCGTGGCAGTGCCCCCGCGCTAGAGTACTAAGCGCCGTGGTGCAGAAACCATACTTTCTCACTGCATCTTCTGATCTTCTTCTGATCTTCGGGCCGCGCCAGCACGTGCGCAGGCCCTATGAGCCCTTACTGTAATCTCTCTCTCTGTTTCTGCTGGCGCCGCTCGACTCTCTGTCGCGGATGGTTAGACCGACGCTGCTTCCGGCACGCGCGGAGGCAGCCACGCTGCGCCTCCGGCTCAGCTGCTTCCCGTGTTAGGATGCTTAGACAACGCCACAAGCTTGAATGACGCCCCGTCGCAGGACGGCAGGACTTGCACGGCGCGAGAGACTCACTCTCTCTCCCTCTCAAACTCTACGCCTTGAGGCGCACGCTCATCGCCTTGACTGCGTCCTCCGTCGGCGGCGTGCCCATCATAGCGCCCTGCAGCAGATCGCACGCCTCCTGCAGCGCCGACTCGCCGCCGTTGGCCTCCTTCTCCGCCGCCACTGCGCCCTGCAGGGCCGCGAAGCCCTGCATCAGGCCGAACGGGCCGGGCATGAAGCCCTCCTCCACAAAGAAGCCGTTCAGGATCTCCGAGATGCGCGGCATCATCTCCTGCGCCTTCTCCTCCGCCTCTGTGCTCACCGCGCTGGCCGCCAGAGCGCTAAGCTCCGCCATGTTGGCGCCGAGCGCGTCGATCACCTTGGACAGCGCCACGCGCGCCTCGGGCACCGTGTACGTCTTGGCCTCCATTGCTGCGGGCCACGGGATGAATGGTGAAGTGACTCGCGCGTTCCTCTCGCACTGGCGTGCCTACTGTACTGGCTACTGCTTCTGCTACTGTACTGGCTACTGCTTCTGAGCGCACAGTTGGCGCACAGCGACGTTACTTCTTCTGTTCACAGCGCGGGCGAGCGCGCGAAACAAAATCATTCACAGGCCGCCTGCAGCGTTGCGACAGGTACTCCTAGACCCAGAGGTCGTCCGGACCGAACGCCTGTCAGCCAAACGGACACCACGGAACGCACCGTCCGCGGCCGGTCCTTGCCGCCGGCTGGTGGTGATCTCACGCACCCTCTAGTGGATGCACAGGCGCGAGAAACCATGACGACCCCGCGGCCAGCAACCCTGCGCTTAATCTTGACGGTACTACTGGCAGCAGCCGGCAACCTTCTCGAGTGGTACGACTTTGCGGTCTTCGGCATCTTTGCGCAGGAAATCGGCCAGTGCTTCTTTGTTGGCGGGGACGCCGCCACAGCGTGCGCGGGTGCGCACGGGGGTGACGCCGGCGCGGCCTCCATCTACTCTTACATTTTATTCGCGGGTGGCTTCCTCGTCCGGCCGGTGGGCGGCGTGCTCTTTGGCTGGGTGGCGGACCACAAGGGCCGGGCGGCCTCGCTGATGCTGTCGATCGTGGGCATGGCGGCGCCGACCCTCGCCATCTCGGTGCTGCCCTGCCGCGACCAAATCGGCCTCGCGGCGCCGGTGCTCCTCACCCTCTTCCGGCTCATGCAGGGCGTGGCTGCCGGCGGCGAGCTTCCGGGCGCATTGGTTTACGCTGTCGAGCGGGCGCCGCCGCACTTCAAGGCGACGTTTGGCGCGCTGGTCCAGTCGACCGGCGTGGGCTCGGTGCTGGCCAACGGCGTCGCCGCGCTCCTCCAGGCCACCCTGGGCCCGACGCTGCTGTGCGAGTGGGCGTGGCGCATCCCGTTTGTGGCGGGCGGCTGCACCGCGGCGCTCGTCTGCGTCGTCCGGTTGGTGGGGGGGCTTCCGCAGAGCGACGAGTGGGCGGCGGCCGTCGCCGGCTCGGCCACGGCTCACCCGAGCCTCCTCCGCACCCTGCACACGAGCTGGCGGCCCGTGGTGCTCATCACGCTGGTGCTCGCCTACTCCATGGCGGGCTACTACCTGCTCTTCGTCTGGATCACCCACTACCTGCGCGCCGAGCGAGGCCTCTCCGCCTTTGGCGCCTCGTCGCTGCTCAACTCTTTGTGGGCTGTCGCGGTGCTCGCCTCTGGCCTGCTCACCGACCGCCTCGCGTCGCCCTTCGGCGGGCTCGCCGGCGCCGAATGCTGGCGGCGCCGCGGCGGCGCCGACCGCGCTTGGCTCTCGAGCCCCGCCACGGTGACCGTCGCGTTCGGGCTGCTGATGCTGGTCGCGGCGCAGCCCGTGTTTGGGATGCTGCGCACTGCCGACGCGCAGACTGTGGCACTACTCCAGGGCCTCCTCGCCCTGCTGCACGCCCTCTCCGTCGGCCCATTACAAGTCTGGATGGTGCTCACGCTCGATGACGTGGCGACGCGCGCCACTTGCCTCGGCGTCGCCTACAACCTCGGCTCGTCGCTCTTCGGCGGCACCGCGCCGCTCCTCGCGAGCGCCCTCACCGCGGCGACGGGTGGGCCGAGCGGCGCGGGCGCCTACCTCGCACTCGTCACGGGCCTCTCCATCTCGGCCGTCGTCGTTGCCGACCGGCTGCATAGGCGCGGCGGCTTGGAGGAGGTGCCGCTGGCGGCGCGCGAGGGCTGCGCCGAGGGCGGCGGAGCGCGGGTGCTCGCCATCGACCCACCGGCGGCCGCAGAGGGCGCCGCGGCCGGCGGCCCTGCACAGGCGGGGGCGCGGGGCTCCACCGCCGCGCGCAGATGGCCCCCGCCTCGGGACGAGGTGTGTAGCGGGGCCGCGAATGCGGCTGGCACCGCGAGCCGTGCGAGTAGCTGGGTAGCATAGGTCTGATTGGGTTGAATAGTTGCGCCTGGCTTCTTATTTGAGATGTGCTGCTGCATGGTTGCATGTGTTGCATGTTGCTCATGTTTATGTTTATTATTATTATTTGCGTTCGTTTGAGCCTTCCTGGCACGGCGTGTATGGTGCAGGATTGGGGTTGTTTGGTGAATATGAAGAAGTCCTGACTTAGTCCTTCTACGAAAAAGTACGAGCATGCCGCCATGCAGCACATCATCATGACATCATCTCTCTCAACTCTCTCTCTCTCTCTCTCTCATCTCACACCATCACCATCACCATCACACCATCGTCTCACACAGCATCATGTGAGCACATGCACATGAGCATGGCGATATATTAATTAAGCTCCGTTACCACCTCTTTAGTAGCAGCTCCCTCCGCATGGGTGCATGTCTGTACTATAGCTTGCTGTTGCTGCTGATGATTGAGATGATGATGATATCTGATGATTATGATTGATGATGATGATGATGATTCGCTATATACTCGTCGTAGCCCCATAACTACTCGTAGCTCGTAGAAAGCTCGACTACTGCTGATGATATGCTTACCCCCACAGGGTAACCCCCCCCCCCCCCCCAACACAGCAGCCGGCACGGCCCACAGCACACACAGCACACAGCCTCCAGCCTCCAGCACTCAGCACTCACCGCGCTGTACACTACTACTAGAGCTAGGCTCTAGAGAAGTAGCTCTACTCTACTTCTAGAGCTCTACGACTAAAACAAAAGTTTCCCGCCAAATGTTTGCGACGATTTTGCGAAGCGAGCAAGCCGAACGCCACAGAAAAATATGGACGCTGAGGACCCAGACGCGCGCGCCGACGCGGTAGAGGAGTCGGAAGGCGTACAGATCCTGTGCGTGGTGTACAAGGCGCAGGTGCCGCGCCATCCTGCTGCGCCGCGCGCCCGGTCCCCGCGCCTTGCCGCTGAACCGTGCCCGCCACCGCACCCGCGCCGCAGATGCTGGGGGCAGCCTACCTTGACAAGACGACGCTGCGGTTCTGCGAGGTGGCCGACGTCGGTCCGGAGCTGGAGATGCTCCGCTCTCTCAAGTTTGAGCTCAACCCGCAGCTTATCGTCGCCCCTGCGAGTGCTGACGCGAGCTTTCTGGAGCAGCTCGAGGCGCCGCTCACGGCGGGCCCCGACCCCGCCCCGGGCGAGGAGCTGGACCCCGAGGAGGCTGCCGACGCGGGGGCCTCTGGCTCCTTTTCCGTCCAGCTGGGCAAGTCGCGCGACTTCAGCTCCGCCTCGGCGACCAAGCACCTTGTCTTGCTGCAGCTTTTCCGCAAGGAGGGCGAGCGCGAGATGACGGACCGCGAGATTGTGATTCACCTGGAGCACCACCTACCGCGCGAGCAGGAGCAAGCGCGCGCGGCCGTCGGCGGGCTGCTCGCGCACATGCAGAAGCAGGAGAGCACGGGCCGGCTGAGCATTACCGACATCGTCCCGCACAAGCTCGAGAACGTGATGCGGCTCTCTCCCGAGGTGCTCTTCTCGCTAAACATCTTTGCCGACCGGCGCCACCCGCTCGCCGCCGGAGGGCGCTCCAAGGACGACTTCTTGCTCTGGGCGGTGATGAACCGGACGCGTTCGAGCCCCGGCGAGGCGCTGCTCCGCTCGTGGTTCGCGCGCCCCTCGCTCGACCTCGAGGCGCTGACGGAGCGGCAGGAGGCCATCGCCTTCTTCGTCTCGCGCCAAGACTGCCTGCCACAGCTCCGCTCGCTCCTCTCCAAGTCCAAGGACGTGCGCAACCTGCGCCTGAGCTTCGACCGGGGCGGGCTCCTGCTCTCCGACTACAAGAACGCTCTATCGACCGCCTCGTGCACCATCCGGATGCGCGACCTCCTCCTCGCGACAGAGGTCTCGCCAGAGCGGGTGCCGATCGCGCGCCGGCTCGGAGAGGTGAGAAGGAGCCACTCGGCTGTTGGCTCTTAAAAGGGCGTGGCGTGCCCCGCGCCTAGCCAATTGCCTGTCACCACGTTGCCTCCCTGGCCTCAGATCGCGGCCGACGAGCTCGCGGAGCTGTCCAATATGATCCACGGCATCATCGACTTTGAGTCGTCCGCCAAGCGCGACGCCAAGGCCACGCAGCACATCTGCGTCAACGACGGCGTGCACGAGCAACTCGACGAGCTCCGCGGCTCGTGTGCGCGGCTGCAGCACGTGCTGACCGCCACGGCGCGGACCGAGCTGGCGCGGCTGCGCTCCGGCTCGTCGCTGCTGCGACACAATGAGGACGAGCAGCTCTTCGTGGTCTTCATCACGCAGCTGGGCTTCATGCTGAAGATGCCAATGCCGCGCGTGCTGCCCGAGAACGCCGACTCGCTGCACGAGCAGTTCGAGGGCGCGGGGCTCTCACTGCAGCTGCACGAGGATGGCGAGGGCTACTTCAAGACGCAGTCGTGCGTCGACCTCGACCGCCGCTTCGGCGACATCCTCTCGCGCATCCGCGATCTCGAGTCGCAGCTGGTGCGCCACCTCGAGGTGCAGATCCTCGCCTCGCTCCCCGCGCTCCTCGCCGCGCAGACCGTGCTCGCCGAGCTTGACTGCCTGCTTGCGCTCGCCACGGCCGCGGTTGAGCTCAAGCTGACGCGGCCGCGGCTCGTCGACAGCGCGGTGCTCGACATCAAGGAGGGCTGGCACCCGCTGCTGCACAACGCATCGCAGCTCGTGCCAAACTCTTGCCGCATGTGCGTCGCCCCGAAAGCCGAGAGCCGGATGATGCTGCTCACGGGTCTTAACGCGAGTGGCAAGACCTTCTACCTGCGCATGGTCGGGCTGATCGCCTTCCTCGCCCAGATCGGCTCCTTCGTGCCGGCCGAGGCGGCGACCGTCGGGCTGGTGGACGCCATCTTCACGCGGATGGTCTCGCACGAGTCGACGCTCGCCAACGCCTCCGCCTTCATGGTGGACCTCACGCAGATGGCGCACATGATCCGCCACTCGACCAAGCGCTCCCTCTGCCTCGTCGACGAGTTCGGCAAGGGCACCAACGCGCAGGACGGCATCTCGTACCTCTACGCCTGCCTCCGCCACTTCCTTGACCGCGGCGCCTCGTGCCCGCGGCTGCTCGCGTGCACCCACTTCACGGAGCTGCTCGGGCTGCCTGAGCTGGTGCAGCAGCCGGGCCTCTCGCTCTGGACCATGCAGGTGATGCTCGAGGCCAAGCTCGAGGCGGACGACTTGCTCGACCAGGTGGTCTTTCTGTACCGCGCGGTGCCGGGCCAGTCGGAGGACTCGTACGGCTACCACTGCGCCGCGGTGGCCGACGTCCCAAAGCCCATCATTGACCGCGCGCTCCTCATCTCGCAGCGGCGCGACGCCGGTGAGCCAGTCTATCCCATCCACCAGGACAAGGCCGAGGCCGCGGCGGAGGAGCGGCGGCTCGGGGCGCGCAACTCACTCGTCGACGGATTCTTTGACTACGACTTCGGCACGGGGACCGCGGCCGAGTTCTTCCGCCTCAACGCACACTCCATCGACGCGCTGAGCTTGCGCTCCAACGCGAATGGGAACGCCCCCCCCGGGCGGGCCGGCTTCTGAGCCTGCATAGCAGGGCAGTGCGCGCGTATCCCATCGACGACTCCCCGCCCCCCCACCCCCGTGCGTCGTGCTCGCGCACGTGTGTTGGCGCGGTGTGTGTTCTGGCTCGATATAAGGGCAGCGGTCTGTTTGCTTTTCTTTTGCTAGCTTGCGCTGGTGCAGCGTCTCAGCGTTGCGCGCGCGCTTAGCGCGCTTTCTGTCTGTGCGCTAGCGCCCCACGCGGGCCGCAGCGCGGCTGATTTTTGGTGGGTCGTCGTGTGTCCTGTGCGGGGTGTGGAGCGCTGCTGATCCCCGCCCCGTCCTTCCGCCGATGGTATCTGTGTCGCTTGTGTCGTGACCGTCGTGTCGTGTTTCAGCAAGTGCTCGCTTACTTAGCTCGTGTGATGTTGCTCGTTATAAAATTCTTTATTAGATTCATAGATTGTATATATACAGTAATATACATGTACATCAGTATATATATATATATATATGAGTATGCCGTTAGATTTTTGTATTAGAGGGGTGTGTGCAAGAGAAAGAAAACAAACACCTGCAATTTTTTAATAATTAGAATAATATACGTAATACGCGGCGGATATACACCCTCTGACCCCTCCCCTACTCCCCGCCCCGGCAGGCATATTATACTAATACTACCATATAATCAATCAATTTAATCATCAATCAAAAATCTTTCAAAGAGCCACATACGAGCACACGAGACCAACCAAAGCGACAACCCAGCACGCCTACCACACGGGGCAGTAAACCCTACCCTGCGCCGTGAAGTGACGCAGCCGACCACGGCAGTCCCTTTTTTTCGGTCTCCGGCACCCTTGTCCTCGTCCCACAACCACCTCAGCAGTCAGCAGGCAAACTAAAATATGACTAAAACGAATCAATGTATCTGCGAATCGCCTCTCGCGCCTCGCTCAGCAACACACACGCATAATAAATAAGCGAGAGAGCATGCAGCATAAACAAGTGCAATATCAACGACTGAACTAAGGGGGTGTAAAGAAGACTGAACCGTGTGAGCCCCGCCACAAATGAACAATGAAGGAGTCCATACAAACTGGCCGCGCGCCGCGGTCACTCCTCCGGCTGCATGAGCAGCGCGACGGCGGCGAGCACCCAGATGTCGGCGGGCCGGTCGGTGTGGAGCGGCGCGTCGAAGAGGTGCGTGGGGCCGCGGACCGCCGCCTGGTAGACGGGGCAGATGTAGACGTCGGCGGTGGGCACCTCGGCCGCCTGGACGCCGCGGATGAGCATGACCGGCATCTCGGGGTGGAGCTCGCGCGGCTCGGCGTCGACGATGAGCTGCCGCCCGACGTCCCAGCGCGCGCCGTCCATGTAGAAGCCGTGGGCGTGGACGCCCTCGTCGGGCTGCGCCCAGAGGTCCTCGGGCCACGTGACGGTGAACTCGGCGAGCGCGCGCATCGAGTCGAGGCCCTGCCCCTTGGCGCGCGCGCTCACCTGCAGCACGGCAGCGACGAAGCCGCGCGGGTTCCAGAGCCCGCTGATCCAGAGCGAGGGCGGCAGCTTGAGCTTCTTCTCGACCAGCCCGTCGAGCTGGCGCAGCCGCAGCATCAGGTCGTCGATCCAGGCGGGCAGCGCTTTGAGGCAGAGGCGCGCGCCCGCCGCAGCCGACTGGCCGCAGAGGTGCAGCCACGCGGCGGGCACGCGGTCGGCGAAGAGGTCGTCGAGCAGCAGGCCCATCGCCTCGGAGATGTTAAGCCCTCCGTCGAGCCCCAGCTTGAGCTCAGCCAGCGCGCGGACCATCTCGCGCAGCACGCCGTTGGCGCGCTCCAGCTCCTGCAGCACCGCCACGATGTAGGGCGTGAGCGGCCCCGCCTTGGCCTTGACCTCGGCCGTGCGGAAGGCGCCGGGCAGCTTGGAGAGGATCTCGGCCGCCTTGGACGCAACCTCCGCCTTGCTCCGCGCGGGGCACGGCGCGCTCGCGCCGCCCAGGACGCGGAGCGAGCGCAAGACATCCTCGGCCTCGCGCCGCAGCGGGCCCACCTGCGAGTTTGGATGGAGGCCGTAGAGCTGCGCCGTCTCGGCGGGTAACGCGTCGATGTGCGCGAGGAGGCCGTTGTAGTCGTCCGGTCGCGGGCAGCCCAGCTCTGGCGCGAGCTGCGCGTCTGAGTCCGGTTCGGCTATTTCCGGCCGAAGCATCTGGGCCAGGTAGGCGTTGGTGACGCGCCGGTCGAACCAGTCGCTCATGTGTCCTCCGTAGAAGATCTCGCCGAAGAGGTAGCGCAGCTCCTCGTAAGGCACCGCGCTCTGCCGCTCGAGGTGGGAGCGAAGCATGGCCGCGCAGACCTGCAGGTCGGCCTGGAAGAAGGTGGGCTGGCTCGAGAATCCTCTTGCGCCAAACTGGCGCCGGCCGAGCGTCAGCACGTGAAAGAAGCAGAGCGCGAAGAGCAAAGGGCGGAAGGCGGGCGCGTCGCACGCGTCGAGCGTCCCCTGCGAGAAGAGCGAGACGGCGGCGCGCAGGTTGGACTGCAGGTGGGCGGTGGGTTGCAAAGCAACCTTGAGCGAGGCCTGCAGCAGCCCCGCAGGGATGGACTGCTCGTCGTGCGTCGGCGGCGGCGGCGCGGAGAGGAAGCAGCGGAAGTCGTCGTGGCTCTCTTCTCCGGCATCGTGCAGCAGCACTTCAAGCGTCGGAAGCCACTCTTTCATCAGCTGGACGTTCTGCAGAAAGACCCAGCCGCCCGCCGCCGCCATCTGCGCGATGCTCGCCTCCGCAAGCCGCTCCTTGCCCGCGCCCATCGAGAGCAAGACCAGCTTGCCGTTGGTGGACGTAAAGCCCACCTGCTTGCCGAGCTTCTCGATGTCTGCGCCGGGGTCGACGCCAGGATTCAGCACGAAGAAGATCGGCACGCTGGGCGACGAGGCGAGCCAGGTGCTGCGCAAGAGGTGCGGCTCCTCTTGCACGTAGCGCGGGCCGAGCGTGGCCGAGACGAGGCTGGCGAGAGCGAGCGGCAGCCGGTCGGGACGGAGCGCCTTGAGCAGCAGCAGACGCTGCAGGGGCGTGAGGAGCTCCTCCCACTCGCCCGGTAGCGCGCCAGGGTCCTCGGGCGCCGAAGACTCGACCCAGACGTGCCACGCCGCAGCGTCCTCCTCCAGCTGATCGAGCAGACCCTCTTTGCCGAATGGCGCGCTCGCTAGCTCGGCCAGCGCCGCCGCCGCGCCAAACCTGGCCGGGCTCAGGTAGCTGGCCGCCTCGTGCCCGGGTAGCAGGTTGCTTGGCGCGGCGCCGTTTAGCAAACAGTCGAGCTCCGTCTGCGGCAGCGCGCCCTCGCGCTGCAGGATCTGGAAGGTGAGCCGCGCGGCGAGCGCGAGCTTGTGCTGTTCGAGCATGCCGCGCCGCGCAAAGTGGAAGAGCTGATAGGTGACGTCGCTCAGCAGAGCGATCAGTCGCGCGGAGAGCTGCTCCTCGGTCAGGTTGGCCTTGATGACGCGCTTCAAGTTGATCTTTTGTGCCATGAGCGAGGGGCGCCACGAGGCGGGGCGGCGCAGCGCGTTCTCGAGCATGAGGTCAAGGAGCACGTTTCCCGTCCCCTGCGAGAAGCGGAAGCGCGTGCGCTCGGCCGAGAGCGCGAACTCGAAGATGAGGAAGAAGGTGTTGAGCGAGTAGTGATTGAACGAGTGGAGCAGGTGGAGCTCGCTCAGCAGCGTAAAGAGCAGCGCGCCGCGACCAGCAACATCGCGGTACCTGGGGTAGGGGGAGGGGGTACACTTAGGATGGTAGGGGGTAGGGGGTACACCCATGATGGTAAGCGACCAGCAACCTCGCGATACCTGGGGTAGGGGGGAGGGGGTACACTCAGGATACGTATCCTACGCTACCCCTGCTCCGCCGCGACCCGCCACCTCGCGGTACCTGGGGTAGGGGGTACACTCATCTATGCCGGCGGCGGTGTGCCGCTGGGGGAGGTGCCCGCGCTGTCCTGGTGTGGGGAGGTGTCTCTCGGGGGTATATTAATCATCTCCTCAGGATGGTACCCTACGCTACCCCCCAGATGTACGAGGTCGTGACAAAACGAGTTTTGGAAGGCGAGAATGAAAATGTGTACCTCTCGCGTACGGGGTAGGGAGTACACTCAGGATGCTACCCTACGCTACCCCCCAGATGTACGTGACAAAACGTGAGGTTGCCGCCTTGGGCGTTATAACTTTCTCCTGGGTGTTTAGCTGCTAGAGTGTCTCTAAAACGCTAGCGCGAGAAGAGTTTGGGAAGCGAGAATGTGTACCTCTCGCGGGTACACTCATGATAGAACCCTACGCTACCCCCGAGATGTAACAAAACGAGTTTTGGAAGGCGATAATACGTACTTCTCTCGGCTGGCCTCGACGGCCGCCGCCGCCAGGTTTAACACTCATGATGGTACCCTACGCTACCCCCAGATAGTGACAAACCGAGTTTTGGAAGGCGAGACGTTTTGGAAGGCGAGTATATATATATATATATATATATATATATATATATATATATATATAT
>Ga0209390_10007856_pt1 | contig 13451 bp, 10 predicted proteins | sample BON01_FD_187212 | JGI IMG/M metagenome (GOLD analysis project Ga0209390, IMG submission 187212) | Freshwater microbial communities from Lake Bonney liftoff mats and glacier meltwater in Antarctica - BON-01 (SPAdes) (version 2) | ecosystem: Environmental > Aquatic > Freshwater > Ice > Glacier... | reverse complement strand
ATCGACCGCACCAAACTCCATTTCACTGCCACCAACTTTTCCCAAAATGTTTTGGTAATCACCAGCCCAGCCCAGCCCAGCCGGATCACACTCTTGAAACCAAAAAAGATGTGCATATTTTTTGCCACTGTATTTTCGCCCGAGTCAAGAGCATGTACATCGACCGCACCAAACTCCATTTCACTGCCACCAACTTTTCCCTGCATCGTCCAAATTTCAACGGCCTGAATCGGGACCCATTTGATTACAATACGGCCGTTTTTTGACCGAACCAAAAAAAACACAATCAGCCGAGATCTGGGAGATCGGGAGATCGATTCGAAACTCAATTTAACCTCGAACCTCGAGTTTGGAGGCTCTGAGAAGCAGATCACATGTCGCTTGCACGCGAGTGTGTATGGTGTCGGGCGACGGGCGTGAAGCTGTTTCGCTGCGCCAATTGCTGTCTTGTGGCATATTGTGGAAAGGACTGTCAAAAAATACACTGGAAACGCGGACACAAAAAGAACTGCTGCAGGACTGAAACCGAAATGACTTTCAGTCTCACGGCGGCTGAACCAGGACGTCCACACAAAGTAGTCGGTGACAGTACACCTGAAAATATTTCGATGGGCCTGTTTGTGAAAATGACCAAAGACGAGCAAAAGGTTGCCATTCTCAAGTTTGCAAAAGCGACTCATTCGAACCGCAATTATGACGCCAACACAAACACTGATGTGTCCTTACGCTGGGCTGCTGTGAGTGCGACATCGCGGCTGGCGATGATGAGCATGAAGATTGACGACTGGAGTTCAGCGGACACACGTCTGCGTGCCTTTTTCCGTCTCGTCAAGCTGTTGGAAGTGGCTGAACCTACACAGGCGCAGCGCGACGAATGGCATTTGGAAAGTTATGTAACAAGCATGACCAAAAATTGGCACGTGGTGGAAGAAATTCTCTTGGAAGCGGATATTTTGGCAACTCGCAAACTCGTCTTTCAATTGGAACCTGGAAAACACAAATCCGAGCAAACTTATGCCCTCGTGCTACGCATAATGTATTCGCAACAGCATTATGCAAAACTTGGCGCCGATTACATTGAAATGAATGTGCATAGTCGGATTGAACAGATTGACTTGTGTATTTCTTTTCTCGTAGACCTTGGCTGCACCGATGAGGACGTCGACAATGGAGTCGAGCTTTACAAGACCTTCGGAATGTTGGACAGCCAACTCGCACTGGGCTTCTCAATTTTTGACAGTGCGCGCCAAGATTACGAACAGCGTGCAGAGCAAGTTTCTTCACTAAACTACAAGAAGGACGTTGTCCAGACCATGAAGGATCATGTGGAGCGTGTCGGTTTTGGCGATTACGCGAAGCTTGGCAATTTCGTGCAATTCATTGAAATCGAGTTTCAGGCCATGGACTCGGCCTGCGATGCTTTGGATTTGGCCTTTGAAAAGCAAGAGGACAAAAAGGAGTAAGAGGACCTGGCCTGTGAGGCTTTGGATTTAGCCTTTGACAAGCAAACGGTCTGAAACAAAGGCAGACAGACAACTCCCTGTGGGATCACGTGTTTTTCCAAAACATTTTGGCATTTTTATGCATGGACTAATTGAATAAATTTCTTTGACACCGATGCATTTTGGAATCGTTTGCTGGTTTTCCACATACCTCCGCTCTTGCTTGCACAAAACAATTTGGCAAATTGTTTGGGGCGCGCGTCGAGTTTAGTGAACCACCATACCACACCACACATCGCACCGTGAAATTCACTGACACTCTACAGACGAACACTCCGCAACAACGCACAGCAAACGTACGTCAGTTTCCCTAAACGTATATAAATATACACGACAAATACACCAGCACTGCACTGTACCCCTCCCCCCCCCCATCATGGCACTATCATTGGGTCTTGGGAGCATCAACGTCGTGACGGAGAACGGCGACGTCTATACATATGGCTACAACTCTGGCGGACAGCTTGGCATCGGCTCGTGCGAAGATCAGTTGGTACCTGTCTTGTTGGGCAAGCAAGCTGTCTTTGGTGGTCGTGGGGTCGTCATGATATCGGCCGGAACGCAGCGCACTGCGTGTGTGACGATTGATGGTGGGTGTTGGACGTGGGGAACTGTATCAAACTCTGCTTACAGTAGCACCCCGACTGCCCAGGATTTGTTTATGATGCGTCCCAGTCGACTGGGTCCGAGTAATTTTGGGAATTCGCCTGTGCTAATGGTGGCGTGCGGATCGTATTTCACTGCGCTCTTGACAACAGCGGGGCATGTGTGGAACTACGGCAGAGGACTACGTGGTGAACTTGGACATGGCGATTTTCTAGACAAAAATACCTTTACGCAGATAGACCCCTTGCGATTTGGTGCTGATCATACCGTCCGAATTACGATGATCGCCGCCGGAGATGAACACACCCTGGCGATTGGCAACACCGGAGAGTTTCTGTTTTCGTGGGGAAACACAGATTTTGGTTCCTGTGCACTCGGACGGGGTGACGCACACAACGCAGGAATACCCGGCCAAATACCACCACATACACACAATGGAATGCGTGTGTCGTTTATCGCAGCTGGGAATGATACGAGTGCCGTCATCACAGCTGATGGTGTTTTGTGGTCATGTGGACGTAACGGGTTTGGGCAGCTCGGACACGGGACTTTGGGTGCCACCAATTTTCTGCGCCGTGTCGGTGGGGACGAATGGTTCGGCACCGGTGGCGCGCGCACGGCTGCACTAGGATATGCAAATATGCTCGTTCTCACGCAAAGCAAGCAGGTGTGGATATGTGGTAATAATTCGGGAATGCTCCCCGTTCTCGTTCCCAGTGCTACTTCTACTTCTGGAATTGAAGAGTTTCAGAACGCAAACATCACCGCCATCGACTGTAAGATTCATAAACTTGCTCTTGTGACAGAGGGCGGTAGCCTTTACACGTTCGGAACGGCCGTGTTTGGTCGTTTTGGGTTCGCAGATCTAGAGAGGAGTTCAGCTCTTGAAAATAGCATCCCACGTTTGGTGCCCAACACACTCCTTGGTATGGCACGTGTGGGCCAATGGCATCGGCGACACCAGGACATGGCCCTGGCGTTTGCCATGGGCAGTCACGCGCGCCTGGGCGTCGACACGCCATACATTCATGGCGACTATCAAGATTTGATCAGCCTTATGTTTGGCGACATGCGTATTCAGCCCTCTCCAGCTGCTGGAGAGGCCTTGCGCACTCTGTTGGGCTTTGACTGACACGCGTGAAGTTTCAAATTAGGTTTAATACATTGTAATCATTTTCTGGAAAAGGCGAGAGAGAGAGAGAGAGAGAAAGAGCCCGCTGTCCGTGCGTGGCTACAAACATACCTGTGTGTGTGTGTGTGTGTTATGTTTTACAGTATGTTGCAGTATCAGGTGTGAGAGTTTCTGTTTTCATGGGGAAACGCAGATTTTGGTTCCTGGGCACTCGGACGCGACACACACACAACGCAGGAATACCCGACCAAATACCACCACATACACACAATGGAATGTGTCGTTTATCGCAGGTGGGAATGGCTTTTTCAGGGGGTTAATCATGGAAAACTAAATTGAAAATCAGAAAACACTGTCAACACAGTTTGACGTTTTATGTGTCAATTCTTTGTTTTCTAGGGGTTAATCGTGGAAAAATATAAATGAAGACAATGTTATATTTCTTTCAAAACATTACTGGGGGCATAAAAACAATGTTGTATTTATACATGTAAACTAGACATGTTCCAGTTTTGAATTGCAGTTTATTACGAGTGCGTCGTTTTCAGTCTTTTACATGTAAACTAGACATGTTCCAGTTTTGAATTGCAGTTTATTACGAGTGCCGTCATCACAGTTGATGGTGTTTTGTGGTCGTGCTGGTGTAGAGTATCACCATGCATCTTACATGAAAACTAACAACTGCCGCAACCTTGCTGGATCGTGGATTGGCCGTGTGTGATGAGGGACAAAGAGTGTTTCAACAAAGTGTCTCATGACGAAGAGAAGCCAACTTGGTCACCTCACATCTCATTTTCCAGGGATTTCACTCAACGAGCTCGTCTTTTTATTAAAACCTTTTATGTTGTCAAGCTGCAGAGGAAATGCTCCTATTACGCATTTGTCGCGGCACTAGCCCAGCTTTCACACACACATTTGCGTGTGGATTTTTTGGCACGTCTCGCCATTCATAACAAAATCTCACGATTCTTTGTTATGTCTTTTTGCCATCCCACTCATTCCTCTTTGCGGTGCACCTTGGTGAGCCCAGAAACAATGACACAATTCTTTACCATCTGCACGATAGATAGAACGAGCATGAAAAGGGCGATGCCAATGAAAACGTCTTGTGGTGTTTGAAACGAAGAAAATGACGTGAAGGCCTCGTCTGGTTCTTCCAGAAGACGCATCGCTGCATAATATTGCGCAGATCTCTTGGGCTGCATCATCCAAGACATCGTGCGCAGTAGAACAGTCACGCAAAGGGAGATCCCCAACGCCCTCATCATCCATGTTGACATGTGATTGATTGCGAGAGAATGCAGTGGGTGGCAAAAAGTGTTTTCACAGTAGTGACACTTACACTGTGAGACTGAGATGTTCACGGTGGATCTGCGGTATATGACGACTTTGGATCTGGTTTGTAGTAGCGGCACAATAGTCCAAAAAAAAAGAGTCCTATATACAAACACAGTGATATACACGATGCTTTAAGCGATATTGTGGAACCTGTAAGAAAAATCAAGATCGGATGCCTTTTTAGAAACCAGCCTGACACCTTTGAAGTCAATACTGGTGTCTCGACCACAAGCATTTGTACAGTTCAGGACATGTGGACACAAACATGCATTTGGCGTCATATAGTAGAACATTTTAATACTTTTTGTGCATGTGTGGGGACCAGCCTCTGCTCCGCACATCTGCATGTCTACGACCCGTAGAATATGGGAATGTTGGGATTCAACCCGACTGCATGATACTGAGCCTCGTTATCGAGGTGTACGTTTTGAGGGGGTTCGGGGGGTTTGCACATACACACAAGCGCAATTACAACCGCTATTACAATCGCTGTCGCAACACACACGGTGATGATGATAATGATCGTCATTTGATCCCATGCTTCTGATTCCTTTGTCAGTGAGTCTGTATACACACCGTCGATAGAGAGTATGACAACAAAGCTCTGTCCCACCTCGATCAGTCTTGCCCGCGTCGCGGTCGATTTCATGTTGTCACGTTGCGCATCATATATTTGGAAAATTTTGCTCTCCAGCGCTGCTGTGTTTTCGAGCACGAGCGTTATGTTGCTCGTGTCGAGCCAGGTTTCGATATCGAAAACAAACTGCAGCTTTGATGGTGGCGTAGTGGATTGTCGAATTTCGAGAATGTTAATAAACACACCACCACCCACATCCGCATATGTCTTGAAATCGTTGGTGTGGAGCTTCGTGGGCATGGACCCGTCCCTCCGGTTAAGCAACGCCCTAGAACTTGCAGAGCGTTGTTCTGGCGGAGCAACAATGTCGATGCATTTTGATATGTCTGTCGCAGCATATTCTCCCGAGAATTTTCCTGCTGGACAGAGCACACACTCTTGCAACACTGTAGGAGGCTGTGGGAAGATGAGCACCGGAATCATACGCCAGCCGTCGTTGAAAATTTCTGTTGTGAATCCACTGACATGACAACAGTCTGGGTCATTAATGTGCACCGAAATAAATTTGCCCGAGTATTCGGCGAGCACCTCGAAAGAGATTGAGGATGTCGATGCGTCTAAGGTGTAGGGCACGTGAAGACCATTGCATTCCACACCCACAATTGCGCTGCCGAGGCCTGGACTCTTGTCATCCGGCTCTCCCATCATCAACACCAGGGTTGTCCCAATGTCAACCATCGACTGTTGACGGAATTGCTCTCGGAAGGTATTGGATGGGTGCCTATCGAGTGCGACAAAATATTTACGCAACCGTGTGCGAATGTTGGTCGTGTAGTTTAGTTGACTGTCCGATATGCTGGACACATACATGATTTGTGTTTTTTTGATGATGGGTGCTGCAGTGCTGACTTCGGAATAATGTGTATTGATGCCACACATAACGCACTCGAATCTATAGAGACCAGTATTGTCGTGGAACGTGTTGGTGCGACCCGGTTGCCGCGCACCGGCTGGGCAGAGTCTGTTGCCACTGATATATTGCTGGAACAGCGGGTCTTGCCCGTAATCCATGTCATACCAGACAAATATCATATCGTACCGATTGTCTGCTGCGGGATTTTTCTCGACGCCCCTGAATGAAAGTATGCTGTCGGGAACATTCTCTACAAATCTGAGCCCCTGAACGAGGTTGGCTGCATATATGTCTGCTTCGCCTGGCGTGCATGGGGAATTTGCCTCGTTCATGCACGTGCAATCAAAGGAAGCATACCCCCCTGTAGCGTTCATCCCCCCGATGACGCCTTTTTCGGGTGTTTTCTCGTACATTGGTCGAACGGACGTGAACTTCATCATCACCGACACTGATCCCATCATCGACAGCTTCAGGCGCATCAGTTGAATTCGACTGGAGGGTGTACTTGGAAGCACCCCCATGACGTATTTGGAGTTGATGCAACCCGGTGTGCTGATGCGCACGATGCAAAACGCATTGCGACATTCGAGTGTTTTAACACTTGATGCATCTCCTGCTTGCCGCAATATGAAACTAAGGTCTGTCGTCGGCAGCATCACCAAGTTGGCGGAATCCGTTTGCTCTCGTAGTTCGTTGCACGAAACAATGGCAAGTTGTTGGCGATCAGAGAGTGATGCCGTGTGTCTTGCCCATATGTCGGCAATTTCGCCTTGCATCAACGAGCCCTGGTTCATTAAACGCTCGTATGTCGTGGTTGTACCGTCTTTTGGGTGAGCGTCAAGAAACACATGATTCACAATGCAGGAGAAATTGTCGTGCGAAGGGAGAGTATGGCTCTCGAATAATTTCAAGATATTCTTGTTGCGTACATCAAGTGTTCGCACCCCACTCAAGACATCCGCGACGTCTTCACATTCCGAAGTGTCCACAAGCACAGGTCGGAATGTTTTATCCTCACTTTTCGTGTACAATATAAGGGTGGAAAACAATAACACTGGCAGTGCCAACACAGCCACCATCCCCTGCATTTTATGCCGATGCATTGCACAGTATTGGCGTCTCATGCGTGCCAGACTCAACAACTTATATACCTACACACATGTCTTGAAAATGCTTTGATTCTGCCTTCTGAACATTTCTGGCAGTTGGGCTTTGACTGACACGCGTGAAGTTGCAAAATAGATTTAATACATTGTAATCATTTCTCTGCACATAATCAGTCTCTCCAGAGCGCAGGAACCCCAATGAGGTTCTGAAACCCAGGCGAGGTGCCATCTCGAGGCCTAAGACGCATTTGCGAAAATATATACTGCAAAATTTCTTCCCCAACTCCCGACATAGCATGATCCGTATTGTAGCCAAGGAGGAATGCAATGGTGTTCTCCTCTGTCGCATTGTGCCAACGGCCGATGTGTTCGCCGCCGAAGGTGTTGTCTAGAACAGGTCGAGGCAAACTCTGCCCTTGCACGGAAGTATACCCTAAACCTCCACCCTGGGAATGATCAGACCCGCAGCCCCATGAGTATAGCTTTCCATGTCCCGTCACCACAATCGAGTGCATTTTGCCCGCAGCAGCAACAATTACGTCGTCATCATCCAAGTAATCCCTTGGAATATCAACGGGTCGAATATTGTCCACACCAATCTGGTTGTTGGTGCCAAGAACAGGAAACAACCCGTTACCAATAGTCCACAAGGTCCCATTGTGGCCCACAATAAGGGTGTGCCGGAGTCCACAGGATACCATGCGGACGCCTGCTTCCCCAAAGACATCTGCACCCCCCACACGTTGCATTGCCCAATTGTCGTCGGGACCCCAATTCGCATGAGCACCACATGCATACAAAGCATTATCTGCTGTCACAACCATGCTACAACGCCATCCGGCTTCGATAAACGTAACTGCAGACCCCGCGAAAGCATTTCGAGAGACAGGGTGTGGAATTGAAACCACAACAGCTTCCGTTTCATCACCAAGTCCAAGTTCACCAGATGAATTCAATCCCCACGCCCAGAGTGTGCCATCGTCTTTCGAGAGAGCAAGACAGTGGCCGATTCCAGCTGCGATCATGCCAATCAGCATGCCGTCAAAGCTCGCCGGCAGGATTTGCGTCAAGCGCATTCTGGGCACATTGTCGTGAAAGCCCAACTGTCCGAATTCGTTGTTGCCACACGTCCAGACATGGCCCTCGGACGTTAACACCATGGTGTAGAAATGCCCACACGCCACCATAAGTGCACGCGAATCACCGAATTGATTCCGGGTTATGCGCACGGGCGTAGTCTGGTCCAAGTTGTGGTCGAGTCCTAATTGTCCCTCGCTATTTGCACCCCATGTCCACACAGACCCGTCCATTGTGACGCAAGCCGAGTGAGCGTTTCCAGCCGACACCATGACGACATCCTGGCCGGCAAAAACCAAATTCTTGTCTAACAGAATTGGTGCATCTTGATTGATCAAGAGACCATTTCCGAGCTGCCCGTTGCTGTTTCGGCCAAATGCTACGATGCTGCCATTTTCCGTTACGGCGAGAGAAAATCCGCGTCCCGCCGATACTGCCATGTACACAGATGCATGTGCTACCGTTCCTTTGCTTATATACAAACCCCGTTTTACGCAACATTAAAAGAATGAAACATCACATAACACAAGGACTGGGCAGGAAATGAAAGATTCTACCTATTTTGACATCTGCGTTGGCATCACAAAATACTCGTATACAAGACACACACAGTGCTCGAAACACTCTTATATCTGGTCTTTAAGATATCCTCAGGCGATATACATGCGTCCATTTTCCGAATAGCCATGGCAGTCTGAACATTTCCGACAGTGGTCGGACTCGTCGGGTGATCTGGCAAACATTTTATTGAGCAGTAGCACGTCGTCATCGGCAACGGCAATCAGCACGTACAAATCCAAAATATTACCCACGGGTGCTTGTGATTTCACTTTCAAAGTCAGCCCAGCAAGTTTTGAAAACCAACCGTGGTTCCCTCCCTCGGCACAAGACGCATCTTTGCAAACACATTCTGGAGAAGTTCGTCTGGGAAGTTGGCACTGTACTCGGTGTGGTCGCCCGCAGCCGCGAGATGCGCATGCGTGCCCATTGCAAACGCTAGACTGCGCTCCTTTTGCAAAACATGCCAACGCCCGATGCGCTCGCCGTCGAACGTCTCCCCAGTGATAGGACACGGACCCCATGCATTACAATCCATGTCGTTGTGTCCGACAAGACAAGTGGCTTGGCCCCAACAATACGCCCGGCCATGTGCCGTCACTGCAATCGAGTGACCGATACCGGTGGCTGCAACAATCACGTCGTCTCCAGCAAAATACTCGCGATCTACTCTACCAGGGCGAACATTGCACAAAAAACCTTCAGCGCACAGGATTTGGTCCCCGTGAGAAATTGAGAGCAAGGTGCCGCGCGACAACTCTTGATGACCTGTACTCCATAATGTTCCATCGCAGGCCACAATAAGGGTTCGATGCGTTCCGCACGAGACCATTTTGACGCCCCCGGTTCCAAAGACATCTGCACCCCCCACGCGTTGCATAGTCGTATAGTAATTGTCGTACGTGCCGAGGCCAAGGATGCCAAACGAATTCAGTCCACTCGCCCACAGTTCTCCTTCGGATGTGATTACCATGCTGTTTTGTTTGGCATCAATATATCTGACCGTATTACCCCCAAATGCCAACGGAGATACCAGAGTAGGAGCTGTGACTACATCAGCCTCTGTTTGATCACCCAATGCAAGTTCACCGAAGCCATTCCAACCCCATGTCCAGAGCATGCCATCATCTCTCCCAAGAGCCAAACAGTGATGAAAGCCTGCCGTGATCATGCCAATCGGTCTGTTGTCAAACGTTGCTGGGTTGATTTCCACCAATACGTGTCGCCACACCAAATCATGGAGCCCCAACTGCCCGACATTGTTCTCGCCGCATGTCCACACACGCCCGGCGGTAGTCAATACCATGCTGAACTCGTTCCCACATGCCACCATGAGTGCACGTGAATCGCCAAAAAGATTTCTGCGTATGCGCTGAGGCGAGGTTTTTTCGATGCAGTGGCCGAGGCCCAATTGCCAGTTCCTGTTGGACCCCCAGGTCCAGACTGATCCGTCTGCAGTCACACATGCAGAATGATAATCGCCAGCCGACACCATTTCTACAGCATGCTCATCAAAGACCAGGTCTTTGTCAAGAAGGATCGGAACAATGTGTGAAGCCGCCACATCTGCATTGTCGCCGTTTCCGAGCTGACCTTGGTCAATGAAGTGGCGGCCAAATGAATAAATGTTCCCGTTTTCCGTCACCACAAGCGAAAAATCGTGTCCCACCGCTAATGCCATTTGCGCAGTCGTTTGCTCACAAAGGCGTGTTTATATACTGATAGACACAGATCTTGTCCTCCCTCTTCCATGTCCCAGTGTAGCGCTTCTGTTCACCCATAGCATCGATGGTTCCCACGTGTAGAACAGGATTGGAGCAGAGATGGTCAAAGACACAAAAGCTTCTCTCAATCCTTTCATCTTTGCTGACTCACTGAATCCGATCTTTCAAGTTGTTTGAGGAAGGAATTTTCCTCTTCTGTCTTTACTTTTCTGATAGAAATGAACTTCAGCTTTGCAATTTGTTCGTTATCACTACAGCGATGGTCAGGTATCTATCGTCGAAAGTTCAGTTTGCACTACTCTACCGAAGAGTTCCTAACAAGTTCTGGAACCCGTCTGATGTTCCTCCTCGGGACCTGACACGCAGACACTGAAAAATGTCAACCAGAAGTTCCTCAGGGAATTCCGCACTGTATGCAGTCCGATCGCCCGCAGCGGCAAGATGCGCATGGGTGCCCATTGCAAATGCAAGCATATGCTCCTGGTATTCATGCCAGCGACCAAGACGCTCCATGTTGAAGGCATCTGCCGTAAACCCTCGAGGCATAGAATCATCCATATCAAGCGATATTACCTGCTCTCCTCCATGTCCCAGTGTAGCAGTATTGTCGATCCATAGCATTGGTAGTTGCCATGTGTATAACATGCCAGGTTCTGTCAATGCGCCGAAATGCGTCGTTCCTGCACTAGCGACGACGACGCCCTCTCCGTCGAAAAACTTCTTGTCAGTAGCTGTCGTGACTACAGTATGAGGCGCGGTGTCCACATCCCCACCGTCAGTAGCAATAGTCCAGAGAGCATTATCCTTTGTCACAACAAGCATCCGACACAGACTGCATGAAATCAGTCGGACGCCACTACCTCCAAAGAGTTCCGCGCCACCAAAGCGCCGCATTGTGCGGCTACCAAATTCTGTCATCCCACAGCCCCAAAGCACACCGTCTACCGTCACAACAGCCGAGTACATCCAATCTGCATCCATTAGCGAAACAGCTGCACCCGCAAAGCTATCAGGCGGCAGCAGCGTCGGGGTGTTTACGCTCCTTGAAATGGCCTGGGGATGATCGTGTCCGAGTTGACCCGCAGTGTTGGATCCCCACGTCCAAAGCATGTTACCACCTTCTTTTCCCAAAGCCATAGCATGGTCCTGTCCAGCAGCAATCATACCGATTGTCCTGTTACCAAAGCGTGTTGGGTCGATCCGAGTAAATTTGTACCGGGGCATTATGTCTCCATGCCCCAGATTGCCTTCTGAGTTCGAACCAGTTGTCCACACATGCCCTTGTGCAGTCAAGATCATGCTGAAGCTCATTCCCATTGCGACCATAAGAACATGCGAGTTGCCGAATTCAAGTCGGTCGATGCGCACAGGAACAAGGATTCTCTGTGCGTACGACCTGTTGCCACTTTCGCCGCTCTCGTTGGATCCCCATACCCACAACGAGCCTTCCTTCGTCACACACGCAGATTGCTCGTACCCGGCACAGACCATGACGATATTTTCTCCACCGAAAACTTGCATCTTGTCGAGCAAAACAGGACGCGAGCGCTTCAGGACGTCGCCTACTCCGAGTTGTCCATGGGCATTGTCTCCAAACACAGCAACATTCCCGTCCTCTGTCAGGACGAGAGAGAACCCCGTGCCCATCGATATGGACATTTGTACGCAGAGACCCTTACATCAAAGCATGTATATATATACCTACGGGATTCGAACCGCATCATCGACTGGAAAATATAACATTTTGGCCACCTCTCGCCAACAAACGAGTTAGAAAGTCGAACATTGGCATGTGTGCAAAACATATATTTTTCAATTCAAGTGTGTTTAATAAGGAGTTTGTGGGCTGGGCCCTGCAGGGACAAGAGGAGTAAGAAACATTGAAATTCGCAAATGTCTGCAGGGTCCTCAAATCATATATAAGACCAAGTGCGTTATATTTCAAACGATGACTGCCCCCACGGGTCCACCTTATTACGTTGCGCACTCAGGCCTCGCATCTGGACCAATTCGGCATCGGGAGTGGATGAACGAGAGCACCGTCACGGAATTGGGCCCGCGCGATGTCGATTCTCGAGTTGTCGCATTGCTGCGAGAACTGAACAACGACGACGATCGTGACAAATTGCAGGTGGGCAGCGCACTGGGGCCTTCAGATGATATTGTGCAATCTATCAAAATCTATGATCTAATTTCCAACCAAATTGGACAGCCCCGCGGTGATGAAAACGGGATGTCTTTGAGCATGTTCGCACAGCGAAACGAATTCGAAATATCTGCAATCCAGGGCACGTTTTGTCTGACCAAAACCCCCAGCCCCATCGATGAGGAGCATTGTGGACAAACCCTTGCCCCGACGCTTTGCTGGGTACGCCTCGCAGAACATGCAAATCTTTCGCCACACAAGCCGTGCGACAAGTGGTCGTGGAAAAGTGTGCCCGACAACGGCATGTGCACTCTTCACCATCTAGACCAAATCTGTGCCAGAGTCACAGGAATGTCCTGTTTATTTTTCCAATTTTGTGTTCTTGCCCACGTTGAGACATTCACAGAGTAACACTTGCACACAGCAGTCTCGAAAAAAGCGTATTCCGATTCATGTTTATTAAATAGAATGCAATTCGTCGCATCAACATACGACTCCTTTCGCGTTGAGATCATATTCTTCATCACACCACATGCGTCCATTTTCCGAATAGCTATGGCAGTCTGAATATTTCCGACAGTGGTCGGACTCGTCGGGTGATCTGCCAAACATTTTGGGGAAAGTTGGTCGGGCTGCAATGGGATTTGGTGCAGCTAGCAATATGCTGCCACCACCAGAGAAATGCCAGCCAACTAATACGCTCGCGAAACACGGTTTTGTGTCATTTCTGACACTTTAAAGCTGTATTATACATCACAAAATACTCGTATAA
>Ga0209390_10007854_pt1 | contig 13452 bp, 5 predicted proteins | sample BON01_FD_187212 | JGI IMG/M metagenome (GOLD analysis project Ga0209390, IMG submission 187212) | Freshwater microbial communities from Lake Bonney liftoff mats and glacier meltwater in Antarctica - BON-01 (SPAdes) (version 2) | ecosystem: Environmental > Aquatic > Freshwater > Ice > Glacier... | reverse complement strand
CGTCGATCCAACGAACTCTCGCTACGCGCAGGAAGTGCTGAACCGCCTCAAGGCCAAGGGCCACGGCCAAGTGCTCAACCGCAGCGAACTGCTCTCGGGCACTTCGGATGTCGAGTATTTCGCGCCTTTCAACAAATATCGGCTGGAACCCGATCTGCTGGTCACCGTGCTGAGTGGGTTGGTCTATTCCGGCGACATCGTGCTGTCGATCACCGGCGACAAGATCGACTCCGGCAAGCTGGCGCAACTGGCTGAGCGCTCCATCGAAGACCTCAAGCAGTTCAAGCACGTAGAGGCACCCAAGGAAATCAACCTTGCGGTGCTGCGCGCCCTGTTCGAGTTGTTCGATCTGCCCTCTGGCTTAGCGCAGAAGGCCAGTCAGGGCAATGGTGGCGATGGCGAGCCGGTCATCAAGCTGCAGGAGAAAGTCAGTGGATTGGTGCCGCGCGTGCTCAAGGCCGGTTCCGACCTGCAGCAAGGCAAGCTCGGCTTCTGGGGCCAGAACCTGCTGCGCGAGGAGGAATCCAAGAACTGGCACGCCCGGCTGGATTCGCTGAAGAAGTTCACCGAGTCACTGTCCCCGTACAACACCGTCGGCAAGCTCAAGAACCTGCGCGTCACACAGGAAGAGATCGACGGCCAGAAGAAGAATCTGGAAGTCCTTGCCGCCGTCGAGCGTCTGCTGGAACTGGTGGCGGAACTGGGCAGCACCGCGTCCTATCTCTCGCAGGCGGAGATGGTGCTGCCGGCAGAGCATCCGTGGGTCAAACAGGCTGAGGCAGCCCGTAAGGACATCTTCGAAAAAATCAGCGAGGACCGCACGGCGCAGCATGCTGCCCTGATTTTGGGTAATGACCGGCAGACGCTCAACCAGCTCAAGAAGGACTACATCACAGCGTACATCGCCAGCCACAGCAAGGCACGTCTGGGTGTGTCCGAGGACAAGACCCGCAACGCCCTGCGCAAAGATAACCGCCTGCTGGCGCTGCGCGTTTTGGCTGGCGTGTCGCTAATGCCCACCAGCCAGCTCACCACCTTCGAAGAAGCGCTCAACGGGCTGAAGAGCTGCTCATCTCTGGACGAACCCACGCTGGTGACGGCTGCCGTCTGCCCGCATTGCCAGTTCCGGCCGTCTGCCGAGCAATTGGAGCTGATTCCGGCCGCCAACCGCCTACACAAGCTGGACGACAATCTGGATGAGCTGGTGGCCAACTGGCAGCAAACCTTGCTGGAGAACCTGGAAGACCCATTCACGCAAGACAGCCTCGGCTTGTTGCCGCCCGCGTCCAAGAAACTGATCGATGCCTTCCTAAGCTCACGCAAGCTGCCGGACCTGATGACCGCCGAGTTTGCCAATGCCGTGCAAGAGGCGTTGTCGGGGCTGGAGAAGATCGCGGTCAAAGGCGATGAGATCAAGCAGGCGCTGTTGCAAGGCGGCTCGCCGGCCACGCCGGACGATCTGCGCAAGCGCTTCGACACCTTCATGAACGAGCGCTGCAAGGGCAAGGATGCCACCAAGCTGCGCTTCGTGATCGAGTGAGCTGAACAAATGGCCAAGGCAAGCGGCTTCGCCGTGCTTCTTCCTAAATACCGGACGAGCGTATTCCTTGGGTGCATCGAGGAGGGCCTGCGGTTTGCCGAGCCGGTGACGGACTTCCAGCACAGCCGAAACGTGCCGTTGGTATGCTTCGTCGTCAGCGCACGCAAGGTTACTCACATAAGCCTTGGACGACGCGGTACGCGTGCCGGCACCGGGCTGAGCAGATTAAATCTCGATCGGGTAGAAAAGCTTTCGGAACCCATTTCGGTTCAGCGAATCATCAATCGCCTGCCAAAGCGCAATGCCGCATCTGTGCGAAAGCGTTTCGAATCGGGTGGCCTGCTAACCGACAAAGGTTTCACAGCCGTCACAGAGGCGATTCGGCAACTCGCGCCGCAAGCCAGCTCGTTGCTGGAGCGGTTTAGCCAAGCGCGAACAGATCGCATTCAACGCCTTTCCGCCAAGACCAAAGACAACCTAGCGCAACAGAAAGAAGCAGTGCTCACGGCGCTGTCGATAGCAGGCTTGAGCCGTAAACCCGTTCAAGACTGGTCACCACCGGCAGGCACGCCGATGTCTTTCCTCGATGGATTGCCCAGCGCCCGGCTACGCGAAGATCCGATGATAATTCACGACCTGATGCACCTGCCCGGTTTTGACATTATCAAGACCTACCCCTATAGCGCGGCAGTATTCGAATCAGAGGCAACCTCAGAGCGACTCACCGTCATCCTTGCCAATCGGCTTCCGCTGGAAGAGCAAACCGGCACCGATCTCATCTATTTCAACGAGACATTCCAAAGCTTTGTCATGGTTCAGTACAAAGCGATGCATCGCGAAGACGGGCCAAATGGCGTGCCTCAGACCGTTTTTCGGTTGCCGAATATCCAGCTCGCTGAAGAGATCACGCGAATGGACGCATTGCTGGCAACCATACAGGCTTGTCCGACTAACACTTTCCACGATGGCTATCGCCTCACAGAAAACCCGTTCTTCCTGAAGCTTTGCTCTCGGCTGGTTTTCAACCCGGATGACATTGGACTGGTACCCGGCATGTACTTGCCACTCGATTATTGGAAGTTACTTACCCAGAGTCCTGGCATCCAAGGTCCACGCGGCGGGCTTCGCGTGACATTCGAGAACGCAGGTCGTCATTTTGATAACTCGTCCTTCACAGCGATTGTTTCGAAAGCCTGGGTGGGCACCACACCAAGCCAGTCAGCTGTTTTGAAGGAAGCGATTCGTCAGACCCTCGAGATGGGGAAAGCCGTGGCCATCGCGGTAAAGCCCAAAAAATCTGATGCCGCCAATGCTGAGCGGCTCAATCTTAGCGAGATCACACCCGATGAATGATTTTTTCCATGATCATGCGACGAAATCTAGCCCGGTGGAATGCCTCGGCCAGACATTTCCGAGCGAGAAGGTCCGGCGCGAGCACTTCCTAAAGCTGCTGGCCGAAAAGCTGAAGGACCCGGCGTTTCGCAAGACGGAAGGGTTCCCGCAGGGCACTGATGAAGCCATCCTGGCGATGTCGGACCCGCCGTACTACACCGCCTGCCCAAATCCGTTCCTCGAAGAGTTCGTGCGCCACTATGGCAAGCCCTACGACCCCAGCGTGAAGTACAGCCGAGAGCCGCAAACGATCGACGTTTCAGTCGGCAAGACGGACCCACTCTACAAGGCGCACTCGTATCACACCAAGGTGCCGCATCTGGCCATCGTGCCGTCCATCCTGCATTACACGGAACCTGGCGACATCGTCCTCGATGGATTCGGCGGCTCAGGCATGACCGGTGTCGCTGCCCAGTGGTGCGGATCAGCGCCTGCCGCTTTCCGACACGAGCTGGAATTGGAGTGGAAGAAGCAAGGCAAGGCCGCGCCCAGATGGGGCTCACGTCGAGTCATCCTCAACGACTTATCGCCTGCCGCTACCTTCATCGCAGCCAACTACAACCTGCCGTTCGACGTTGAAGCCTTCGCGAAGGCTGGAAAGCGGTTGCTTGAGGAAGTCGATCAAGAAATTGGCTGGATGTACGAGACCCTCCATAAGGACGGGCGCACAAAAGGTCGAATTGAATACATGGTTTGGAGCGAAATCTTTACCTGTCCAGATTGTGCCGGTGAGATAAATTTCCTTAATGAGGCTTATGACGCAGAAAATCAGCATGTCAGGGATAAATTCCCATGCCCTCACTGCGGGGCAGAGCTCAGCAAAGCCAATATGGATCGCATCTTGGAAAATCGTATCGATCCATCCAATGGCAAGAGCTGGAAACGGGTCAAATTTCATCCAGCGATCATTGTCTATGAGGTGGCTGGTAGTCGATATGACAAGCATCCAGATCAAGCCGACTTAAATATCTTGGGTCGCATTGAGGCACTTCAGTTGCCCAAGACGATGCCAACTGCCCGATTTCCTATCGAGCAGATGTACCACGGCTCTCGAATCGCACCAAAGGGGTTTTCTCAGATCCATCACTTCTTTTTGGCGCGAGCGGCCCAATGCCTAGGCTTGATGTGGGCGAAGGCAAGCGATGAAAAGGACTTGCGGATTCGAGCAATGTTGTTCTACTTTGTCGAGCAGGCCATTTGGAACATGTCGGTTTGCAACTCTTATCGCCCTGCCGGCTTTTCGCAAGTTTCGCAATACATGAAGGGCGTCTATTACGTTCCTTCTCAGCATGCAGAACTGAGTCCTTGGTATGTCTTAGGTGGAAAACTAAAGCGACTTGCTAAGGCGTTCGAGCCTACCCGTTGGCAAGTTGCCGATGCAGCAATATCTACCGGTTCGATCGGAGATATCCCTGTCGCAGATTCCTCCATTGATTACGTCTTTACGGACCCACCGTTCGGCGAGAACATTTTCTACGCTGATCTGAACTTCCTCGTCGAAGGTTGGCATGGCGTTGTGACCGCTTCCACTTCGGAAGCGATCGTAGACAAGTTCAAGAAGAAAGCGCTTCCGGAGTATCAGCACCTGATGCAGCGCTGCTTCGCGGAGTACTACCGCGTATTGAAGCCCGGTCGTTGGATGACCGTGGTCTTCTCCAACAGCAAGGCGGCGGTCTGGAATGCGATCCAAGTGGCGTTGCAGCGAGCGGGCTTTGTGGTGGCCGAAGTCACTGCGCTCGATAAGGTACAAGGCAGCTATCGCCAAGTCACTTCCACAACAGCGGTGAAGCAGGACTTGGTGATCTCGGCCTACAAGCCGAACGGCGGCCTTGAGGATCGGTTCAATCAGCACGGGCCGACGGTCGATTCGGCGTGGGACTTTGTCCAAACGCACCTGAAGCAGCTGCCAGCGGTCAAGGTCACATCAGGCTATCCGCAGGAGCTGCTGAACATCGTTGAACGCGACCCGCGTCGCATCTACGACCGCATGGCATCCTGGTTCATCCGCCACGGCACGATGGTGCCGATTTCCACGCCAGAATTCCTGGCAGAGCTGCCGGTTCGCTTCCGTGCGACAGATGGCATGGTCTTCCTTCCCGAGCAACTGGTCGAGTACGAGAAGGCGCGGGCGCGAATTCCGCAAGTCGCGCAAGCGGAGCTGTTTGTCTCCGACGAGCGCAGTGCCATCGACTGGCTGACTAACTTTTTGCTCAAGCGCCCGTCGACCCGGTCGGAGATTCATCCCGAGTACATGCCGCAGATTGGCTCGGCCAAGCGCAAAGGCGAGATCATCCCGGAGCTGGACCAGTTGCTGGAAGACAACTTCATCCAGTACGACGGCACTGGAGATGTGCCCAGCCAGATCCACAGCTACCTGTCCACCAACCACAAGGATCTGCGCAGCCTCGACAAGAGCAACCCTGCGCTGGTGGCCAAGGCCAAGGACCGCTGGTATGTGCCCGACCCGAACAAGGCACAGGACTTGGAGAAAAAGCGCGAGAAAACGCTGCTCAAAGAGTTCGAGACCTACAAGGCATTCACGGGCCGCAAGATCAAGGAGTCTCGACTGGAGGTGCTGCGCACCGGCTTCCGTTGGGCTTGGGCCAACAAGGACTACGGCACGATCATCAGCGTTGCCAACAAGCTGACCGAAGAGACACTGCAAGAGGACGAGAAGCTGCTCACCTTGTATGACCTAGCTCTGACCCGTACAGAGGCAGGTGCCTGAAGGTGGCAGAAATCGACTTCAGCGTTGGCGACTGGTGCTGGCTAACCCGGCAGGCATCGCCCTGCCGGGTGATCGAGCGTCAGGATGTGTGGGGCGAAAGCGCCTTCCGCGTCTGGCTGCCGGCCAAGGACGCTGTGGTGCGTGCCGGGGCGTCGGATCTGGCGCCGCTGGCAAGCATCCGCCCGACGGTGGAGCAGATTCTGCACACAACGGCGGCGGCCAAGCTGATGGATGCGTTGGAAGACAACCTGCTGCTGGCGCCGATTCAGTCCAGCGTGGTGCCGCTGCCGCACCAGCTTTATGCGCTGAACCGCGCCATCAGCCGCGACCGCATCCGCTACCTGCTGGCCGATGAGGTGGGACTGGGCAAGACCATCGAAGCCGGGTTGGTGCTGCGCGAACTGAAGCTGCGTGGCCGGGTGAAGCGGATTCTGGTGGTGGCACCCAGGGGGCTTGTGCGCCAATGGCAGGCCGAAATGCGTCTGCACTTCGGCGAGAAGCTCCAGTTCATTGAGCCTTCGGAGCTGGCGGCGTTTCGCCAGTGGCGCAACGGCGCTATGGGCGACGAAGACAACCTGTGGCGCATGCACGACCAGGTGATTTGCTCGCTTGACTCGGTGAAGCCCCTGGAAGGCCGTCGCGGCTGGAGCCTGGAGCAACTGAACACCTACAACCGCGAGCGCTTCGAAGACCTGATCTCGGCCTCGTGGGATCTGGTCATCATCGACGAGGCCCACCGCATGGGCGGCAGCACCGAGCAGGTGGCCCGCTACAAGCTCGGCGCAGCCCTGGCCGAGGCTTCGCCTTACTTGCTGCTGCTATCAGCCACGCCACACCAGGGCAAGACCGACCAATTCATGCGGTTGATGCAGCTTTTGGACCGCGAAGCTTTTCCGGACGAGAGTAGCGTCAACCGGGACCGGGTGCGCCCCTTCGTGATCCGCACAGAGAAGCGCGCGTCGATCAACGCCGAAGGGCAGCCGCTGTTCAAGCCCCGGGTTACCAGAATGCAGGCGGTGGCCTGGCAGGCACGCCACAGCGCGCAGCAGCGCCTGTACGAGGCCGTGACCGACTACGTGCGGCACGGCTACAACCAGGCGATGGCGGCCAAGCAGCGCCACATCGGCTTCTTGATGATCCTGATGCAGAGGCTGGTCACGTCCAGCACCGCAGCCATCCGAACCACACTGGAAAAGCGCCAGGCCCTGCTGGAAGCGCCACAACCCCAAGGCAACCTGTTCGAGAACACCAGCGCAGACGAGTGGGCCGATCTGGATGGGCAGTCCCAGGTGGATCTGGCAGTGCAAGCCAGTGGGTGGGAACTGGAAAAGTCCGAGGTTGAGACCTTGCTGATGCTAGCGCGCGAGACGGAAAGCTCGGGCACAGATGCCAAGGCCGAGGCACTGCTGGAGCTGGTCTACAAGCTGCAGCAGGAAAAAAACGACCCGGCGTTGAAAGTGCTGATCTTCACCGAATTCGTTCCCACGCAAGCGATGCTGGCGCACTACCTTGAGAGCCGGGGTTTCTCGGTGGCCACGCTCAACGGCGGCATGGATCTAGAGGCACGGTCCCGGGCGCAGCAGGTCTTCTCCAAAGACGTACGCGTCCTGATTTCGACAGATGCCGGCGGCGAAGGTCTGAACCTGCAGTTCTGCCACGTCATCGTCAACTTCGACATGCCGTGGAATCCAATGAAAATCGAGCAGCGGATCGGCCGTGTAGACCGTATTGGCCAGCACCATGTGGTGCGCGCCATCAACTTCGTCCTTGAAGGCACGGTAGAACACCGCGTGCGCCAGGTGCTGGAGGAAAAGCTTGAGGTAATCGCCCAGGAGTTCGGCGTGGATAAGGCGTCTGACGTGATGGACTCGGTGGAAGCCGACCCGATGTTCGACGAACTGTTTGTGCATGGGCTGCAGAACCCGGACACGATTGAGCAGGAATGCGATGCAGTGGTGTCGCAGCTCCGGACGACCCTTGCCGAGTCAAAGAAGAGCAGCGATCTGCTGTCGGAGGTGCACCACCTGGACGCAGACGATGCACGCAAGTGGCGGGACCACCCTGCACAGTTCTGGTTGGAACGGGCGATCACCAGCGGCTTGGCTGCGCGCGGGGGCTCGGCAACCAAGGTCGGCAAGGCTTGGCGGGTGAAGTGGGCGGACGGCAGCGAATCGGCACAGGTGTGCTTCGACGCCCGGACGGCTGACGAAAACCCCGAACTGGATTGGGTGACACTGGAAGACCCTCGGGCACGGGCTGTCATCAGCGAGTTGCCCCGCTTTGTCGCTGGCCAGCCGCTGCCGGTGATTCGCGTGACGGGCTTGCCCGACTCTGTGCGTGGCATCTGGTCGCTGTGGGAAATCAGCCTCGTTGCCGAGGGAACAACCCGCAAGCGCTTCCTTCCGGTGTTCGTGACCGAAGACGGGCGGACCTTTGTTCCTACGGCCAAGCGGGTCTGGGACCTGCTGCTGACGGAAACCGTCGATGTGCATGCGGTGAGCGGCGTTGAAGATGCGGTGAGATGGTTCGAGGCTTCGCAAGCCGCTGCGCGGACGCAGGGCGAACGGATCTTCAAAGAGCTGCTTGACGAACACCGCACCCGGCTCAAAGAAGATCGCGAGCGCGCGAACTATGCCTTCGAAGCCCGAAACCAGGCGATTGGCCGCATCGGTTTGCCTGCCGTGCGGGATCACCGGCGCAAGCGTCTGCAACAAGAGCACGAGGCACGCATGGCATCCCTTGACGACGCCGAGGCCAGCGTGCCGGACTTGAATGCGGTGATGTTGGTGCGCGTCTCCGGAGATGTGTTACCCGGAGGACAGCCGTCATGAGCCAGTGGACGGACCGAATACTCAGCCACTTCACCGCCGACCTGACCCGGCTTTGGGTGGCGTGCGACCCGGATGACGTTCTGCTCGACGAGAAGCTGCTCGCCGAGCTGCGCGGCCGTGGCTTCGAGGTGATGTTGTACGAGGACCCGTTCGCCTTCCGCGCCGAGTTTGAAGAGCGGTATCGAGGCTCATGGGACCGTGGCGAAGCAGGCCCGGCACCGTCGCTGGTGCTGCACCTGCGTGGCGCGGACCAGAACGTTTTGCCTTGGGACATCGTGCACCACGGCCGCGTAGCGCGGCTCAGTCTGGCAGAACTGTTCCCACGGCTGGCCTACAGTGCGGTCAAGCAAGTGGAGCCGGAGCACCTGGCCGCGTTGTTCGACGCACATGAAGCGGAGTTGCAGTCGGCTCGCGGCGAGAACGAGTCCAAGGACTTCATCCTCGAACACGTCTACCAGCTCACGCCTCGATCCATTCGCACGCCCGTCGACTTCTGGCGTGAGTTGCTGCGGATGCACTTTGCCAACCGCTCGTTGCCGACACTGTTTGCCAAGCATGCTGCCAGCATCCTGCAAGGCAAGGGCTTGTTCGCGGATCAGCCCGTTGTGGCGTGGTTCTCCTCGAAGAGTGCGCTGCTGCGTGTCGTGCAGGACGCTTGGTATCGCTACCTTTCCGGGCTGGGTTTGGACGGCTCCCGCACGGGCGAACCCCCACCGCCAGACTACATCGCCAAGGTCGAGATCCCGTTTGACCATTCGGACGTACAGGTGCTGGTCGACTCCATGTTCCTGGACGGCACCCTGCATCCGCTGGCTGTCCACAGCGTCCCGGCTGCAATGCCGAGCTGGATCAAGGCGGGGATCGTTCAAGACCCGGCTGCGTTGCAGGCCCTGGTGCTCAAGGGCGTCGATGGTCTGATGGCATCGATCCCTTCGGACGGAGCGTCGCACAAGGACTGGAGCGAGTTTGCCAAGCGTTACGGGGAGATACTGGCCCGTGCGCATGGACTGCCGGGGGCTGAGGGTAGCGAGCAACTCAGACAAGTGCGATCGTCGATCAATGCACTGCATGCGCAGTCTGACGGGCGATTGCAGGCATGGGTTGCAGCCAAGCACTACGCCGACCTGATGCTTCAGCCGGTCACCAAGGGTCCGGTCATGGTGCACCACATTCCGCGCTTTTTGCGGCATCGGCGTGCAGCGGGCGAGACGAAGGTGGCCCTGCTGGTTTTTGATGGCCTGGCGTTCGATCAGTGGGTGCAGATCAGGGAAAGTCTGATCGCCAGCACGAAGCGATTTGCCTTCGATGAAGGCACCTCCTTCGCGTGGCTTCCCACGATGACATCGGTTTCGCGCCAGGCGTTGTTCTCCGGTCTCAAACCGCGTGAGTTCGACGATTCCATCGACCGGACCGACAAGGAAGAAGCGCTGTGGAAGACCTTCTGGCAGAACGAAGGTGTGAGCCCAAATGAGGTCATGTACCGCCGTGCCTTGCGGCAGGTGGATCAGCTCGACACGCTCGAATCAGACCTGGTGGATCGCCGACCGAAGGTCTTGGGCTTGGTGATTGACGAGGTGGATGACCGGCTTCACAAGGAGCGTTCAAAGAAGGACGTGGCCATGTGGATCGGGAACTGGCTGGCGACCGGCTTCGTCGATCGCTTGTTCTCGATGCTGCTGGATAAGGGTTATCACATCTACCTCACGGCCGATCACGGCAATGTGGAGTCCACGGGCGTTGGCAGGCCCAACCAGGGCGTTATCGCGGAGACACGCGGGGAACGCGTCAGGGTCTATCGAAGTGAATCGCTGTTGGCTGACTCTGCAGCCGCGTATCCCAGCACGGTGCGGCTGGATATCGCTGGACTACCGGCGAACTTCATGCCCTTATTCGCAGGCGGGCGAACGGCCTTTGTTCCCGAGGGCGACCAGGTGGTGGTCCACGGAGGTGTCTCGGTGGAGGAGCTGATCGTCCCCTTTGTGAAAGTCAGTTATGTGATTGGTACCGAATGAATTCATCAGCCCCTTTGATTGGCTTTGATAGATATGTTGAACTCGATTGGTGCCGAGCATCGTTTGACGTCGCTATTGGCAAGATCCCCTCTGAGCAACTTCTAGACCTAGTAGCTGCAACGCTTCCAGGCAAGGAATCTCAGCGCAAGACTGTCGACATTCTCAAGAGAATTAGCACAAAGCCATTTACGCAGCTAGCGGACTTCATCGCTCGTGGGCTCGCAATTTATAGGGATGCGGTACTTCCATCTGTTTTGCCTTTCGCATGGGGAGGGGCAATCGCAAGCTACCCATTCTTTGGGAAATCGTCTGAGATTACCGGGCGCCTACTCCTGATACAGGGAGCTTGTACGATTAAGGAAATTCAACGACGGATGGCTGAGGCCTATGGAGACAGGAATGGGATAGAAAGGGCGACTGCTCGTGTACTTCAATCTCAAGCCAATTGGATGGTTCTTGATCGAGATAAAGAGGCAAAGCGCATTCTCAAGTTAGATCCCATGACGATCGACAACGACGAACTCACCGCATGGCTCATCGAGGCAGCCGTTCGCTACACCGGTAAGCCCGTGTCAGTGCCCACGCTGCAATCGATGCCGGTGCTGTTCCCGTTCACACTGACGCGGCCCTTGGCCTATGTGATCTCGAATAGCCCGAACCTGGACCTGCGTTCAGAGGGGCCGAGCAGTCAGTTTGTCGCATTGAGCGAAGTCATTTGAAGGACAACCATGAACACAAAAGCAGAAAACTCGGGCGCACAGACGAGTTGGTTTGTTGGCGCAAGCTACGGTGGCACTGATGATCAGATGCCACGCTTTCTATCCGAGGGAATTTGGGAGAACGGCTACGAGGACAAGCACCTCGACGTGGTGCGATCGATGCGACCGGGAGATCGGATCGCCATCAAATCGTCCTACACGCGCAAGCACGGATTGCCCTTTGACAGCCGTGGCCAGGTGGTCTCGGTTATGACTATCAAGGCAGTCGGAACGATTAACGAAAACCTGAATGACGGCAAGCGGGTAAAGGTTGACTGGACAAAGGTCGAGCCGGCTCGGGAGTGGTATTTCTACACCCACAGGGGAACGGTCTGGCGCGTGCTGCCCGGGGAGTGGATGACCGATGGCTTGATTGCATTCACCTTTGATGACAAGCCGCAAGACATTGATCGCTTTCGCAATGCGCCGTACTGGAAAGAGAGGTACGGTTCGGCCACACCCGACAAGCATCGCTTCGGATGGACGAAATTTTACGAGGCTGTTGCCGACAAGTTGCTCACCTATCGCAACAACAGAGCGGCGCTGGTTGAAGGTCTGAAGGAAATTTCGGGACGAGTCGAAGGGATTGGGCACTTGCAGGACCAGTATGCGGACGACACCAAAGGCTTCGTCAAGGACATTTGTCCATTCACGACCATGGGCCTGTTCAATCGTGGTTTGACCGATGCCAATCGCAAGATCATTGCAACGGAGCTGGGCACGTTTCTCGGCGTTGAAGTGGCCGCGCCAAGCACTTTTGAGGGTGTTCCGCTGTTGAACCTTCAAAACTCATGGTTCTTCCCTTTCGAGAAGAGCCGTGAGCCGGGCCACATCGATGCGCTGTGGGACGTATTTGCTGCAGCGATCAAGTTCGCCGACTCTAACGATGACGATTCGCGTGACGCGTTCGCAAAAGCGTTCGACCACGCAAACGGTCGTCTTTATGTTGCTTGGAACCTGACTTTCGGCCTGTACTGGATCAGACCTTGGGCGTTTCTAAGTCTCGATAACAACTCGAAGGTTTACGTCACCAAGAAACTGAGTGTCCCGATTGGCCTTCACGGCCCGAAGAAACGCTGTAACTCAGCGGATTACCTTGCCGTTATGGATGCTCTGGAACCACGCTTCAAGGAGGCTGCGTATCCGGTTCACTCATATCCCGAGTTGTCGCTGGAGGCATGGCTGTACAAGGACCCCACCAGTGAGACCGCCTCGGCTGACGGGGCTGGCGCCCAGGACGATGCCGATGATGCCGCCGAAGAAATGGCACAGGAGGCTGTCCGCGTTGCAGTGCCGATCGTTCCGTACTCGATCGACGACATTCTCAAGGACGGATGTTTCCTCGAACGTGACGAGATTGATAGGCTGCTGGAGAGGCTTCGAACCAAGAAGAATCTGATCCTCCAGGGTCCACCAGGTACCGGCAAGACTTGGTTGGCGAAGCGCCTTGCCTTCGCTCTGATAGGAGAAAAAGACGACAGCAAAGTTCGAGCGGTCCAGTTTCACCCCAACCTGTCTTACGAGGACTTTGTGCGGGGCTGGCGACCTACCGGCGAGGGTAAGTTATCGCTTGCCGACGGTGTTTTTATGGAAGCCATTAAAGCCGCATCGAAGGACTCGTCTTCGAAGTTTGTCGTGGTGATCGAGGAAATCAATCGCGGCAACCCGGCGCAGATATTTGGCGAGCTTTTGACACTGCTGGAGGCAGGAAAGCGTACACCCAACGAAGCCTTGGAGCTCTGCTATCCCGACGCTGACGGCAAACGCCGCCCCGTTCATATTCCCGAGAATCTCTACGTGGTCGGGACCATGAACATCGCCGACCGCTCGCTGGCGCTGGTTGATCTGGCTCTGCGCCGCCGCTTTGCCTTCGTTGGGCTGGAGCCAAGACTGGGCCAGGTTTGGCGGGATTGGGTGGTCAAGGAGTGTGCTGTCGATCCGGGCTTGGTCGCGGACATCGAACGCCGTGTCGCCGAGCTGAACGACCAGATCGCGGCGGACGCGCGCCTTGGCAAGCAATTCCGGATTGGTCATAGCTATGTGACACCCGCACATCGACTGGAAGCGGGAGACACGAAGAAGTGGTTCCAGCAGGTCGTGGAGACGGAGATCGGCCCGTTGCTGGATGAATACTGGTTCGACGCGCCCGACGAAGCACAAAAGGCGATTGCACGGCTGACACAGGGTTGGT
>Ga0209390_10007853_pt1 | contig 13454 bp, 12 predicted proteins | sample BON01_FD_187212 | JGI IMG/M metagenome (GOLD analysis project Ga0209390, IMG submission 187212) | Freshwater microbial communities from Lake Bonney liftoff mats and glacier meltwater in Antarctica - BON-01 (SPAdes) (version 2) | ecosystem: Environmental > Aquatic > Freshwater > Ice > Glacier... | reverse complement strand
CGCCGACCTTCGTGCCCGACTCTTGGGACGACCCAACGCAGACGCTGGCAGCAATTGCTGGCGGCACAGCAACGATTCTCGCCGCCGCTCTAGCGGCCGAACCGCGCCCGCGCGTTTGGGTTTCAGCCTCGGCCGAGGTCTTTGGCGATACCGATGTCAGCCCGCAGAGCGAGGGCGCAGCGATGCGCCCGCGCAGTCCATACGGCGTCGCCAAGCTGGCGGCGCTGGGACTTGTGAGGACAATGCGCGAGCACCACGGCCTATTCGCCTGCGGCGGCATTCTTTACAACCACGAGTCGCCGCGCCGCCCGCCGCAGTTTCTGCCGCGCAAGGTGACGCGCGGCGCCGCTGCGATCGCGCTTGGTCAGCAGAGCGAGCTGCTGCTGGGCGACCTTGACGCTGTCCGCGACTGGTCCGATGCGCGCGACATTGTCGGCGGCGCCGTGCTGGCGCTTCGCGCCGACAGCGCCGACGATTACGTGCTGGCGAGCGGCGAGGGTCGCAGCGTCCGCCAGCTGGTTGAGGCTGCGTTCAGCGCCGCTGGGATCGCCGATCGCGCCGAGAGTGCAGTTCGCGTTGACCCGTCATTTGTCCGTCCGCCGGAGCCGACCGCACCGGTCGGCGACCCGTCGCGCGCTGCACGCCAGCTTGGCTGGAAGCCGCAGATCAGCTTCGAGCAGATGATTGCTGAGATGGTCGCAGCCGACCTGGCGGAGCTTGGCGGCAGCTAAGCAGTCAGCAGTTCAAGGTCGGAGCGCACCATCAGCCGGATCAGCTCCTCAAAGGTTGTTCTCGGCTCCCAGCCTAGGTCTCGCTTGGCCTTCGAGGGGTCACCGATCAGCAGGTCCACCTCGGCCGGCCGGACGAACTGCGGGTCAAGCGCGACGTGCTGCTCCCAGTCGGCTACGCCGGCCTCGTCGAAGGCAACCTCAACGCACTCGCGCACCGAATGGGTTTCGTTTGTGGCGATCACGTAATCCTCAGCGGTCTGCTGCTGCAGCATCAGCCACATCGCTTCGACGTAGTCCTTCGCGTAGCCCCAGTCACGCTCTGAGTCGAGGTTGCCAAGCGCCAGCTTGTCGGTCAGGCCAAGTTTGATCGCCGCGGCGTGCCAGGTGATCTTACGCGTTACAAATTCGAGCCCACGACGTGGTGAGTTGTGTACGACGACCCGGCCGACACCGGCGGCAAAGACCCCACTCTCGGTCTCGAGGTCGAAGACGAAGTCGTCGTCGTTGGTCGGCTCGATCGCGACGGTGCGGCGGACCTCGGCAGGGTCCTTGCGCAGGTGCTGCCCCTTGGCGCCGACGCGGTCCAGCGATGCGAGGTTCAGCTGGTAGTAGGTCCGCTCCCCCCGGCGCTCGGCGTAAACCGATGTCTCTTGGCCGCGCAGGGCGTACAGCCACGTAAGCCCGAGCGCGAGAACCGGGCTGTTCGTCTTGACCGAGGCGCCGTTGCCGCGCTTGAGGCCGTCCCCTGCGTAGTACCCCGCCAGAAACGCGTCGTGCTGCTCCGGGCCGGCGTTCAGCACCAGCGCGGGGACCTGCTTTAGGTCACGCGACGTGTAGAGCTGCTGACGCAGCCACGGCAGCACGGACCGCGCGCCGGTCAACGCGAGCTGATTGACCGAGGCGTCCGCATCGAAGCCCGACGCGCCTTCCCATTCACGGCTCGAGCCAAGGAAACAGCGCGACCAAAGCTCAGCCACGCGCCGACGGAGCACTCCATCGTTGTTGGTGAATTGCGCCCCGTGCCCATCGCGAGCGACGTACCCGTCGGCGGCCAGGAACCCGAGCAGCTCGGCGAGTTCCGGGGCGAGCGTGCTCCAGTTGGGGGTCTCGGGAGCGTCCTCCTGGGCGAACACTCCCTCGCCCCACAGCGCCAATCGGTCGCCCTCGGCTACGTCGCGCGCCACGATCTGGTCGCGGTCGCTATCGAGCATGTGATGGTGCGCGGTGACTTCGACCACGCCTGCGCGGGTTTCGATTCCCAGCAGCCGGTGGTCGGGATCGGCCGCTCGTCGGCGCGTCGCGGTGACGGTCGTGACCGGCGTCCAGTCATGCCCGTCCCAGATCTCCAGCAGGCTGTCCGGCGCGAAGCTCTGCGTGCTGGGGCCCTTGCGCGTGTAGGGCACGAGGTCGGCCGGCGTCTTGACGGTAACGATGCCGCCCTCACGCACGAGCAGCGGGGCGTTCGATCGAACGCACTCGTGGTTGAAGAGGATGCCGCTGGTGGCGTGCAGGTCGTAAGACTCGCGGTAGTTGACGGTGATGAAGTGGCCGTAGGCCTTGGCGACGCCGTACGGTGAGCGCGGGTAGAACGGTGTCTCTTCGGTCTGCGGTACCTGCAGCACCTTGCCGAACATCTCGCTCGACGAAGCTTGGTAGAAGCGTGCGTCAGGGCAGACTTCACGCATCGCTTCAAGCATCCGCGTTACACCGACGCCGGTGAACTCAGCTGTCAGCGTCGGCTGCACCCATGATGTTGCCACGTAGCTCATTGCCGCAAGGTTGTAGATCTCGTCCGGCTTGCTGGCTCGCAGCGCGTCGACCATTGAGCGCTGGTCAAGGAGGTCGCCTTGGTGCAGCGTCACTTTGTCACGCAGGTGCTCAATTCGCTCAAACGTTTCGGTCGATGAGCGGCGCACCATTCCGTGCACGTCGTAGCCCTTCTCGAGCAGCAGCTCCGCGAGATAGGAGCCGTCCTGGCCGGTGATTCCTGTGATCAGTGCCCTAACGGCCATCAGTGGACCTGAATGCTAGTGCTCTGTTCAGTTCTCCACCATTCAACCGTGGCGGCAATCCCTTCCTCAAGCGCAGTGCTAGGAGTCCAGCCCACCTCCTCCGTGAGGATCGTGGTGTCAGCAACAATTGAGTCTGGGTCACCTTGACTTTGCTCAAGTGCACCGGCATCGATCAAGTCAGGTCTGCCGCTCATCTCGCCAATCAGGCTCGTGACGCTGCTTACCGCTACTCCCCGACCGGTGGCAACGTTTACCGCGCCCTCGACCTGAGAATCGGTCAGCGCCGCGAAGGCATCCCCGACATCGCCCACGAACATGAAGTCCCGGACTTGGTCGCCCTTGGTTGTCGCGACACGCTCCTTTGCGATTAACGAGCGTGCCACCGATGCCACCAGACGGCGGCGATCTTCACCCGGGCCGTAAACGAAGAAGATCCGTCCCCAAGCAATTGAGATGCCTAGAGTTGGCGCAAGGTCGCTGACCGCTTGGCGCGTGGCATTCTTGGCGATGCCGTAGAGCGTCGTTGGTGCCAATGGGCTGGATTCTTCCAAGGGCCGAGAGTTCCAAAGGTATTCTGCGCAGGTTCCGGCGTAAACCGCGCGCTTCCCCCCGGCGGACGCAAACTCACTCGTGAGCATCACCGTTGCGCGCATCCAGTCGAGGTTCTCGCTTGCCTCCCAGTAGAGGCCTGGCTCGGCGTACCAGGCCAAGTGCAACAGATGACTCGGCGCGACCTCGGCGATCAGCTCCCCGCGGCTTGAGTCGTCCAGAAGGTCGGCCTGTCGCCATGCAACGCGCCTATCTACGGGCGGGTCCTGCGGTTCGCCTCTGGCTACTGCGATCACCTCGAACCCTCGAGCCAGAAGTGGTTGAAGTACGTTCCGTCCGACAAGGCCGGACGCGCCGGTTACCAACACGCGCTTCATGGTTGAAAGTCCGGAAAGCAAAGGTCGCGGCCGGAGATGGTCCGTCCGCCGGCGGGAGGCTCCGGCCACTGGATCCCGAACGCCAGGTCGTCCCAGCGGACACCGTCGCCCGCGTCGGCCACGTATTCGTGTCCCATCAGGTAGTGAAGTTCACAGTTGTCGGTGAGTGTTTGGAAACCGTGCGCCATCCCCCCGGGGATAAAGAACGCGAGCCCGTTCTCATCACTCAGTTCGACCGCATGCCAGGAGCAATAGGTTGGAGAATCGGGCCTGATGTCGACAGCAACGTCCCAGACAGTCCCGCGCACGCAGCTAATCAGTTTGGCCTCGGCGTGAGGCGAGCGCTGAAAATGCAGGCCGCGGAGAGTCCCCTCCTTGGCGTTAAACGATGCGTTTGCCTGCACCACTTCAAGTTCGAGGCCTTGGTCCCTGAAGGAGCGCGCGTCGAACGTCCGCGCGAACCACCCTCTTTCGTCAACCGTCTTCTCGGGCGTCGCAATCCAAGCACCTTCGAGGGAGGTTTGTTCGAGCTTCACGTCTCGCTCATTCGAACATCTTCAATTCGGGGGCTCTTGCTGCAAAGGCGCCTCCCCATTCACGGATGTGGGAGAGCTGCTCCATGACCTCCTCCCGGAGGTTCCACGGCAGGATCAGGACGACGTCGGGCTTGGTCTCGTCAATCCGCGCGGGGTCGACGATCGGGATGTGGGTTCCGGGAAGGACATGACCCTGCTTGTGAGGGTTGCGATCGCAGGTGAAGTCAAGAAAGTCCTGTCCGATTCCGCAGTAGTTGAGGAGAGTGTTGCCCTTGGCCGGCGCGCCGTACCCCACGATCGAGCGTCCCTGGTCCTTCAGGTCGATTAGGAATGACACGATCTGTCGTTTGTCTTCTTCGACCCTGCGCGCGAAGGTCCGGTAGGTGGAGAGGTCGTTGAGGCCGGCTGCCGCCTCGTGCTCAAGCATGCTTCTTGCCGCCTCCGTTTCCGGCTTCTGCTCATCTTCGGCGTGGCAGGCATAGATGCGGAGGGACCCCCCGTGGGTCGACAGCTTGTCGACATCGAAGAGCCGCAAGCCGTGGCGTTCGAAGATCCGCGACGCGGAGGTGAAGCATAGATACGAGAAATGTTCGTGGTAGATCGTGTCCCACTGGTTCAGCTCAATCAACGTGGCGAGGTTCTGGAACTCCATGGTGATCACGCCGCCGGGCTTAAGGAGGAGCTTCATCCCGCCGACAAAATCGTTGATGTCTGGCACGTGCGCCAGCACGTTGTTCCCTAAGAGAAGGTCGGCTTTTCCGTCACTTGCCAACCGCTCAGCAACCTCGACGCCAAAAAACTCCTCGACGGTTGGAATTCCCTTATCACGGGCAGCAGCCGCCGTGCTTGCGGTAGGTTCCACCCCGAGGACCGGGATTTTCTTCTCCTGGAAGTACTGGAGCAGGTAGCCATCGTTGGAGGCCAGTTCTACTACCTTGCTGGCGCTGCCCAGCTCCAAACGTGAAGTCATCTCATCCACGTAAAAGCGGCAGTGCTCAAGCCAAGAGCGTGAGTAGGAAGAGAAGTACGCGTAGTCGTCATCAAACATGTTCTCGGCGGATTCGTAATCGAGCAGCTGGACTAGGAAGCATTCTCCACAAACCATCGCCTTGAGCGGGTAGAACGCTTCCATGGCGGACTCTTGCGCTGCTGGGATATTGTCGTTGGCTATTGGGGACATTCCCAGGTCAACGAAGATCTCCTCCAGTGGTGATCCACAGTGGCGGCAAGTTCTCTCCGCGGAAGTGTTTTCGGCTACTCCCATGACTTCCAGGGCGGACTGCCCTGTGCCCACATCTCTTCAAGGAGGTGCCGCTCGCGGAGAGTGTCCATCGCCTGCCAGAAGCCGGTGTGGCGAAACGCGCTGACTTGGCCTTCTTCGGCGAGCCGCCGCATCGGCTCCTGCTCCCACACGGTCGCGTCTCCGTCGATGTAGTCGGTGATTTCAGGCTCAAGGACAAAGAAGCCACCATTCATCCAGGCGCCGTCTCCCTGGGGCTTTTCCTGAAAACTGAGGACATCGTCGCCGACGACATCTAATGCGCCGAAGCGCCCGGGAGGTTGGATCGCGGTGACGGTCGCCAGCTTTCCGTGGCGTCGGTGAAAGTCAATAAGATCGCCAACTGGGAGGTCCGAAAGTCCGTCCCCGTAGGTGAGGCAGAAGGTGTCGTCGCCCACGTAATCAGTGACGCGCTTAATCCGGCCCCCGGTCATGGTCTGTTCGCCGGTATCCACCAGAGTGACTTGCCAAGGCTCAGTCTCCGACTTTAAGACATTCATCGAACCAGTCGCCAGGTCAAAAGTTACGTCGCTGGTGTGCAGCGCGTAATTGGCAAACCACTCCTTTATCATGTACCCGCGGTACCCCAGACAGACAATAAACTCGCTTATCCCGTGGGCTGCGTAGATCTTCATGATGTGCCAGAGCATCGGCTTTCCGCCGATCTCGACCATCGGTTTGGGCTTGAGGGCCGTCTCTTCGCTTAGACGAGATCCGAGGCCCCCAGCGAGAATTACGACTTTCACGTCTGCGAGAGTAGACGACCCGGGCTATCGGCGCGCGGCAGCTGCTTCGCTGCGGCTTCGGCGTTTCCCCAATTCGAGCAATGTCGTCTCTGGGTCTACCGGCCGTGCAGCTACGCTTGAGCCAATGGGCGTCAACGACGGGTTCTGGGACGGAAGGCGGGTTCTCCTCACTGGCAACACAGGGTTCAAGGGCGCTTGGCTTGCACTCTGGCTGCAGGAGCTCGGGGCAGAGGTGACCGGTTTCGCCGACGGCGTCCCCACGGAGCCTTCGATCTTCGAGCTTGCCGGTTTACGCGACAGCATGAAGACGGTGTGGGCCGACATTCGGGACCCTGCCGCCGTAGCTGGCGCGGTGCAGGACTATGCGCCGGAGGTCATTGTTCACATGGCGGCGCAGCCCTTTGTCCGCCGTTCATTCGTTGAGCCGAGGGAGACCTACGAGACGAACGTAATGGGGACGGTGAACGTACTCGACGCGGTCCGCCGATCCGGACAAGTTCGCGCCGTCGTCAACGTCACCTCCGACAAGTGCTACGAAAACCTTGAGCTTGGTCGGCCGTTTCGGGAGGACGACCCGAAGGGCGGCCACGACCCGTATTCGAACTCAAAGGGTTGTGCCGAGCTGGTGGCGGATGCCTACTGGCGGAGTTTCTTCCGTGATGACCCCGATGGTCCCCGACTGGCTTCGGGGCGCGCTGGGAACGTGATCGGCGGCGGCGACTGGGGAGAGGACCGCCTGATACCAGACGTCGTTCGCGCGGCGGCTTCGGGCGAGAGCGTTCTTGTCCGCAACCCCCGCGCCATCAGGCCCTGGCAGCACGTGCTGAACCCGCTTAGCGGATACCTGCTTCTGGCGGAGCGGCTCTGGGAAGAGCCCTACGGCACGCTGGGCTGGAACTTCGGGCCTTCCGATGAGGACGCGCTCGAGGTAGCCGAGGTCTTGCGACTTCTGGGGGACGCCTGGCCCGGCGGGATTAGTTGGGAGCCTGACCCGCAGAATCATCCGCATGAGGCCCAAACTCTCTTTCTTGATTCCGCCAAGGCTCGCGACGAGCTCTCGTGGTCTCCTGGATGGGACCTCCCTCGCGGGCTGGAGGCGACCGCCAAGTGGTATGCAGGCTGGCGGGCGGGGGATGACGTCCGGGAGCTATCGCTTTCGCAGATTCGCGCCTTTTCCTCGTCGGGCGCCTGAGGCGAGCTGCCGCATGAGCAAGGACCGCGTCACGCCAAGGGATCCAACGGGGATCCTTGGCACGGAGGAAGTCGGATCGGCCGCTCTGTGCGGGTCCACCCTGCGTGTCCGATCGTATGTGGTCGGGCTCCTGCTTGCCTTGCTGGCCGCTGTGGGGCTTTCACTGACGCTCGTCGCTGGAGGGGGATCTGAAGGCGCGGCGGTTGCGGCTGTTGTGGGAGAGACGCTGCTCGCCGCAATGAGCATGATCGTCCTAGTCTGGTCCGGACGGGAGATGCGGCTCCCGTCCGCAGGTGTCCTCCTCGTTCTCGGCTGTGCCGGACTCGCGCTCGGGGCAGGCTGGCTCCTTGAGGAATGGCCGGTGGCTGGCGTTGCTTTGGCCACGGCGGTGTTCCTACTCGGGCTCAAGCTTGTCCACCGCTTTCCGCCCGAGATCAGCCATGCGTTCGGCGCCCACGGGCCGGGCGCGATTTTAGCCCGATTGCGACCCTCCCAGTGATCGCGGTATGCCACTTGGTGAGAGCGATAAACGGCATCGAGCCATTCGAGCGCTTCGTGCAGTCCTTCGAGTCTTACGCTGCCGGCGCCGATCACGAGCTGGTGATGATTTTCAAGGGCTTCGCGGTCCCTTCAGAGCTTGCGCCATTCCGAAGACGGCTCGCCGGCCATCTCTTCCATGAGGTCCATGTGCCTGATGACGGGTTCGACATCGGGGCCTACGTGGCGGCGGCGCGAGAGCTCGACCACGAACGCGTCTGTTTCCTGAATTCCTTCAGCGAGATTTTGGCCGCCGACTGGCTGCGGCATCTCGACTCGACCCTGGCACTACCGGGTGTCGGGCTGGCGGCCGCGTCTGGCTCCTGGGGAAGCCACCGATCCTTCATGCTGAGTCGTCTCGGCCTGCCAAGCGCCTACGGCGCCAGTCTCGGGAGTCCTGCGGTCGTCGGCTCGGCTTTCGGGCTGGCCTCTGGGGGGCAGCGTTCCAGGTCTCTCGTTCGTCGTTTGGCATCGGTGCCGGGGGAGGTCCTAGGCTACGACGGATTTCCTTCCCCCCATCTGCGAACCAACGCCCTCGTGGTCAGAAGAGAGCGCTTGCTCGAGCTGGATATTGGCTCGCTTTCGACCAAGCGGAGGACCTACTTGGTTGAGGCCGGTCGAAACAGTATCTCGGCTCAGATGCTTCGCGCGGGCGCGAAGCTTGCCATGGTCGGGAGGAGCGGCGCCGTCGACGACTGGCGTGACTGGGCGAAGGCAAACGTGTTTTGGCAGGGCAATCAAGATGATCTGCTTGTCGCGGACAACCAGACGCGGGCCTACGGCAAGGCGAGCCCGTCCGAACGCGCAGTACTTTCCAAATTTGCTTGGGGGCCGGCGACAGCGCCCTGGCCCGCGAACTCTAGTCATGGAGGGTAGTCATCGAGGAGAGGCCGCCGCGGGATCCGCCGGTTCGGTCGGCGAGGTGGTCGTGCCCTGCGGCAACTGTGGGGCTCCCCAGGCGCCGTCTTTCGCGGTAGCTGACCTGAATAGAGGGATCGACACCGAGCAGTTTGATTACCTGAAGTGCGAGGGCTGCGGGACGTTTGCCTTGCAGAATGTCCCCGACGACCTCTCCCGCTTTTACCCGACCGACTACTACGAGCTGCCCCGTAAGGATTTACTCCCGTCGTTGGCGCCCAACGAGAGCCACAAGATCGGGATGATTGCGCCTTGGCGTTCCTCGGGCAAGCTCGTTGAAGTCGGACCTGGGGCTGGAGTGTTCTCCTTCTGCGCAAAGCAGGCGGGCTTCGATGTCACCGCAATCGAGATGGACGAGCGCACGTGCACGCACATGCGAGCCGCCGTCGGCGTTGACACGGTCCAGAGTGAGGAGCCCGCGGAGGTCCTGCGGGCGATTGAGCCGGTTTCTGTGGTCGCGCTTTGGCATGTGATCGAGCACCTGCGCGATCCATGGGACTTCATTGACGCGGCTGGGGCAAGCCTTGAAAGTGGAGGAGTACTTGCGCTTTCGGCTCCGAACCCCGATTCGCTGCAGTTCAGGGTGATGCGCGGTCGATGGGCCCATGTCGATGCTCCACGCCATCTCTTCTTGATCCCCCTCGAGGCGGTGGCCGCGCGGGCCGCGAAATCCGGCCTTCGACTCGCGTTTGTAACCACCAGCGACCCCTCCGGGCGCCATTGGAACCGCTTCGGTTGGGAGATGGCACTTAGAGGTAACCGACGAACGGGACCGTCAAGTCGCTTAGTGTCGCTAGCTTCTCTTGGGATGACGATGGCGATGATGCCGGTTGAGGCAACCGCGCTGCGCGGCGCAACCTATTCCGCAGTGTTCGTCAAGGACGACGGCGGATAGCGCGTGCCCCGTTACTCGATCCTACTGCCGACCAGAAACGGGGCCAGCCTCCTTCCTGGCGCCATCGCCTCTGTTCTTGAGCAGGACTATGAGGATTTCGAGCTGGTTATTTCGGATAACGCCAGCGATGATGACACCCGCGAAATCCTTGCCGACGCGAAACGGGACCCGCGGGTTGTGGTGCGTCGCCAGGAGAGTCCCCTGAGTGTCACCGACAACTGGATTCAGACGCTAAATGCTAGTTCTGGCAGCCACTTCACCCTGATCGGCGACGACGATCTTCTGCTCCCCCGCTTCTTCGAGCGAGTCGACAGGCTCTTGGGAGAGAGCGGGGATCCGGACGTGCTCATGTACAACGGGTACGCGTTCGCGTGGCCGGGCTTCCTGGGGTCGGCCGTCGCGCAGTATGCGGACCCATTCTTCTCGCCGGAGCCTCCCGTGCCCCGTGAAGGCCCACTGACAAGTGCTTCACGGGATTTCGTCATTGCTTCCCTGTTTCGCTTCGACTTCCCCCTTCCCCTCAACTTTCAGAACGTAATCGTCAAGCGGTCTGTCGCGAGCCTCCTGCCTGGTGATTTCTTTCGCCAGCCATTTCCCGACTTCTTTGCCCTTGTCGGGCTCATGCTCAGGGCGGGAACCTGGCACATCGCGCCTGAACAAATGGTGGTCATAGGCGTCTCGCCGAAGTCATTTGGCCAGACAGCTCATTCGAAGGAGTCAGGGGAAAAGGCGAGATCCTACCTCGGTATCGACCCGGATTTCGAAGGTTGGCTTCCCGGCAGTGAGGTCATGAACGGTCACTACGAGACCCTTATTGCCCTCAGAGAGGCCTTTCCGGCGGAGCTTGGTGCGTTCCAAATTGACCGGAGCGAGTACGTCTGGCAACAGGCCTACTCGTGGTACGTCCAGTACCGGCTCGGCTCGCTCGGCGCGAGCGAGCTTCTGGCTCGCTTTCGCCTCCTTGCGCCGAGTGATGCCGCGGGCCTGTTCCGCCTCTTTGCCCGGCGCTTTAGGCCGGCGGCGGTCCGCCGACGCGCGAGCGTTTCACCGGGTCAGGCCACCGAGGCCCTCTGGCCGGGCATGCGTCCGGCGCCCGACGTCAAGGACATCGCTCACTTCGGCCGATGGATCACAGGCGGTTCCGGCTGACCTCTGCTCATCGGCGCCGGCGCGCGCTGCTTCCCGGGCGCAGCTGGCCGGGAAGTTCTAGGAACGTCGGTACGCCGCTCGTCGCAGCCGCAAGGATTCGAGGAAGCCAATCTGTTCATCGATGGCGGCGGCGGGCGGGCGTTTTCGCCTAGGCAGCCCGCGTGCCGCGTGCCACCCGGCCAGCCTTCCGGCGAGTGCGGCCGTGTCTCTTGAGATGACCGCGTCGGTCACCACTACGAGCGCCTCGGTCAGGGCGGCGCGCGGGGCCGACCGGCTCTGTAGGACGCCGTACCTGCGGAGCAGGTAGCCGCGCCCGAAGCCCCCGCTGCGTATCTGGAACTCGGAGCGATGGAGGAAGGTCGCCGACCCTAGGTGGACGGCCATGGCGTCCGGTGCGACCGCGGCGCTCCAGCCTGCTCCGCGCAGACGCAGTGCCAGCTCAAAGTCCTCCATGTAGGCAACTAGGTTCTCCTCAAGCCCACCGACCTCTTCCCAGGCGCTCCGACGGTAGGCGGCTCCCGCCCCCGCAGGCCCGGCGAGAACCAGCGCGCAGTTCAACGCGCTGGATCGGGCCAGCCCCTGATGTCGTGGGAAGCACGCCAGAGTCGGGTCAGCAGCCAGGCCGATGCTGTCCACTCGCATCCTTCCGGGCTGGAGAAGCAGCGCTGCCGTCGAGCCAGCAGACCGATCCTCCTCCAGGGGGCGAACCAGCTCCTCAAGAAAAGTCGGATCGCAATCGACGTCGTTGTTCAACAGCACCACAACATCCCCGTCCCCGGCGGCGACGCCAATGTTCGTGGCTTCCGCGAAACCCCGGTTTGACTCGAGCTCGATTACGCTGGCCGCCGGGAAGTCCCTGCGGATGGACGCGGCCTCGCCGTTCACCGATCCATTTACCACCACCGTCAGTTTGTGTTCCACGGTCTGTTGCTTAAGGTGGGCGAGGCAGCTCGCCGTCAGGTCGTAGCGGCCGTAGGCGGTAACAACGACATCGATTTCGAACGGCATTGGTGAGGGAGCATACCCGCTGCCCGCTGCTCGATCCGCCATGCTTGGAAGGTGTCTCTGCGGGTTGCGCTCAACTTGGTCTTTCTAGTTCCCGGTGAGACCGGCGGCATGGAGACCTATGCGCGCGAACTGATTCCCCGCCTCGCGGAGCGCGATGACCTTGAGCTGACATGTCTCATTAACCGCGAGGCAGCCGCGGCTGGTGGCGGCCCATGGGGGGAAGCCTGCCCCGCCGCAGTCGTTCCGGTCTCCGCCCGCAATCGCGTTGAATGGGTCAAGGGGGAGCAGTGGTTTGTTCCACGCGCGGCGGCACGCATCAACGCTGCGCTCATTCACAGTCTCGCCAGTACCGCACCTCTGCGTGGGCCACAGGTTCGCGTCACGACTATCCATGACCTCAACTATCTGCTCGTGCCGGACGCGCACTTTGGCTTGCGGGCTAAAGGGATGAAGGCACTGATACCCGCAGCTGCCCGGCGCTCGCGACGGATAATTACCGGCTCAAGGTCAACGGCAAATGACCTGGAGTCATTCTTAGGAATCTCGCAGGACAAGATCGACGTCGTCCCTCACGCTGCTCGCGTTGACGATCGCGTAAAGGCAACCCCGGAGCCGGAGCTTCGGCAGCGCCTCCAACTCGGAGGCCGCCGCGTGATTCTTAGCCCGGGCGCGAAGCGGCCACACAAGAATCTGGCGCGCGTGCTCGAGGCCCTTGCTGAGATACCGGCAGAAGTCCGCCCGCTTCTTGTTGCCACCGGTTATCCAACGCCGTACGAAGCTGAGCTGCGCCAGCGGGCGCGGGATCTCGGTGTTTCTGATGACCTTCGGTTTCCCGAGTATCTCGACGCTGCTGATCTCGAAGCGCTCTACCGGCTTTCCTCGCTCGTTGTTGTCGCGTCGACCTATGAGGGCTTCGGCCTCCCGGTTCTAGAAGCGATGGCGCGCGGTATCCCGGTTGCCGCGTCGGACAGCTCGTCGCTGCCTGAGGTCGCTGGGAACGCTGCCCTGCTCTTTGATGCTCAGCGCCCCTTGGAGATCGCGTCAGCGATTACAGCCGTCCTGAGCGACCCAGCGCTGGCGTCCCGTATGAGCGATGCCGGCCTCCGGCGCGCGGCGACGTATTCATGGCAAGCGACGGCTGATCTGACCGCTGCTAGCTACTTCCGCGCGTTGCGTCAGCGGGAGTAGCTGGCCGCGACGATGCTTAGCGAGTCTCCGAGCGAAAGTCGCTTCGCGTTTGCGGCAAACCACGCTGCTGTGCTCTCACGCAACGGCTGACCGGCATCGCGGATCGCGATGATCGCGTCGGCTAGGTCGGCAGCACTGGCCGACTTTGCGATGAAGCCGTTAACTCCCGCCAGCACCAGCTCGGCGGTGGCGTTGTCGGGGTGGTCGATGACGACCACCGGCGTGCCGTGCGCCGCCGCCTCAACGACGACAAGCCCGTAGCCCTCGCGCGATGAGGGGTGCACAAGGCAAAGTGCCCGGCCCATCGCGTCCTCAAGCTCCTCGTTGCTTACAAAGC
>Ga0209390_10007852_pt1 | contig 13454 bp, 18 predicted proteins | sample BON01_FD_187212 | JGI IMG/M metagenome (GOLD analysis project Ga0209390, IMG submission 187212) | Freshwater microbial communities from Lake Bonney liftoff mats and glacier meltwater in Antarctica - BON-01 (SPAdes) (version 2) | ecosystem: Environmental > Aquatic > Freshwater > Ice > Glacier... | reverse complement strand
CAGGCATTGGAGTGAGGCATTGGAGTGGCTAATCCGGTCATTCTCGCCAACCGGATAGGATTTTAGAAGCCGGACAAACTCGTCAACCATCGCAATTCTCCTGGTGTATGCAGACAGATCTGTTCCACAACCGCGCCAACCATCCACCCAATCCACTTGTTTGTTTTGCCTAGATCGCCAGTGCTGCTCAGCGTCAGTAAATTTGAGCGATATCTGCGGATTGAAGGCTTGTTTGCCAGCAGCCGACCGAGTATATTAGCAGAAACCGAGCCGGCATAAACAATTATACAGGTTCAAACCTGTATAATTAAGTTGTTATGTTGCCACTCTTGGTTCAATTGTCAGCATGAATTCGTCTGATCGACTCCGCTATGCCATACTTGCAGATCCATCTGCCGCTAATCTGCTTAGCCTCGCTCGTACGTTCAAGAGCGAGGGGCAGACTCAGCAGGAAATAACAGTTCTCTTCGATGTGTTTCGCGCGGCTCACGAAAGGGACGCCGATGAAAATACCTACGACAACATCCTCGATACAATGGACATGATTACTGGCTGGTGCACTCCAAATCGCGCACTATTCCCACCAGACGCCCAATAGCAGCTTACAGCGATAAGAACTGTGTGTGTGAAGTCCGCCTGCGACGCACATCAGGCCATCCGTGGTCCTAGCAGCCGAACAACCACAACATAACAATAAAATGCAGCCGAGTTGCGGTCGCTGCGTGTTTCAGAGTTCCAAATCAACCGCCGCAACCGGCTGATTTTGGTCGTTCGCCACCATAGAGCAAGCAGGACATGGAAACCACAATTGCAATCGCAGCGATAATTCAGGCCATAACTGCGGTCATCATCGCAGTTGCGACAATTGTGTACACACGTGTGACCGCTCGTATCTTCGAAGCGAGTATAGAGCCATCTGTGGCGGTGGACATTTCAGGCACGGCCGAAGCAAACAAGTTGACCATTCACAACGATTCTGGGTGCGCGATTTCTCACACACCAGTGCCACACACCAGTGCCACACACCAGTGCCAGGCATTGGAGTGAGGCATTGGAGTGGCTAATCCGGTCATTCTCGCCAACCGGATAGGATTTTAGAAGCCGGACAAACTCGTCAACCATCGCAATTCTCCTGGTGTATGCAGACAGATCTGTTCCACAACCGCGCCAACCATCCACCCAATCCACTTGTTTGTTTTGCCTAGATCGCCAGTGCTGCTCAGCGTCAGTAAATTTGAGCGATGTCTGCGGATTGAAGGCTTGTTTGCCAGCAGCCGACCGAGTATATTAGCAGAAACCGAGCCGGTATAAACATTTATACAGGTTCAAACCTGTATAATTAAGTTGTTCGTTGGACTAAAAACAATGTCCGTTTTTCATCGCCTTGCCACGCATTGGAATCTCGAAGCCGTGACTCCGGATGCGCAAGCAACTGGCGATGCAATCGCTGCGTTCGAGAATCGTTTCGCGCTGACGCTCCCGCCAGACGTCCGTGCTTTCTACGAACGGTTCAACGGATTGCTGGACATGGACGGAGACCTCAATCGATTTTGGCCGATCGCGGAACTCGACACGGTCCCGGCCATCGTTGAGCCATATTCGGGTATCCCTGACTATTCCGGAATTGTGAAGCGACTACCAGATCCTGACCGATACTTTGCGTTCGCGGATCATTCGATATGGGTGTGCGTTTATGCGATGCATCTTTCAGACCATCCTGATTCGGATACGACGATCGTTTGGATCGCCGACGGCAATACATTTGATATACTGGCTGACACATTTGCTGGGTTCTGGGAACTGTACTTGACGTCTCCCGACCGCATACTTGCGCCGTAGTGCAAAAAAGCCAACGAACCATCACATGCACCGAAGCCGGGCTTGTGTCGTTTTACAAATAGAACATCAACTGTCCCGGCTCGGTGATGTGTAGCGTTATCCGATTGAAGATGCCCGACTCTCAGTGCCAATGTGATTCCCATGTTCGCCCCAGACTATTCGCACGACGACGTGACTCGCGTGGGCCCGATTATCGAATCGCTCTTGCATTCCGGGCGATTAACCGATGACGAACATGCCGCCGTCGATCTTTGCTGCCGAGCTGCCGCAGACTTAGCCTCGATTCGACACTCTGAGACCGCGACCAAGTTCTATGCTCGACCGGACATTCAATCTCGTTCTGCTGATACGGTTGACGCTTGGCTGCACGACCACGGCGATGCTGAACCGGGTACGGTTACGTCGATCATGGGGCGAATGCACGTTGCGTCCATAGGTCGTGACGGTATACTTTTACTAACGCCAATTCTGGACCTATGAAGACAATCAATGCCCGCAATGCAAAGCGAATAACCAAGACGTGCACCTGAGCGGCGAAGTCAGGCGTTTTCGCATCGGTTAGTCTCGCGTCGCCGCCAGGTGACGTCCACCGTTCTGTCGCATAAGACATGATGCTACGCTTTGGCAAGCCGCTTCTTGCGCGTCGGTTTCTTTTGTGCAGTGCCTCTGGTACCTACGACTTTACCAATCTGATCGCGTGATGCGCCCAACGTTGCGAGCGACCTAACGAGAAGTTCCATGGATACCGAACGATCGGCTGTCTCCAGCTTTGCAACACGTGATTGACTAGAACCGATCAGCTTGGCCAAATCGTTCTGCGTAATCTTCTTGCTCTGCCGCAGTTCCTTTATTTTCTTGGCGAGAGCCAACTTCATGTTAACGAGCATCGCCTCGGCATCACTGAGTTCGAGAAACTCAGAGGCAGAACCGACCTTCCAGCCCGCAGCTTCCAGTTTCTTTTGTTTTGATGCTTTCATTTGATATCCTCGTCGTATTTCTTAAATCGTTTCTTACACGCATTGATCACTTTCTTCGGTGTTGTCTTGGTCTTCTTCGCAAACACTTCACCGATTACGATTGCGTCTGCATCCGTTCGGTACATGATTCTCCACGTCACATCTTCATCGGGGATGCGCAACTCGTGCCACCGCCGTCCAATTGACGTCATCGGACGGCTATGTGGCGATTCAATATGTTCCCCGCCTTGGAGGCGTCGCAGCAGCATGCCCGCTTCAATTCGGGCCTCCAACGAAAACGGCGGCGTTTTCACCTCGCCGTGCAGCCAAACAAGGGGTTTGTCTTCATCCATCCAGGTAACTATATGTCACATTCGACATAATGTCAAGTCTGACATGAATGTTTGTCGCGTCTTTTGCTCTTCCGGGCCAACAGCCGTATGATGCGACAGAACAAAGCCGTGAACCGGAGCACTCAATCACGCGGCAACTGAATTCAGAGTCTTCCGTTCGTGCCCGGTTACGGCAGACGTTCTGGGGCTCTAACGTAAGAGCTTCAATTCCAATTCCTTTTTGAGGAGAACGTCATGTTTCATCGACTGTTAGCTTTTGGACTGCCTATTTTTGCCGCCCTGTTCGCAATGGCCGCAACCTCGACGATCTTAGCCCAAGGCGTCATCGAAGTCGCCGGGGAGTCCGGCGCGAATTCGACCGCTACAGAATTCGATGTCACGCCGACCCAAAGCGGAGAGCTCGAATTCTACGCGGTGCCTGATGATGGTTCCGCCTTCCTCACCGTACAAACTGTTGATGTCAACACTTTTCTTGTGCGAATGGATTTTGCGTAAAAAAATGGGGACCCAGCGTGGGCCGAATTCATGCTGTTCGGTGACTCTGGGGCTCACTTCGTTCTTTCCACGAGCAGCAACTTCAGTGGCGGTGATGCATTTAGCGATCAGTTCTTGCTTGGTGGTCCGGGATGGATTCCACAGGATGCCATTTACATTGTTGATAGTGCCGGCACCGTCCACAAACCAACTGACCACAACGGCTTTGTGGACGTAATTGAAGGTATCAAGCACAACGGCAATACGATTACAACATGTATCATCAAGGGACATGGTTCGGGCGATCCGCCGCTGATTTACCTTGGACCTGACGCAATTCTGACTTGCCCCGGCGGCGATATTCTTATCACGCCGTTATCCGGCAGTCCCACGATTGACATCACCGATCGATTGGACGATGTCTGCGATGGCAACACTGTAATTCGTTTTCGCGGGTGCTTTACCAAACCGTTGGCGGATGATGTGGAAACGGCGCTCGGTGGTGACTGTGACGTCAAGGGTGCGATTCGGTTTGTAATCGGCATTCCGTGGACACGTTGGGGAGTCGGAGTCTACCGATAATCGTGCCAGAATCGATTTGGCGTCCCAGCAATTCCGCCGGGACGCCCATTTCCTGATCAATATAGGAAGCCAAAGATGCCTTTAATCATGAGCGCTCAACCTTGGGTCGCGCTAGTTCCCATCGGTTTCGCTATTGTATTGGCCTTCGCGTTTCTTGCTTGGATAATTCGCAAGCCGGTATCGACCACGACGATTCTAATAGGTTGCGCGATCGTAATCCTGTACACTGCCGTTGTTGTCCCGAATTCGGTTCGCCAATATCATAAAAACCAGAAAGCTATCGACGCAGTCCGCCGGGTATACGAGGAATACGAGGCGAGATCAAAAGTACACTCTGGTGACAACGCCCCAGAACAAAGCGATGAACCGAAGTCGCGGTAGTCGGCCGAATTTGAAATGGAAAATCAATCGCCGCGACTCGGTTATCGCAGTCGTTATTTGGCTTGAGGAGCTTTGATGCAACACACGACTATTTCATTCCTGCTTTTTATAATCACACTCAGCACCGGATGCAAAGAATCGAATGACAATGGTGCAGTCACCGTCAAGAACACTGGCGGTCATTTGATTAATGACATCGGAATTGCTTCGTTTCCGACACCAGAAGGCTGGATGCCGAATCGTTCGGGTGGCAATACGGCCATGATTCTCACGCGAAAAGGGGCGATACCCGAAGCGTTGGAGGAGATGATCTCCATTGATGTCGGCAATCCGGCATCATTTGACGTCAAGGGTTCGGCTGACGGTCTGGCAACGAAGTTTGGCGGTACGGCGTCCAAACTACCCTACGCCATTGATGGAGCGGAGGCGTATCGTGTGTCGATTCCACCAAGCTATGAAAAGATGATGCCGCGAGAATGTATTGTTTTCCACCACGGCCAAAAAGTGTGCTTTCTGTTCGGTGGCTCGAAATCCAAAGCGGATATCTGGCCAATCGTCGACAACATAGCGCAGTCGTGGACCTGGAACTAAAAGCTCCACAAACGTCGCCAAATAACCAAGCGGTGAACCGAAGCCGCCGATGACGCGTTTTTGAAATCATAGTTTTCTGGCGGCGGCTCGGTTACCGCCGCCGTTATCCTGCTTAGGCGTCTTTGCAACGCGCTTCAATGATCGCGAACACAGACATGCAAAAACGATATTCAATTCAATCCCTGCTTGCATTGACGGCGCTAATTTGCATCACCCTTGTTTTTCACCAGCGCCTTTTCGACCTGATATTGCGAAACCTCATTGTATCATTAGTAGTTGCGTTCACTTGTGGCCTTCTCTTGGGTCGGCGTTTATACTGCCGCAGTTACGTCCTTCTGTCACTGCTTTTCGTGCCCGCAATTCTTTCAACGGTTTACGGTTACCTTGCAGCGAATTTGATTATGGGTCCAGAAGATTTTGATTGGTCTCGTTCTATTCCCGCATTGTTCTTAATCACTGATGCTGTGGTAGACTTTACTTGCACAAATGTCTATTCCTCTCCAGAGTCAGGAGGATTAATGGTTGCTCTCCTGGGCTTTGCTGGCGGCGCATTGTTTTCTTCGTTTACTATGGGCGGAATTGCAGGAATGGCGTTAACACCGAGAATCGCCGGATAACCAATAAGGCTTTGACATCGCAGAGTGACGATAGGAACGTCGCCGATGTTCAAGGCATTTGTTCAAGAAGCCCGGTTAAGGTCGCAGAGGTGGAGCGTCTCTTTGAGTTTTTAATTTTCAACCGCTCGTTTCAGTCCCAAGTTTTATTGGGTACTCTGACTGATCTGTCTGGACTTGCGTAACTCTTGCAAGCCATTCGCGGACTCCGAACGTTCTTTGAGACCGAATAGGACCGGGTTCGGCTTTGATTTGCAAGCGATTTTTGAACTGGGCGCACACCATCCCTCTTCGCCGCTGAGGAGATTCTTTTTCCTCGGGCTTCGACTGGAGCTGACCGATCAACGATGGCTGTGTGTTCACACAAATACCAGTGCCAGGCGCGCTAGTGGAGATGGATTTTGGTTTGCTTTTGAGGGCGGGTGGGGTGCTGGAGGCTGTTCGCTTGGGTTTTGCGGGCGAAAGTCGCGAGGGATGGGGGGTGCATGGGGTGCAGCGGAAATTGGCTGCTTGGGCGCGTAGAAATATCTTGGCGAGACAGAACTGGCTTGAGAATTTGGGCTGCTGTGAATGTCAGCTGAGAAAGGTGAACGCCAGCCTTCGAGATTCTTCGACCCTGTGAGCGTTAGCCAAAGATGGCGGTGGCTTGGGGGCGAGATTGCATTCGGTGGAGGCCCGATCGGTCACGCTCTTGGACAAAAGCTTGCTGCTTGCCGACCGCCCAACCCAGCCAGCAGCCAAAGTTCTTCCCGCAATCCACCCACGTCTGGCCACCCACGTCTGGCCACCCACGTCTGGCCACCCACGTCTGGCCACCCACGTCTGGCCGCTCATTTGCAATCGCTCCAAAATCGGAGCCAACCCCGGCGGAATGCCCCCGCTTTATCCTGCCCAATCTGACGGCCTGTCCAGTCCAACAACTCCAGATACTTATCCAAAGTCATTCGCAAGACGCCTTTGTTACTTGCGCGGTGACGATGCTTACACGCCATCGTTCGATCCTCCTGCCACTCCGATGCCTGGCACTAGTGTCCTAGTGTCCTCAGCTACTTTGAACGGATTGAACCACACTTCCAATCCCTCAGGTTCCGATATGCGTCATTTCCCAACGAGTACTTTTCTACGCAATTCTCTATTGCGATTTAGAACATTTGCGTTGTCGTTTGTTGGCTTGGTCTCGACGATGTTGGCGTTTGGACTGCTAGGCAACTCGGCGCATGCTCAAACGACTTTCGATTGGAATGCGACTTCTCCTTATTGGGATTTCGTAACCGGTTGGACACCGGGCGGCCCCCCGGGCACCAACGATATTGCCCGGTTCCAGATGGCGGTCACCGATACGATCGCTTGGGATGTATTAACGGGGAACCGCAATACGGGCGAATTGCAGATTTTGGCGGGCAATTACACCTTTGATAATACCAGGACAACTCAATTCGAATTAACACTCAATTCAACTTCCAGTTCTGCGTTTTTGCTTTCGGGCGGCTCCACAACGTCAACGGTCAAAGGATTGCATTTCAATGTTGCCAATGGCGGTGCAAGCATCACGGGTGGCGCAACGCTAATTCTGGATGGATCCGATCCGGCGGGAACGAGGTTGTCGGTTGACGATAATTTGTTGATTGATGACGGAAATTTCAATATTACAGCGGGCGCCGTTGCAGGAAACACCCAGGGTTACATCGGCAATAGTGCCGGTTCAACGGGGACCGCGACGGTGACCGGCAGTGGCAGCCAGTGGATTAATTCGGCCGGGTTGTCAGTGGGCAATTTAGGCAACGGGACGCTCAGTGTGGAGGCCGGGGGCCTGGTCAGTAACTACAATGGCATCATCGGCAGTAATTCCGGTTCGACGGGGACCGCGACGGTGACCGGCAGTGGCAGCCAGTGGAATAATGCGAACCATTTGTATGTGGGCGTTTTCGGCACCGGAACGCTCAGCGTGGAGGCCGGGGGCCTGGTCAGTAACGCCACCGGCTACATCGGCCGCTATTCCGGTTCGACGGGGACCGCCACGGTGACCGGCAGTGGCAGCCAGTGGAATAATTCGAGCACTTTGTGGGTGGGCTATGAAGGCACCGGGACGCTCAGCGTGGAGGACGGGGGCCTGGTCAGTAATACTGAGGGCTACATCGGCAGTAGTTCCGGTTCGACGGGGACCGCCACGGTGACCGGCAATGGCAGCCAGTGGAATAATTCGAGCACTTTGCAAGTGGGCTATGAAGGCAACGGGACGCTCAGCGTGGAGGACGGGGGCCTAGTCAGTAATGTCGTTGGCTTCATCGGCAGTAATCCGGGTTCGACGGGGACTGCGACGGTGACCGGCAGTGGCAGCCAGTGGAATAATTCGGACGATTTGTCTGTGGGCTTTGAAGGCAACGGGACGCTCAGCGTGGAGGACGGGGGCCTGGTTAGTAATACCTCTGGCTACATCGGCAGTAATTCCGGTTCGACGGGAACCGCGACGGTGACCGGCAGTGGCAGCCAGTGGAATAATTCGAGCGATTTGTCTGTGGGCCGTAACGGCACCGGGACACTCAACGTGGAGGCCGGGGGCCTGGTTAGTAATAGCGTCGGCTACATCGGCCGTAATCCCGGTTCGACAGGGACCGCGACGGTGACTGGCAGTGGCAGCCAGTGGAATAATTCGAACATTTTGTATGTGGGCGGAGCAGGCAACGGGACGCTCAGCGTGGAGGACGGGGGCCTGGTCAGTAATACCTCTGGCTACATCGGCAGTAATCCCGGTTCGACGGGAACCGCGACGGTGACCGGCAGTGGCAGCCAGTGGAATAATTCGAGCGATTTGTCTGTGGGCCGTAACGGCACCGGGACACTCAACGTGGAGGCCGGGGGCCTGGTTAGTAATAGCGTCGGCTACATCGGCCGTAATCCCGGTTCGACAGGGACCGCGACGGTGACTGGCAGTGGCAGCCAGTGGAATAATTCGAACATTTTGTATGTGGGCGGAGCAGGCAACGGGACGCTCAGCGTGGAGGACGGGGGCCTGGTCAGCAATACCTATGGCTCCATCGGCGATGGTTCCGGTTCGACGGGGACCGCGACGGTGACCGGCAGTGGCAGCCAGTGGAATAATTCGAGCGATTTGTCTGTGGGCCGTAACGGCACCGGGACACTCAACGTGGAGGACGGGGGCCTGGTTAGTAATAGCATCGGCTACATCGGCGATAATTCCGGTTCGACGGGGACCGCGACGGTGACCGGCAGTGGCAGCCAGTGGATTAATGCGAACCATTTGTATGTGGGCGTTTTCGGCACCGGAACGCTCAGCGTGGAGGCCGGGGGCCTGGTCAGTAACGCCACCGGCTACATCGGCCGCTATTCCGGTTCGACGGGGACCGCCACGGTGACCGGCAGTGGCAGCCAGTGGAATAATTCGAGCACTTTGGGTGTGGGCATTGACGGCACTGGGACGCTCAGCGTGGAGGACGGGGGCCTGGTCAGTAATACCTCGGGCTTCATCGGCCTTAATTCCGATTCGACGGGGACCGCGACGGTGACTGGCAGTGGCAGCCAGTGGAATAATGCGAACCATTTGTATGTGGGCAATTCAGGCAACGGGACGCTGAACATTGCCGACGACGGGCAAGTCAATGTGGGCAATGACCTGAATACTTCTAGTGGGAGTTCGCTGACGATCAGTGACACCGGTGCTAATGGCAACCTGTGGGTTAGCAACGGCTCCACGATCACTAACTCAGGGTACAGCGTGATCGGCGCTAGTTTCGGTTCGACGGGGACCGCGACGGTGACCGGCAGTGGCAGCCAGTGGAATAATGCGAGCGTGTTGCACGTGGGCAGAAATGGTAACGGGACACTCAGCGTGGAGGACGGGGGCGTGGTTAGTAATAGCGCTGGTTACATCGGCGTTGGTTTCGGTTTGACGGGGATCGCGACGGTGACCGGCAGTGGCAGCCAGTGGAATAATGCGAGCACTTTGGATGTGGGCTATCAAGGCACCGGGACGCTCAGCGTGGAGGACGGGGGCCTGGTTAGTAATAGCGACGGCTACATCGGCCGCTTATCTGGGTCGACGGGGACCGCGACGGTGACCGGCAGTGGCCATTGGTATAATGCGGACCAGTTGCATGTGGGCCATGATGGCACCGGGACGCTCAGCGTGGAGGCCGGGGGCCTGGTTAGTAATAACAGTGGCTACGTCGGCGTTGGTGTCGGTTCGACAGGGACCGCGACGGTGACCGGCAGTGGCAGCCAGTGGAATAATGCGAGCACTTTGGATGTGGGCTATCAAGGCACCGGGACGCTCAGCGTGGAGGCCGGGGGCCTAGTCAGTAATTCTGAGGCCTATATCGGCCGCTATTCCGGTTCGATGGGGACCGCGATGGTGACCGGCAGTGGCAGCCAATGGAATAATGCGAGCACTTTGTTTATGGGCGGAAGCGCAACGAGCAATGGCGGCGTTGGGATGCTGAACATTGCCGACAGCGGGCAAGTCAATGTGGGCAATGACCTGAATATTTTTAGTGGGAGTGCGCTGACGATCAGTGACACCGGTGCTAATGGCAACCTGTGGGTGCGCAACGGCTCCACGATCACTAACTCAGGGTACAGCGTGATCGGCGCTAGTTTCGGTTCGACGGGGACCGCGACGGTGACCGGCAGTGGCAGCCAGTGGAATAATTCGAACAATTTGGCTGTGGGTAGTACCGGCACCGGGACGCTCAGCGTGGAGGCCGGGGGCCTGGTCAATAATTACGACGGCTTCATCGGCCTTCAATCCTCTTCGACGGGGACCGCAACGGTGACCGGCAGTGGCAGCCAGTGGAATAATTCGCACAATTTATATGTGGGCTATGACGGCAACGGGACGCTCAGCGTGGAGTCCGGGGGCCTGATCAGTAATGCCGAGGGCTTCATCGGCCATGATTCCGGTTCGACGGGGACCGCGACGGTGACCGGCAGTGGCAGCCAGTGGAATAATGCGGCGAACCTCTCCATCGGTGGAACATCACTCAGTGCCGGTGGAGCGGCGACGCTGAACATGGCCGACAATGGTTTGGTTTCAGTCGGCGGAACCACCCGAATCTGGGCTGGTTCGAATGTGAATTTGACCGGGGGCCGGTTTGAGTTTGGAGAAACGACCTTGCAGGAATTCGGGACCATCAATGCGGTCAGCGGTTCGATGGCGGGCAACGTGATCCATACCGGCAATACAGACGTGGCCACGTTGACACCTTTTCAAAATCAAAACGTGAATTTGACCGAGGTCAAGGTCTCCAATTCGGGAACGTTGTATGGGGACGGGGCGTTGGAAATTGCCTTGCTCAACAACGCCGCAGGCGTGGTGGAAACGATGGCGGGTGAAGTAATGCGATTCGCGGGTGTCGGGAATTCCAACTCCGGCGAAATCAATAACTTGGGTGGTCAGATCCGATTCGATCAGGATCTGACCAACCAGAGCGGCGGCTCGATTGGTGGTCGGGGTCAGTTTTTTGCCAACGGTGGGTGGACCAACGATGGCGTGATCGCCATGAGCGGCGGATTTGCTGATGTACACGGAGACCTGACCAACACGTCAGCAGGAATGATTGCGATTGGTGGTAGCAGTACCACTACGTTCTACGATGACATCACGATGGATGCGGCTAACCTGAATATGGAAATCGCGTCAAACAGTTACGGTGTCTTTTTGGGCAGCTACAACGGTGGCAGCAACGGACTGGGAACTGTTCAGGCGTTTGGTGATTTGCGTCCCGGTAACAGCCCGGCCATAGTCAGTTTTGGTGGCGACCTGGAAATGGGCGTCAACACGGCAACCTTTATCGAGCTGGGCGGTTTATTCGCCGGAGAATTTGATCAGTTGCTGGTTGCCGGCGACATGAGCCTCGACGGGTTGCTGGATGTTGCCTTGATTGACGGTTTCAGCCTTGGGTTAAACCAGGAGTTCCTGATTGCGGACATCGGCGGGGTTCGCAATGGATTCTTCGAAGGGCTCAATGAGGGTGGCCTGGTCGGCAACTACGGCGGCCTCGACCTGTTCATCAGCTACGGGGCTGGCGACGGCAATGACATTTCACTCTTCTCTGCCGTTCCCGAACCGGGAATGGCAGGCCTGTTGGGAGTTGTCATGCTGGGTTTGACGCTCCGCCGTCGACGCCGTGATCGGCGTGTTGCTTGATAAAACGCATGTCCCTGTGCCGCTATTTCTCTAATGGCAATCATGGGTCGTTGTGACGTGATGTTGGCACCCATGGTGAACGGCGGACGTAACGAGAGACGACGGATCCGGGGACAGGCGTCGGATCGCTGTACGAAGTTCGCCGTTAACACATCTTAAATTCACCCAAGGGGATTTATCTCGCATTGGCGCAGCCTGTCCCCCGAGACTTTTACTTGGTCAATATGATCGAGGATTTAGTGGAGCGCGGAATCGGTTGTCGGTCTATCTCGGATGGAATGATAGATGCAACATTTGCCTCTGAGACGCTTAAAGGTGTCAAGTACCGTTTTGGGGGACTAGGCAGGAACTGGGAGGGATTGGTAGGATCATGGCAGTTTACAATTGCTTTTGATTGCGAGGATAAAGTTATGTAGAAAGGCTTCGCAGGGGTCAGGCTTGGTTTTCGGTTTTCATGAAAGGCTTCGCAGGGGTTAGGCTTGGTTTTCGGTTTTCAGCAATGTTTCTTTAATTCTATGGTAGTTGTTTTTGTACTTTTTAGAATCGCCAAGTAGCTGCTTCGCCTTCTTAGCCAAGTTGGCGGAACTGTCTGGATGCGCCAAACCAAATGCGGTTGAAAGCTCGGCTAATGAGGCGTTGGCCAATTCTCGGCAAAGCAATGCCGCGCTCTCTCGGCCTTCGCAACGACAACGGAAACCGACATCGGCGTCGGAGCCAATGACCCAATCTTCCAAAGCCAACTTAAGCGGATTTACGGCTGGCTCTGCGGTTGGCTTGTTAAGTTCTTGCTCGACATACTTGCGATCGGCGGAGACGGGATGTCTGCCACCGTATTCCGCTTGCCAACTGTTGAGCGACAATTCACTCGCAAGCCAGTCTTGCGTTCGTCGCTGGTCAATGTAATGACCGTAACTGCTATGAAGCCAAGCTTCAGGTTTTTCAGTCAGAGGCTTCTGTCCAACAATACGCAATCACTTGCCAACCCAACGAAGAACTTCCGCTTCCAGTCCCTCGGTGAACCTTTGGTAGTGGCCAGCATCGTGAAATAATTTTTGCTTTCCATCACCCCGCGTCACGATGTGATGAATAGCATTGGGAAACTGTACCCGTGGTTTTCTCGGCATTCTCTGGGCATCTTCTCGACCCTGAATAAACGAAATCGGAATGTCGCCAACCAGCATAGCACCTAAAAACCGAAAACCAAGTCTGACCCCTGCGAAGCCCTGCCAAAAACAAAGCCCGCCAGAAACCATCAGCATTTTCACTGACAGTCACTGCGGGCAATTTGAACTCGCTTTTTATCGTGTCAAAAACGGAAACGGCAATCGCGGTAGGGACGGCTGTTGCCAGCCGCCCCCCGCACAGATCCGTACTTGAAGAATTACCTCATACGGCTCCTGCCTTGAGTCGGGCGTGAAAGCGTTTGTTGGGATAAGGGTGAGTGACGCGAGGACGTGGCAGATGCAACCTTGCAAGTCGTTGCATCCGAGCCCAAGTCCAG
>Ga0209390_10007845_pt1 | contig 13460 bp, 7 predicted proteins | sample BON01_FD_187212 | JGI IMG/M metagenome (GOLD analysis project Ga0209390, IMG submission 187212) | Freshwater microbial communities from Lake Bonney liftoff mats and glacier meltwater in Antarctica - BON-01 (SPAdes) (version 2) | ecosystem: Environmental > Aquatic > Freshwater > Ice > Glacier... | reverse complement strand
TTGAGCTCAAGCGAGGAAAGACACCTCGAGACGCAGTGGCTCAGATTTTGGAGTATGGCGCATGGGTCCAGCAACTTTCCCACGACGACGTGATTGCGATCTACACCTCTTCGAACCCGACATCATCATTTGAAGAGTCCTTCGAATCCGTTTTTGGCTTTTCAGCACCTGACGAGCTTAATCAAGGCCATAAATTGACCCTCGTCTCGACAGAGATCGATGAGGATTCTCAGAGCATTATTGAATATCTGGATTCGGCTTATGCGGTGCCCATCAATGTGGTGTTCTTCCGTTACTTTAAGGATCGCGACCACGAGTACATTGCTCGACAATACCTGATTGAGGAGCACCAAGAACCCACTGGAAGGGCGGGGAAGGCAGGGCTCACACGAGAGCCGTGGAACGGTTCAGATTGGTACATCGCATTCGATAGGTCGTGGAAGGATGCGAGGAGATTGGGGTTTGTCTCCGCGGGAGGCGGCGACTGGTATTCCAATACTCTGAAAAATGTGCCCGAGGGGGCACGGGTCTGGGCATGCGTCCCGAAAAAAGGCTACGTCGGCGTGGGAAGAGTCACCGGCCCAGCAAAAGTTCTTGCCGACTCGCACTTTGCAGGCGCAAAGGATCTGGAATCGGACTTTATCCACGAAAACGGTGAACCGGAATGGTTTCTCCCTGTCACCTGGGAGGCCACAAAGCCGCTTAGTGAGGCTGTGTGGAAGAAGGGAATGTTCGCGAACCAGAACTCAGCCTGCAAGCTTCGAAATTCATTCACACTCTCTGAACTTCACATCGCTTTCGGCGTGCAGGGTGATGTTTGAGGCAGGCAGGGCATAGTCGAAAATCCACATCTTGTGGGCGTGATGCCGGCTGATTTTCATCGCTGTTCCTTTCTCGTTCGAGGCTTAGCGACGATGAAAATGACCGGAATCCATGGGAAGTGCCGTGGCACGCCCGGAGAGATTGTAACCGCCAACCTTCTGATCCGTTGTTTTTTTACATTGGCTAACTCGCTCAAGGCTCACCAATCTACCGGTCTTTGTTGATGTTTGGGTGTGTCACGGTGTGGGCTGACCTGTTATCTAAACTCGATGGGGTGGTTGCGTCCCGGGAGGTGGGGAAATTTCCCGGGGTTTCGAGCGTCGGATCGTCGACGTGGAGAGCCACCGTGGGATGGTCAGTGAGTAACGACTAAACCACTCACTAAGGACACACACCACGATGGCTCTAGACCAGTCTGCACTGCTTGACTTGCTCGCCCACTGAAACTCACCGATGTCGCCGACCGAGACGCTCCACCAAGAGCTGATCGATGCGGAAGCAACCACATTCATCGGTGCTTCCCCCTTCGAGCGCTCTGCGGAGCGAACTACTCAACGCAATGGCACGGGGCCCGCGACCGAACCTTGACTACTACCGTGGGGGACTTGGGGTTGAGAATTCCGAAGCTGCGCGCGGGGGTCGTTCTTCCCCGCTTTGCTGGAGCGGCGCCGCCGCGTCGACCAGGCGTTGTTCGCCGTCGCGATGGAGGCCTACGTCCACGGCGTCTCCACCCGAAAGGTCGATGATCTCGTCAAAGCACTCGGAGCGGACACCGAGATCTCCAAATCCGAAGTATCCCGCATCTGCGCGGGCCCGGATGCGGAGGTGGCCGAGTTTCGTGACCGCACTCTCGCCGGCCAGGACTTCCCGTACGTCTTCCTCGACGCGACCTACTGCAAAGTCTGGGTCGGGCACCGGATAGTCTCCCAAGCGCTCGTTGTGGCTGTCAGAGTGGCCGCCGATGGGCGCCGGGAAGTGCTCGAATTCGACGTCGGAGACAGTGAGAACGAGGGCTTCTGGACCGGCTTTCTCCGGTCATTGAAGACCCGAGGCCTTGACGGGGTGAAGCTGGTCATCTCCGACGTCCATACCGGGCTGAAGAAAGCCATCAGTACTGTGTTCCAGGGTGCCAGCTGGCAGCGCTGCCGCGTCCCCTTCATGCGCAACGTCCTCGCGGTGCTGCCGAAGGGATCCCAGGAAATGGTGGCCTCAATCATCCGCACCATCTTCGCCCAACCCGATGCGGAACACAGTCAGAAGCAGTTCGCCGGGATCACCACAATGCTCGCCCGGTCCCACCCGAAAGTCGCCGCGATGCTCACCGGCGCCGACCTGCTCTCGTTCTCCGCGTTCCCGCGCCGGCACTGGCACTGGCACTGGCACTGGCGGCAAATATGGTCGACGAACCCGGTCGAACGGGTCGAACGGGTCGACAAGGAGATCACACATCGAACCGACGTCGTCGGCGTGTTCCCCAACCCGGCGGCCTTGCTGCGTCTTTCCGGATCAGTCCTGATCGAGCGACACGACGAGTGGGAAGCTGGCGAACGCCGCTACTTCTCTGAAGCCTCCATGCTCGAACTGGCCACTATGAACAACCCGATCAAGGTTCTCAACGAGGCGGTGATGCTCCCCGAACTCGCTGCCGCCTAAATTAGAATCATTGATCCGCACGGTGTCGGAAAACCACACCATTCAGCGGGACGTGACCGATCGGGATACACGCATCTATCTCCGTGCGGATGTCATGGCTTGGCAACTTTGTTTTTATGAGTGATCCGGATTTCAGGGAATTTTGATCACCTTCGTTTTTGAATCGAGAAGCGGCTCTATCCGAGATCAGAAGTAGACTCTAAACCGTGGGCGCAAGAATCGTAGATAACCGACGAGTGAAGCTTGCTGACTCTATTCGTGAAGAAGCCCCGAAGCATTCGAAACTTTCCGTTGCTACCGGCTACTGGGATTTGCTCGGAATGCAGGAAGTTTTCGACAGTATCGAAAACTACGAGTCGATTCGCATCCTCATTGGTCAGGAACCGATGCCGCCTGCTTACGCGCCGCGACTCGATCTCAACGACCTCGATGCTTCATTTCCTGAAGATCAAATAAAGCAGAATCTCGAATCGATTTCGCACTCAAACGAGCTTCGCGAACTGGTCACTAAGATCAACGCGCTCATCCAAGAAGGTCGCCTCGAGGTGAAGGTCTACCGCGGTAGTTTCTTGCATGCCAAGGCCTATATCTTCGGTGACAAGCAGTCCAAAGAAGCCGTCGGCATCATCGGATCTTCGAACTTTACACGTGCGGGTCTCACCTCAAATATCGAACTAAATGCGCTAGAGGACGATGCTCGTATCGTGAAATCGACACCGGCTGTGATTACCGACGAGCATGGGCATTTAAGCTGGTTCGAAGAGATGTGGAACGCCGAGGAATCTGAGGTGTGGGACGGCACATTCAGGCAGATTCTCGAAGCATCGCCGGTTGGCGACTACCTTTTTCCAGATTATTTGATGTACATCAAAGCGCTTTACGAAATTTACGAGGACGAGCTCATTCCTGATAGTGAGAGCCTTTCTTACGGCATTGAGGATGTCCTTTACGATTTCCAGCTTCGAAATGCGAAGTTACTGCTTCGCAAGCTCACCAAAAACGGGCTTGCGATGTTAGCCGATTCAGTTGGTCTCGGCAAGACGATTACCGCAGGTGCGGTCATCCGCCACTATGTCGAGGAGCTCGGCGCTCGGCGAGTGTATGTAATTGCACCCGCAAATCTGACCACGCAGTGGCGCGACGACCTCGCAAGGGTTCACGGCCTCCTCAGCGGCTTCGAGGTTATCTCGATGCAAAACCTTGAACTCATCCGGCAAGAACGCGCAATAGACAAGTATGCGGGTGTCGATCTATTCGTCATCGACGAAGCTCACAACTTGCGGAGTGGAGGAGGGACTCGCCACGACGAGCTCTTGGACTGGTTCAGCGAGAACCCCGACAGCCACGTTCTTCTCCTCACTGCGACCCCGATTAACAATTCTTTAGCGGACTTCGTTAATCAAATCCAGCTCGCTTCAAAAGGCAAACTTGATTCATTCCCAGTTGTCTATCCAACTTCAAAAAAGACGGAAGTAATAGATTTCTTTGAAGCCGTAAAGCGACTCTCGAAGGACATCGCCTCAGCCGAAAAGGAAGGCAAAAAGCCAGATTTCGACAAAGTGAACCGAGTTATGCGGCAGGGACTGCGGCACTTCCTTGTGCGGACAACTCGCAGCGGTATCGAGAAGGAGTTCGGCGGCATCAGACTTTCGGATGGTCGGGTGTGGACATTCCCTGAATCTCATGTCATTCCCACTCCCTACAAGTTCTCGACGAACGTAGTTGCGAAACTCGACGAGGTGCTCTACCAAGGTAGCCGCGTCTTCGAGGGGATCGATCCGAAGCGTCTCAACATTGCGGCGCTCCTCGAGATGACTCAGCGCAGTCAGCACCCGCTCGAGAATTTGAAAAAGGAACCACAGGTCGCCGATCTTCAAACTGAAACTCCGTTTGATCGAATATTCCAGGTTCTGCTCCTGCTTGGCTTCGCGCCTTACAAGGCTGAAACCTACAAACATCGCTTCTATGGGAAGGCGCCGGAGGAAATTGCATCCTTCAAACTATCGCCAGAGGAATCGTTCCGAATCAATAGCCAGTTGAGCATCCACAACATGATGCGAGTGAATCTACTAAAGCGACTTGAGTCGTCACAATTTGCCCTTCGAAAATCAATCGAGAATTACCAAAACAGGCTCGAAGAATTTGAGCGTCTTCTTAATGCCGGCCAAATTCTTGCCATGAAGGACATCCGCACACTACGAGCGCAGTTCGGCGACGATCTCGACATAGTGGACTTTGACGACGAGGGAAACGGATTCGAGTCCACGCCTGCGGATCCCGAGATCTTCAACCTCGAGGCGATACGGATTGACCTGGAACGCGACAAAGGCTTGATAGGAATTCTTATTGGGATGTGCGACGAACTCGCTAAAGTCGATGACAAACTCGAAAGCTTCGCGAACCTCATCCGCAATTTGCGGGAGTCGAAACCCGCTGGCAAGAAGATTCTCGTTTTCAGCTACTACACGGACACGATCGAGTATCTACAGTCGGTACTGGGCTCCTACTATCCCGACGAAGCCCTTGATGCCTTCGCCGCTTTCACAGTCGGGAACACGAAAGGCCAGATCGAGAAGCTCGCTAAGCGCTTCTCACCGAACTCGAAGAGTGGCTCGGACGAGGTCAAGCTTCATGGCGAAATCGACCTCTTGTTCGCATCGGACGTATTGAGCGAAGGCCAAAACCTCCAGGACTGCGGAATTTTGATCAACTTCGACTTGCACTGGAATCCAGTTCGGATGATTCAACGCAACGGGAGGATCAATCGCCTGGGTTCGCCTCATGAGGAGATATTTATTTATAATGTGCACCCTGATGTGGATCTCGACGCCTACCTCACCCTAGTCAACAGACTTGAGCGAAAGATTGACCGCATACGCTACACCGTGGGAACCGACCAGTCGGTTCTCGGTGAGAACGCGAACCCGATTGAGTTCATCGATGAAATCGAAGAGGACAAAAATATCGCTTCGGTAGCGGTGGCCCTGTATGACTCTGATAGTGCTGACGAGGTCCTGAAGCAGTTCGATGACGACGCCGAGCTCCTCAGTGAGGATGAGTTCATCATGGACTTGCGTGCCTTTGAGCGCGATGCAACGGAGGTGGAACGCAAGCAGCTCGCAAGAATTTCAAGGGGAAAGTGGGGGGCGCTTTCGGCGAGCGCGGCGGAAAAGCTTGATGGGGCCCGGGCGCTCTCGCTTGTCCGCGTCGAGAGCTACATCGACGACCAACCCAAATCGCTTGTGAGCCACATCTTCCTGAGCACAACCGACTCGGTCGGCGCTGTCGAGACGATTAGTGCGCTCGGCGCTATTCGGAACGTCAACGGAAACGTCAGGGAAGAGCACGACAGGATCAACCTTGACCGCGACCGCATCTCGTCGAGAGCTCGAAAAGTTGCGAAATCCCAGGTGACGGCCTCGCCAGCAGTTTTCAGAATCACTCCGAGCGTGAATCGAGTTTTAGACGCGATGAAGATGTTGAAGCCGGAGCTCAGCCTTTATGAAGCGTTAACGAGAATCTCCACGAAACAAGAGCACAAGAAAGCGAAGTCACTGATTGATCGCGCTTACCGCGATTTGAAATCTCAGAGCAGCGTTTCTGAGGGTGTAACTGTAGGACTCGAAGACCTGCATGACAGATTGATCGCAAAACCGACACTGGAGAGAAAAATCCCCGATGAGGGTGTCGTGGCGGTGCTTCACTTTGGCCGTTGATTTTAGCAAACACGCGTCATCCATCAATTCGGCCCTGGAGGTTCTTTCGAAGGAGAGTGGGCTCCAATCAGGTATCAGCGTTGCTTTAAGTGTTTTGAACCTTCTGGGAGATTTCGAGGGGCTCTCAAACGACGAGATCATCGACGCTGGGGTATTGAAACTTCCAAATGCTGAACGTCAGGACCCTTGGTTCAACCCGCACCCGTGGATGCGAGACGAACGCGCCGCATTCGAAATAATTGACTCACCGAGTGTTCCGATTCAGGCAAAGTTCTATTGGCAGAAAAGGCGCGGTAAAGCGAATATCGCAGGTTCCGTTCACTTTACGAAGAACTGGGAAGATTTCGATTTCACACGAACCGAGGATCTCAAGATCGGCATCGATTTCTTCTTAGCCCCTGCCGCCGACTCAGTTCTGGTTGTCCTTTCGAACCGTGGCAAACTACGTGTTCTCGAGTTGAGCGGTCGACTCACAAATACGCAACGTGAAATCTTTGATAAATGGTTTGGCGTTCGCGAGGACACAAGCCGAGAACTGCTCCATGAAGCGCTCTGGGAAAGCTTCCAACTACAAAGCGTCACTTCAAAGTTCTATCTCGGCGTCGCCGAATCATTCGACCAGCTGTCAACGCACCTTAGAGCAATCGGGCGGGATGCTGAGGAATCGAAGTTGTTCGCCAGTCGCCTCCTTGGACGGCTCATTTTCGTCTGGTTTGTTCGAAAGATGGGGCTAATTTCGTTCACACCTGAATACTTCGATGCATTTGAAGAGGACGAAGGTCTCTACTACCGACTGAAGCTCGAGCGGCTATTCTTCCGAACACTGAACACAACGATCGACGAACGTGGAGCAGAATCAGACGGCACAATCGATCTAGAGACCCCGTACCTCAACGGTGGCCTATTTTCTCCACGAGATGGCGACTGGGTCAACGACGAGACTCTGACGTTTCCTTCGGGCTATTTCAGGCATCTGTTCACCCATTTCGACGAATTCAACTTCACGACCGATGAGTCCACGCCCGACTACGAACAGATCGCTATCGACCCCGAGATGCTTGGGCGCGTCTTTGAAAGCCTGCTCGCAAGCCAAATTGAGCTCACAGGTGAGCAGGCACGTAAGGCGAAAGGCGCGTTCTATACTCCACGGGAAATCGTCGCTTTCATGTGTAAAGAGGCCGTACGAACCTACCTCGAAGACGCAATCCCCGACGACGCACGGTTTCCTGCGTCCGTGTCAAAGCTCCTCGACACCAGTGACCAGGACTGGGCGATTGCAGGCTCGAACAGTATTCGCGATATCCCAGATGAAATTAGAAGTGTGCTTGCGAAGCGCCTCCAAGAAATCAAAACGCTTGACCCCGCATGCGGTTCTGGTGCGTTCCCGCTTGGGATGCTCCAGCTCCTCAGCAGGCTCCAACTTCGCCTCGATCCACGACTCGACGAGTACACGCTAAAGCTTTCAATTCTTCGAGACAACATCTTCGGCGTAGACATAGAGCCGATGGCAGTCGAGATATCGCGTCTCCGATCCTGGTTGTCCCTGATTCTTGAAAAAAAAGACCAGAAGAACGTAGATCCGCTACCGAACCTCGAATTTAACTTCGTGGCGGCAAACAGCTTGTTATCCCTCGAGGAGGAAAATCAGCTCTCCGTCGATCCATCACTGCATTCCAGACTTGCAGATTTGCGGACTGCATACTTCGCTGCCACAACACCGAAGCGAAAGCGTCAGATTCAGCGTGATTATGCCCTTCTCACGACGGATGACATTTTCGATGGATTTGATGTTCGCGCGCGCATACTTAAGACGTTTGACCCTTTCGATTCAGAGGGGGTGGCCGAGTTTTTCGATCCAGAGATCATGTTTGGTGTAGACGACGGCTTTGGTGTTGTCATTGGCAACCCCCCATACATTGGCCTCAAAGGCCACGCAGACCTATTTGCTGCTGTTCGAAACAGCTCACTGGGACGGCGGTTCTTCTCGGGGAAGATGGACTACTTCTATTTCTTCTACCACCTTGGACTCGACTTACTACGAGAAGGTGGTGCTCTCTCGCTGGTAACGACAAACTATTTCCTGACGGCAACATATGCCGACAAGCTTGTGGCCGATATCGGCTCGAGGTCTTCGGTTGTCCGGATGTTGAATTTTGGGAATATAAAGATATTTGAGTCCGCACTCGGACAGCACAACCTGATAACAGTGCTTCAAAAGGGCTACAGAAAGCAGCCCGCTTGTGTGCAGACTGCGATTGGTGGTGTTCGAGGAAAGCGAAATAACAGCTTCTTAGACTCCTTTCTCGCGGGCGATGCCGAAGCGACTGTAATAAGAACCATCAGTCAGGATTCCATAGTTCGAAATGGACGTTTCAACTTTGAATCTGATTCTGATCCTATGAGCGCCGCGCTATCAATAATGGCTTCTTCAAGCGAAACGCTTGGCGACCGATTCAATATCAACCAGGGTATTGTCTCGGGCGGCGACAAGGTCTCCAAGGGCCACGTCTCAAGACTCGGATGGCCTGATACCTGGGTGAGAAAAGGGATCTTTGTCCTCACTCCAGAAGAATTAGCGGCCCTCGATTTGGACGCCCACGAAAAGGAAATCGTGAAGCCTTGGTTCAAGAACAGCGATGTGCGCCGATACGTGACCGAAAATACCCCGCGACTACACGTTGTCTATGCCGTCGCCAAGCAAAAGAACCTCGAGACCCGCCCCAAACTGCGTGAGCACATCATGCAGTTTTACGGAGCCTTCAAAAATCAGAGAGATTGTGCGGCCCCATATCTAAATCTCCCAAGGGCCATTGATTTCGACGGGCCAAAAATCGTTGCGCCACAGCGGTCGTCCAGGAACACATTTGCCTGGAACGAGTGCGCGTGGTTCTCAAGTGCGGACGTGTACTTCATCACCTCAAAGGGCTCAGGTGGTATTGACCTCGTTCCCTTGCTCGGACTCTTGAACAGTAATTTATATTTCGCCTGGCTATACAACCGCGGAAAGCGGAAAGGCCCATTGCTGGAGCTTTATGCGGCTCCCTTGTCAGAAATTCCATTGCCAGAGTCAAAGGCCTTTTCGTCGGTGCAATGGATGGGAATTAGCGAACTCGTCGCAAAGCTAATTGAGGACCCCTCACGTGAGGGCAAGCTCCAGCCTAAAATCGACAACCTCGTATGTGAATTGTTTGGTTTTAATCAATCGCAGAAGGACGCAATCTCAAGTTGGGCGCCGGAAAGTTAGCGATATTGTCTTGGGCTCAGGGTTGTCAGCGCTTGCGGCGTATCCCAGCGTCACGAGTCATAGCCCGTGTGCCTTGCGTCTCAGCCGGAATGTCTGAGGTGATGCCTACTCTGAAGGTATGGGTAGTGCGCTAACACATTGTGTTCTTTTCTTTTCTCCTAGGTCTCTTTCCGGTGCTAGCGCGCTACCAACTCTTCCTCTGGGACGGTGCCCTCGTGGAACCTGGGGACTTAGTCTTCCTTGTGGGGTGGGGGATCTGATGATGCGGCTCAGGCGGTATTTAGGGTTGAGTGTTCGCGGTCTTGTGCCTTTCTGCCTGGTAGCTGTGGGCTTGGTGGGCGGCTTAACCTGCAAAGCACGAACGTCTCTAATTCACCAGAGGGCGAACGTGTCGAGTGTGGGGTTATCGAAGCTGAGTTCGTATTCATCTCTGTCTGTCACGGCTGTCTCCTCATCTGGACGGCTTCGGTGTGGCTCTTTGCCGTGCGTCTGGTCCTTTTGCGTGAACCGTCTGGGTTGTGCCCGAGGGCCACCTCTACTTTCAATCGCGTTCGCCCGTTCGAATCTTTAGACCTGTGAGCCTGTTGCCTTCGGCGGCGCGGGAGTCATAGAGTGTGGGCGGCCAGCGCACACACGCTATGACTTCTGATGCCGGGAAGATCCGACACCACCACTCACCGAGGAAGAGAGTAACCGAGAGATTTTTTGAAGTGATTCCTCAGTTCTTCGTCGCACACATGCCTCGCGGAGTGGAAGAAGAGACCGGGCACACTCAAGCATCAGCCAGACCAGCCTGTAGCCTGCGACAACGAGAGTTCTCGTCATGTTCATCAAGGCTAAGGAGCAAGGATGCCTACCAATCAATCAATCACTGTGGAGACTTACCGACACCGCAGAAAAGTTACCCGTGGCGCAGCTGAACAGCGAAAAGCAGCTTGAAGATTTCATCGTCGAAAGACCCGACATGTTGGATCCCAACTGGATGCTGATTGGCCGGCAGGTCCCCACCGACTTCAAAGGCATCGTTGATCTCCTTGCGCTCCAACCCGATGGCACACCTGTCATCATCGAGCTCAAAAGGGCCAGAACTCCGAGGGACGTGCTCGCCCAAACCCTGGACTACGCGAGCTGGCTGGAAGAGCTGGAGTCTTCGAGGCTCCAGAAGATTTATGAGAGTTTTTCTCCAGGCGCAGACCTGGAAAAGGACTTTCAGGCGAGATTTGGAACTCCACTAGACGAGGAGGCGCTGGGCAACGATCATCTAATGGTCATAGTTGCGGCCGAACTGGACACCTCAACGGAGAGAATCGTCAAATTTCTGTCCAAACGCGATATCAACATCAACGTCCTGTTTTTTCAGGTCTTTCAGGGAAATGGTGAGCTCCTACTCTCCCGCAGCTGGTTCGTTGACCCGTCGGAAACACAAGTAGCCGTCAGCGTTGGAGAAAAATCTGTTCAATGGAATGGGGAGTTTTATACCTCGTTCAGGGAAGGCCACGCCCAAAGTTGGGAGGATGCCCGAAAATACGGTTTCATCACCGCTTCTGGGGGCGTTTGGTACACGCGGACACTCAACATGCTCAATCCTGGCGACCGTGTCTGGGTTTCCATCCCTGGCAAAGGGTATGTCGGTGTGGGCCGTGTCACGGGAACATCACTACCTATAGAAGAATTCACGGTCACCGTCGACGGAGTTGAGACTCCTGTCGCCAGCGCCCCGACCGTAGCTTCCTATGAACTTGCCCCCGGCGATGAGTCGAGGGCGTGGTTCGTTCCTGTCGAATGGATTCACACCAATGAATCACAAGATGCATTCCGGGAAGTGGGTTTCTTTGGCAAATCACACACTGTTGCCAAGCCCAAAAACGAAAGGTGGTTAAACACCATCGAATCGCTGAAGAAGAAGTTTGGGGTGAAATAGCAACCAGATGGGCTGACTGACTGGGCGAATCATGTCCACGCACCCTATGGAATTCGGTGACCCAGGTTTCAAGCTGGCCTCGGGTGGGGCTGCGGTCGTACGTTACATTCAGGTCGCCTCAGACCCCGCAGCGGCCCTCGGGCGTGTTCGCAGCTATTACAGCCGCGTTCTTCGCCTTCTTCGCGCCGTGGAGATTCCCGTTGGCCATCCTCTCAGGATATGGGCTAGGATCGACGATTGCTCGAGTTCAAACGTCCACCGCGGTGAACGAGCCGGGCAAACTACTCCCGGCCTTCGAAACAATTCCCCCCCTCCAGCAGAGAACGGCCAGCCCGCTGTATCAGCGGACTGCGCGAACGACAAAGCGACGTTTTCGCACAAAGAAACCCCTATTTCCCTGTCCACTGTCAGCGGGTGTTGACACAATAGAACAAATGTTCGAATATAGCTCTATGTCCCCTGCTCTCACTCTTGAGGGGGCGCCGCCTGGGCGCCCCGATGTTTTGGCGCTGCAACAGCGTATTCACGCTATGGAAGTTGCTACCGCAGATCACCGGGTGTTTCCGGTGGGTTCTGGTCTTGAAGGATTATTCCCCGAAGGGGGCCTCCAGCGGGGCTCGATATACCAGGTGGATTCTTCAGCCTCACTGTTGTGGAGCCTGATTGCAGAAGCGTCGTCGCGAGGAACCTGGTGTGCCCTGGTGGGAATTCCCGATGCTGGCCTTGCTGCGGCCACAGAGCTCGGTGTCAACGTGGATCGGCTTGTTCTTGTGCCCTACCCCGATACGCAATGGCTTTCGGTGGTGGGCGCACTGATTGATGTTGTGGGGATTGTGGCACTGGGGCCTGTGCCAGCACCGTCTGACCGGATGCTTTCCACGTTGAGTAGTCGACTGCGCGAACGTGAATCCACCCTTTTGGTGCGACACGCCTGGCCACGCAGCGAAGCCAGCATTACGGTGCGCCACACCTGGCACGGCGTCAAAGAAGGGGGAGGCCTTCTCCACGAGCACCTGGTGCATATCGAAGCCACACCACGTCACGGTCACCCGGTGCGAAGTGCTGATCTGATGATTGATGCGTGGGGCGCCCATGACGCAGGCACAAGGGCTCCCGTCATTGATATTGCTACGCACCGTCAGGTGGGCTAGAGAATGCGCCGCGCTCTGGTGCTGTGGTGTCCAGGGTGGTCCCTGGTGAGCGCCTATGGCGATGATTCCCTTCCCGAGGTGGTGCCAGGCATACCGGTAGCGATAGTACACAAAGGCGTGGTGATCGAGTGCTCGCCAGAGGCCCTACAAGCCGGGGTCCGGGTGGGCATGAGGCCTCGTGACGCCCACCTCATGTGTCCCGCCTTGGTCATGACGGCGCGTCAAGAAGAACGCGATCGTGGGGCGTTTGATCGCGTGTTGATTGATCTTGCCCAGTGCGTTCCCGATCACTCTTTGCTCTCCCCCGGCCTGGTTGCTTTTCACGCCAGAGGGTTAGCGCGTTTCTATGGCAGTGAAGATGCTGCTGCGCGCATGCTAATCGATGCCCTCAAGGTGAGCCAACCGCTTGCCACAGCGCGGGTAGGAATTGCAGATGACCTTTTTAGTGCCGTAATTGCTGCGCAACACACTACGGCGCAGTACCCGCTGCACAGTGTGGAACCGGGGGCATCAGCAGCATTTTTGTCCGACATTTCCCTTGGCGTTCTCGATGATGAGGCAACCGTGTCGCTGCTGATGCGCTTAGGCGTGACCACCCTGGGGGGTTTCGTTGCTTTAGGGGCAGAAGCGGTTCGCGGGCGTTTAGGTCTCACCGGGGAGAGGCTCTATCGGTTGGCCAGTGGCGAAGGGGACACCCCTCTCACCCTCACCAGCGCACCGTTAGACCCTTCCACGCGCGTGGAACTCCCCGAAGCCCTGGTCGCGGTTGATCAGGTGGGGTTTGCCCTTCGCGTTCCCACAGAGAACTACTCCCACATGCTTCGCAATGCGGGAGTGGTGTGCACGCAAGTACGCATCACACTGGGGTTTGATAACGACACCACCCACGAGCGGGTGTGGCAACACCCGCGCTATTTCAGCCCCGCCGACCTGGTGGATCGGGTGCGCTGGCA
>Ga0209390_10007844_pt1 | contig 13461 bp, 17 predicted proteins | sample BON01_FD_187212 | JGI IMG/M metagenome (GOLD analysis project Ga0209390, IMG submission 187212) | Freshwater microbial communities from Lake Bonney liftoff mats and glacier meltwater in Antarctica - BON-01 (SPAdes) (version 2) | ecosystem: Environmental > Aquatic > Freshwater > Ice > Glacier... | reverse complement strand
ACGGGAGATCCAAAATGCGGTCACTAACCTTTTGGGTGGTGGTGGTGGTAGCAGCAGCAGCAGCAGTAATGCTAGCAGTAGCAGCAACAACGGCAGCAGCAGCAGCAGGGGCAACACGAATAGTGCTTCTAATGGTGGTGGTGTTAGTAGCAGCATGGGCAGGGGTGGATATGAGTCTCTGTTACCGGCAATAGGTGGGGAGGAGTGGTCGTGTGCTTTGTGTACGTTAGTGAATGACGGTCGATATGGCCAGTGTGATGCTTGTGGGGCGGCGCGGCCTGGACGAGGAGGAACGAGCAGCAGCAGTAGCAGCAGCAGTAGTAGAAGAAGAAGAGAAGAGAGGGAGAGGGAGAGGGAAGGGAGGAGTCCTTCTCCACGAGTAGCGTCGCCGCAGCCAATGCCAAGATTACCACCAAGGGAGTACGCTGAGGCCAGAGAGAGGGGGGAGGAGAGTAAGGCGGAGTCGCAATTGGATGACGCGAAAGCGGGTGGTGATGATGATGGTTTATAGAAGAAAGGCACTCACCAGAAGAGGAGAGACGATGGATTTTTGGTGTACATATTGAATGCAAACTTTGTAAAACAGAGCGAGAAAGAATGGGGAATTAAGAAAAATGATAGATCTCAAGTGAATTGCTGAAAGAGAAAGTGGGTAGCTAATTTTTGATCCCTTTTAGTGTTCCGTGTGGGGGGGGGGCACGTAGAAGAAGGAAGCACTGGCAGTGGACTCGAGACTCTTGTTCATTTCTTTCTTTTCTCCCTTTCTGACTGCGGCAGACAGACTAATAAAATGCGGCTGCTCTGCTGCTGCTACGCTACTAGCTTACTACTGCTTTACTCTCGCTGGTCGTTTTCACTGTTGTTTTTATTTTGTGTGTGTTGTGTTTTTGGGTGCGTAGGCGTGTCATCTCTCTCTACCTTACTCTGACTTCCTTCGTATTTCAACGTTTATCGGTTACGCTTGATGTTACGGTCGATCTCCGTGAACTCCTGCTGGAGGCGCTTGCGGCGCTTCTCGGGGATGGGGAACTTAGGACCGTACGACGCATAGTGACCAGCCATGACGTTGATCGCCGTATAGAGGGTGGAGAAGGAAGGCTTGCCCGCCACGTTGTTAAAACGGCGGTAGTAGGAGACGAAGTCCGTCATTTCGGTTTTGACCGACTTGGCGATGGCCTCGTAGTTGGGCGTGTCGCGGTTCATGAAGGTGGCGTACCTGGTGAGGTGATTTGATGGGGGGAGGGGAGGGGGAGGAACGGCGGTGAGAAGGGGTGGGGACAGGGGAGGAACGGGTCAAAGAGTATTTGTAAAACAAAAAGAATTTAAAATCACATGCGGCTTGCTTTCTATGTGACAAAATAGTACATACGGCCTGCCGTCTCGAAGGAGAACGGAGGGGCTATCACGTCGACACACAAGAAGCAGGGCTGATCACGAAATACCGACACACCCATTCCCCCCATCACCCACTTACTTCATGTGGTTGACGACCTGTGCGGCATCCTTGTAGTACTCCTTCGAGAGCTCGTAGCCCTTAGGGGCAACACCCAGGTCCACGGGGGCCATGGCGGGCACGCCTCCCTCCTCCGCAGCCAAAGCCGGCAGCGCCACGCCGAGACCAGCCAGGGCAGCCAGGCCCGCGGCCATCACGTCCGAGCGGCTAAAGACCTGTCGTTGGAGGGCGATGAATGTAATATGTAAGCACACGTGTGGGGATGAGCATGGACACGGGCTTCGACCGACGTTCTCTCTTTTGGACCCCACCCACAGCTACGGCACGTCACGCCGGGCATCCTCCCCTCTCTTCTTACCTCGTTGTTGCGCTGGGCCTGCAAGGCCATGCTGCTAGGCTTCGAGGGCACGGGTGCCAAGAAGGCCACTGCCGGGGCAGCGAGGAGGAAGAAGCTGAGGACACGCATGGTCTCCTGTGTTGAGTTGGGGAGGGGAAATCAACAGGTGAGCCACGAGGATTAGCGGATGGCTCGCGATGGATTGAGCGTTCTGTTTGCTGCCTTGGATTGTCGGGGCCTGCTTGCATGGAGGCACGAGTGTTTAACACGGTCTGCCTAGTACAAGCAGAATGCCACGACATCAACAAGCTGACCGTCAGAGGGGAGAAAGGTGGCTTAGCCGCAGAGCAAGATGAGCCCAAGTGCCTCCACTTCAAGCTGGCGGCACCCGGGCACCGGGTATGTTAGGTCTGAACTTCTGACCTCTGAATTTTAAAAAGTGGCGGCGCAGTAGCGTCGTGCCCCCCGTCTTGTCTACTTGGGTGTAGGACAGATTTCAAATTCGGGCCACCAAAGACACACACATTGTACCTCTTGTCGTGTCCATGGGGAGGTTGAAGAAGTATCAATGAATGGGCTTGGACACGGTCGCACTCAAAAATAGAAGCAAAAGCAAATGCAAAACGATAATGTTCGGTCAGATTTTTTCTCAACTTCTTCATATTCACTTGGTTAGCTGTGCGCACATGACCTAGTATTTTGCTTTTTGCCCGCCCACACATATATCAAGAGCCCTGCCGTCTGTTCACTCCCTCGCTAGACGGCCATGTAACAGCATACATTACATAACATTCCCTTTGCCAAGGCCCTAGTCTCTCCGAGCCGCCTCATCAACGACACTCACACACACACACACCCACCTATACATATACGTATAACATCCACCTCTCCAACCCTGAATCTACCCCGAAGCCCACACATCCTCCAAATACCGCTTCTCCGCCGCCAATTTCTCCACCAGCCCCGGACCCTGTGCCAAAGGCAGCCCCTTGCCCTCCGCAAGAATCTTGGCAAAAGCAGCTCTCACATCAGGCGCCATGTGCTTGGCATCCCCACACACATACACATGCCCCCCCGCCTCAATCATCTGAAACAACATCTCCGCCTTCCCCTCTAACAGGTGCTGGACATACACGCGTTGCCCCGGGACTTTCCGTGAAAACGCCACATCCAAATGCACCAACACCCCCCGCGCCTTCAACCCCTCCATCTCCTCCCGATAAATGAAATCATCATCATTCCGACACCCAAAAAACAAAACAGCCGGCCCCGTCGCCTTGCTCGCCTCGCGGTCGTACAAGAACCCCCTCAGCGGCGCCACGCCCGTGCCTGGGCCAATCAGAATAATCGGCGTCGCCCCATCAGGAGGCAGGCGGAAGTTACTCTTTGTGTCTTTAACGAACACTCGTACTTCCTGCCCTGCCTTCCGCCCAGCCAGAAAATTCGAGGCCACGCCTAAATGAACGCGGCCCGTGGGGGTACTGCCTTTGACAATCCCCACGGTCACAGAAGCCTTTTCGGCATCAATAAGCGGGGAGGAGGAAATAGAATAATACCTCGGCCGGAGGGGCGGCAGCAGGGTGCACAGCTCGGCAAGAGTCAGCTTGGCGGAGCGATGCGTGTCCAAAAGCTCGACGAGGGTGCGCTTGGTCTTGACAATCTCGGTGTCATGCGCGGCAATCATGGCTTCCAACGCCTTCTTCTCCGGAGGGCACGTCGCACGATCCGCCAAGATAGCAAGCTGGGCCCGTGGCACCGTGTGCTGCAACTCGACACACCATGTCAAAATCAACTTCACACTCAAATCGGCCCCAAAAGGAATAATCGAAGAAGAGGCCCCCTCCGGACTAGCCTTATTAACATGCAACATATCATCCAACCCCATCCCCAGCACGGCCGCCGCCCGCGCCACCACCTCGGGAGGGTTCGCCCCCTGGACTGCCAAATGATCTCCCGCCGTATACCGTTGGCCAGGCGCCAACTGAATCTCGACATGATGCGTCGATCGCTCCGATCCCGCCGCCTGCAACTCTTTATTCTCCAACACCTTGCCGACAAACAACCCATTCTGCACCGCCCACTTACTGGCCACGTCCCCAAACGCATCCGCCATCTCAACCTTCTCCTCCCTCCTCCCCTCCTTCCCCTCCTTGCCCGGGAGCAACGTCACAACATAAGCAGGCACCAGCCCCGCCGCCCCCGACACCGGCTGCACCCGCGCCCGGGAGATCCCCAAGCTCTTGCTCAACCCCTCCCACAAGGCAAACTTCCACGTCTCAAACACCTCGTCCAACGTCGAATCCGCGTCTCCACACGCAAACTCAGCTGTCAACCTCTTCCCCTGCGCCGCCGCTAAGGCCTTATCTATCGCCCTTGGAATCGCTTGATACGTACGAGCCCACTGGGTGTTCCCGCAGCCAAACACGGAGAAAGGCACATCTGCAAAGACCTTGGCGACGGCCGCGGGTTGCTCTAGAAATTTGATGAATTTACCGGCGTTATCGGGAGGGGTTCCATTGTAGGTAGAGGAGATCACAATGACAGCAGCCGCGCCCTTAGCCACTTCCTTTTTGTCTAGGAAAGCATCGAGGCTCATCAGGTCCGCGGCCATCCCTATTTTTACTGCGTGTTGGGCTAGTTCCCCTGCAAATGTCTCGCAGGTGCCCATGTTACTTCCGTACAAGGCTACCACACGAGTATTCGGAGGAATCGCAGCCGCGTCAACCATCCCTCCCTTCCCCGCTCCCGACGCAACAGCAGCAGCAGCAGCTGCAGGACTAAATGGAGGGCTAGCGAGAGAAGACAAACTCCCACCAGACAGAGCAGACACGCTTCGTGTGCTGCTCATCGGGCAGGAGGACGACGGCCGGCGACGTTCAAGGGAGAGGAAGACATTATGGGGCTTCAGGAAGAGAGGGGTGGTGAAGGAGGGCTTCGAACGACTATGCAAGCGCAAGTGATACCTTTGTATAGTACGGGCAAGGACGGAGCGTTGTTCCATTATGGACAGCTGCCTTCCTAGGCACCCGCGATGGCCGGCGGAGAAGGGGAGGGAGGCGTAGGGAGAGCGGTTTTTGGCGTTCTCGGGCAGCCAGCGATCAGGGTCAAATTTCCACGGGTCGGGCCAATAGGCTGGGTTGTGGGAGACCCCCCAGAGGGAGACGATGGCGGCCGTGCCTTTCCGGATTTGGTAGGGGCCGAGCATGGTGTCGACGGCGGCGTCTTTCCGGTTGGCTTGGGCGGGGGGGAAGAGGCGGAGGGATTCGTTGATCACGCAGGTGCAGTATTGGAGTTGGCCGAGTTTTTCGAAGGTGAGGGGGCCGTCGCCTATTACGCGTTCGACCTCTTCGGCGACCTTGCGTTCGACGTCGCCGTGTTGGGAGAGGAGCATGAAGAGGCAGGTGATGGCGGTGGAGGTCTATTTCGTAAGGAGGGAGGGAGGGAGGGAGGGTTGAGTGGAGATGGGTTGCTAGCTTTCATGGCGCACAAAAAGTAAGAGGACGAGAGGGAGGGAGGGAGGATAGTACTAAGAAGATAAAGCGCGACTTACCGAATCATGGCCCGCCAGCAAGAAGGTCAAAATCTGATCACGCACATTATCAGGAGGCAGCTTCTGCCCGGTCTGCGGGTCCGCGGCGGTAAGCATGAGCGTGAGCACGTCTTTCTCATCTGTGCGAATGCCCTTCTCGAGCTCTGCCTGGCGCTCTGTCACAATTTGCTCGACGAATTTAATGTTGGGCTTGTTAAATGCGCACCATTCTTTTAGGAATTTACCTGTGGTCAGCACCTGTGAGGAAAGGGGAGAAGGGGAGGAGAGAAGAAGAAGATATGAGCGCATATATTTGAGGAGGTCTTTAGAGAGACATTCAAGACAAAAATTAGGAAAAAGCAACCCCTCAAAAACATTCTCCAACCTCACCCACACCAGCACTACCAGCACTAGTACGTACGCTTCTCCAAAAACCCTGCTCCCACCGCGCATCGCTATAATCACTCGACTTCTGCAACTGCTCCAAATACGGATGGGTCCCCGTCTCCTGCGCCTTAAAATTATACCCAAACCCCACCCGGCCGATCACATCGAACGTAAACAACTCCGTGCTCTTATTCAGGTCCACCGCCTGATTCCCCTCGGCCACCCAATCCCACTTCACAAATAACTGCTCAATACACTCCTGGACCACATGAAAATACTGCTTCATCCCCTGGTTACTAAACGCAGGCAACAAAATCCGATGCGCAATCCCCCAGATCTCCTCGTCATCATCAGCGGTAAACAAGCCCTGATTCACCCACCCCCGCACCATCTTATTATGCTTAAAATGCGTCTTGGGCCACACCGTGGGGTTCTCAATCACCGGCCCCACCAACTCTGGGTCACATATCACGACTGCCTCCATATTCGGTGGCATGGAAATACGAAAAATAGGACCATACTGATGCATCAACCTTAAATGGGCCGAGCAAATCATCGGGCGGACGTCCGTAAAATTCTTACTAAACAATTTAGGCTTAGGCCCAGCAGGGACGGGCAGCCACTCCGGAGGCTTGCCAAGGTGCGGTGATGCCCGCCCTGCCTCTACGTAGGCGATCAGATCACACTTTGCGTGTAAATCTCGCAATGTTAAGGGTAGACCGGTGGCGGTGCTGCAGATGCAGAAGGGTTGGTCAGTGTCCGACGCGATGGTGAAGGCCTGTTGCACGCCTTCGTAGACCGACTCAAGAGTAGTGCTGGCCCCCAAGGGAAGGGTCACGGCGGCAAGGCTGGAGGGAGTAGATGGCGCCGCTGCGGGCATTGTGGCGGGCGCAGGATATTCGCCTATTATTTGATTGAAAGGGGGGTCGGAGGAGGGGTAGAGGTTTGTGTGTGTGTGTGTGTGTTTTTTTTTAATGTATGCTTGCTACGAAGTTGAGTAATAGAGAGGTGCACGGCTGCTCAAGGCGGCAGGATTTCTGTTCTAGGACCCCTTCGGTCGAAAGTCCGCCGGCGCTTGTGGGGATGTGCCACGCATGTTGTGTGTGTGTGCACCCAAGAATTACTCGTGGGATCAAGGAATCTTGACCCATTCCGCGGCCCTCGGCAATAGGGTGGGACATGCATGCATAAGCTCATGAGCTTGATGGAGTGTCCCTCCGAAAAAGTGCGGCGTTGCACTTTCTCAACAACAACAGCAGCGGCGCGAACGTGCATAGTGTGAGAAAGGTGGACAAGGTGGGCGTGGGACAGGGGGCCGAGTAGACAAGTGGCTGGGAAGGGGTTTGAGGTTGGTTGGGACTTACGATAGACGATGAGCGCGCGGGTCACGACGGAGGTCGGGCCTGTGGTGGGGCAGACCAGGCCCTGCACGGGGCAGGGCGTCTCGTAGGGGGCTGATGCCATGGCTTGGAAAGGACACTATGGTTGTGGGTGTGAGGTTGTTGTTGATTAGCTCCAAGACGGATCAAATGAACAAACAGAAGTGGGGGTCGGCTTCCGCCTGCCAGAGTTCTGCGCTCCGCCCCCTCGTCGCTTTGCTCTCGTTGTTGCACTTGCTTGAAGGCTAGAGGTGGAGCAATGAAGCACCAAAGGAGAAGGAGAGGAGTCTGTTTAGAAGGAGGGAGAGCAACAGAGATACAACAAGCGTAAATTGCACTTGCTCCCCGCCAAGTTAATTGAGGAAATGATTCCCCAGGTTCAAGCGACGGAGACCGAAAATTAGCGGGCCAGCGGGCCCTCGCTTCTCTGAAGAAGAGAGTCAGGTGGTGATGAGCGTTCTTCATGTGGTAATCCCGAGCGAAGTTCCGTCCAAGAAGCGAGAGGCGTTCAAAGTCCCTCCTGTCGCGTCGCTTAGCCTTTACTTGTGCGTCCTATCGTTCTACCTGTCCCCAACCGACGCTTTGCAAACATTCATGCAATCTCTTCAGGCTTGAACTCACACACATTCGCACCCACTTGCACGCACACAAACCACACACAGAAACATGCGTCTCTACTCGACAGCGGCGGTCCTCGCGATCGTCCTGCTCTCGGGGGGAGGGATCCAGGCCCAAAAATTGAGGACAACGGGTGGAAAGGACCTGGCCAGTGTGGACGTGACGGCGCAGGGCACCAGCAGCGTGCAAATGGTCCCTGCCACCAGCAAGGCGGCCGAAGGCGCGGGCGAGAAGCGTCAGTACCGAGGTAAGGGGCCGGCAAGGGAAGGGTCGAGGGAGGGAGGGATGGCATGAAGGCAAGGGCTAGGTGAATGTGACCCGGCAAGCCCCACTCACTCATCCCCCATGCTTCTCCCACCCACCCCTCATAAATGCACAGGTGTCAACCTTGGCGGCTGGCTGGTAAGTAAAAAGGAGGGGATTGGGTCAGTGATATGACGAGATGGGCCTTGGGTCAACTCTCCTTGTTTGTCTCCCCCCCCTCATCCTCGTCCCCTTCTTCCCACTCTCTCCCTCCTAGGTGATCGAGTCCTGGATGTACCCCGATTTCTACAAGACCTTGGGCATCAAGACGTGGCTGGGGGAGATGCAGGTGGTGGACGCGCTGGGGGGCAAGGAGAAGGCTAAACCCTTTTTGGAGAAGCATTGGGACACGTGGGTGACCAAGCAAGACCTGCAGGATTTGAAGGATGGGGGTATTACCCATGTTCGTATCCCTATGGGTTATTGGATTCTGGGGGAGGAGTTCCTGAAGCCCGGTGAGACGTACCTGCCGGGGGCGTGGCCTTATTTGTTGCGGTGCTTGGGGTGGTGCAAGGAGTTGGGGTTGAAGGCGATTGTGGACCTGCATGGCGCGCCGGGGGTGCAGAACGGTGCGTACCTGTCATCTATTTGTATTTGAGTGGGAGCACACGAAAAAGAGGGGCCATGTTTTGTTAAATCGCTATTCTAATTGCTCATTTGTCTCTCAAATATCTTTTCTTTTAGGTCACGACAACGGCGGCTACGAGGGTGGCAATGAGTCCATCATGTGGGGGGAACCGGAAAACCAAAAGCGGACCACGGACGTCCTGGTCTACTTGGCCAAGAACCTTACCACCGTCAATGCCACTGCTGCGTACGAAGGTTCGGTGCAAGGCCTCTGCTTGCTGAATGAGCCGTGGACGACCACGGTGGGTGGCCCTCTGAGCATGCAGCTTGTCAAGGACTGGTCGCAGGAGGCGACGGATGCTGTGATTGCCGCGGGCTGGAAGGGCGATATTTGGTTCCCGGACGGCTTTGATCTGCTTTGTAAGTACCTCTTTTTGTTTTTGTTTTTATTGTGTGTGGATGTCCGAGTAGTGCCGGGGTGATAGCGCTGGGCAGCAGCATCTGCATGCTTTGCTTTATCATTCCGCGAGTCCTCCTCCTCCTGCTCATCCACTGATAATTAAACTACCATCCCCAAATGCTTTGCTCTTCCACACCGCATGGCTGACATTCTCCCTTCTTCACTTCCTTCTTCTCACACAAACACAGGGGAGGGATGGGAGGGCTTCCTCCAACCCCCCAAGTACCACAACGTCTACGCCGACTCCCACCTTTACATGCTCTTCGACCCGGCCTTGTGGAAGCTAGGGCCCAAGGCCCAAACCAACAACATCTGCCAGGGGTACAGTACCACGCAATTGGATAAGGTGAAGGGGAAGATCGCGTCGGGCGTGGTGGTGGGCGAGTATTCGCTGGACTTTTTGACCTTCCCTGCTTTCCCCTATGATGCGGAGACGAAGAAGAACCTGCAAGACCTGCTGCTGGCCGAACAGAAGATGTATGGGCTGATCGGCAATGCTGATAATGCCGCCGTGGGTGGGTTCTTTTGGTCATTCAAGTCCCTTGGGCGTGTGAAGGATGATTTGACCAAGCTGAAGGATAACCCTCACTCTCCCTGGTCTTACCTGGCGTTGCTCAAGGACGGGATTGCCCCCAAGGATCTTGCCAAGGCCGACTTTGATTGCAAGGCCTTTGTCGCGGGCTACGCAAACCAGCCCCCTCCTGTGACTACCCCCGGGGTGACCACGGCGGGTGGGCCCTCGGGTGGTGCGCGTAAGTAGGAGAGCAGGGTGGAGGAGGCTGAGAGCACTGGGGTGCAGGTCTGAGACTAATGTAGAGATAGCAGTTAGAGGAGAAGCGCTCCCTAAGTAGGGCGACGTTTCCCATTCATTTTGATCCATTTCTTCATTCATTCACTCATACAAAACACACGGGAGGAAAGGAAGCGGATGGGGTTGGGGGTTAGAGAGAGGCAGGAGGAAGCAAAGCAAAAGCAAAAAAGAGATGTAGATTGTGGCAACCGATTCCCGGGACTAGTGGCTAAGGACGAGAGAGTCTTAATCACCACGTCATCCTATTGCTCAGAATTCTCTCCCTTATTGCTTTCTCTTTGTTTTGGCCTACCTTTCAGATGGGCACATAAGAGTCTGGGGAGGTTTTCTGCCCCACCACGCCCCCTTCCTCCACCCCGTCCGCTTGTAGCTTGCAAACGTTCACTCACATCCGAACACCATTCCCACCACCTCATAGGAACCATGTCGCGCCGGCAAACCTTGCTAGTCGTGGCTCTGGCGGCCTTGCTGGTGCCACGCCCTTGCAGTGCTTTCTTGTTGCCCACCAGCCTTCCATCGGCCCGTTCGTCATCCTCGTCCTGCAGCAGCATCAGCAGCAGTAGACCCCGGCCCACCACCCCTTCCACCAGCACCATCACGCGGCACTCAAGCTCAAGCGATGGAGGAGGAAGGGACAGCAAGGTACAGCCCTTGGACTGGCTGGAAGAAGTGCGGCGGAAGAACTACGAGGTGCGGCAGTTGCAAGAGACAGAGGAAGGGGCACGGCTGCGGGACCGTCTAAGTCGCATGAGCTTGGAAGGGGGCTATCGCGTGGCACGGGCCCTAAAGCGGAGTGCTGGGGAGCAGGTTCATTTGATGAGTGTAGTGGCGGAGATCAAGCGACGGACGCCCACGGGCGCGGAGACACCGACTGAGGTAGCCGCCATTTTAGACGTGGGCTTGGTTGCACGACAGGTACGAAAGCAATGAGGTAGGGCGAGCAAAAAGAGCGACGAGCGGAGCATATATCTGACCAAACTATATTTTTTATATACATCGACACAGCTTGCGGATTGTGGCGCGGACGTCCTGCTGGTGACGACGGACGAGAAATGCTATGGAGGGTCGGTGGAGGACCTGAGGGCCGTCAAGGCAGCATTTGCCAAAGTGCCAGAAGACGAGCGACCACCCATCGTAGCCAAGGACGTGTATATCCATCCGTTGCAGATTGCTCAGGCGATTGACGCGGGTGCGGATGGCGTGCTGCTTATGGCTAGTTTGGTACGTTCTTTGGATTGAGGAAAAGCAGGCAGGGTGGGTGCGGTTGGTGCTTGCTTTTTTCCTTCTCCTTTGCATGTGCTTGCTGATCTATTCTTCTTTCTCCCACTATCCTTTCAACCAACAAGATATATCACCCACTCACACTTACACACCCTCCTCCTCACACAACACAAACCACAATCTAAAAACAGATGGGCGCCTCCCTCAACGAGCTCCTGGACGCCTGCACCTGCCTCGGCACCGAGGCCCTTGTCGAAGTCCACACAGTCGCCGAGCTCGAAAAAGCGCTCGAACTAGGCGCAACCAACATCGTTGCCACCAACTGGGATCGGATCGAGAATACACTTTACCCCGATCAAGCCAAGGGGCTTAAAGGCCTCATTCCTGACCTGATTGTCGCCGTTGGTGCCGGTGGGGTGGGCACTGTCCAGGATGCTGCTGAGCTAGCAGACATGGGCTACGATGCCGTGGTCTTAGGGAGGGGCTTGGCGGCCTCCGCGGATATTGAGCGGTTGATTTCGACGATTCGGTCGAGGGAGTCCTTGCCTAATTTGTTGACGGGCGCGGGGATGATGGCGGAGGAGCTGAAGAGAGGGAGTGGGGACTAGGAAGGAAAGGAGAGGAGGACCAATGCAAAAGTAAAAGCAAATTAAAGTAAATCAAAGAAAACATTGCCTGGCACAATAATAATTCGAACGAGGAAACCACAAAGATACACACAGTTAGTTGTATTGCCTTGCTTTGCTTGCAAAAGAGAGACTCCTACTTACTCGTTCCGATCTCTTTGGATTTGGCGAGCGAGGATCATCATTTTTCAAAGTTCGCGTTGAAGACAGAGCGGCTTGCTGGACCTCTGCACCCTCTTTGCCCTCGCATATGGCCTTTAGAAGCACGCCCTCCAGCCACAAACATCCTCTCGACGTCCCTCAACATACAGCCAGGTGCACGAGCTGGGCATATGCTTGTTGCGCTCACAGCCACACATTGCTTGCTTCCCCCGAGGTCCAACCCCGCGCCGCTTCTCATCTGCCTCCCCTCCCTCCCTCCCCCACCACACACAGCATACACACAGCCGAGCGGTGTCCGCACGACGACCATGCGAAGCTACGCGGTGCTTTCCCTTGCCATGTTGTCCTCATGCAGGGCCTTCGTCTTGCCTCGGTATCGCCCTCGCCTTGGCCAGCTTTCGGTCCGCAGGTACGTGTGTTCGTCGCCCTCTCCCTCACGCATGTGGGTATGTCCCGCGTGCACCATGTCCAATCCCAAACGTGACATCTCAGACACGCTTGCAGAGTCTTCTCAATCCCGTCAGCGATAAGGCACGCTCGCTTGATCCATGCTGCCATAAGCTCTAACCTAACTTGACCCCCCCCCACACTCCCACTTGCGCAGTGCAACCACCATTCCGCAAACGCAGAATGCTCCTTCAACGTCGACGAACACCCAAGGCCAGTTCCCTTTGATCGAGCCTATTTTCGACGAGGTCTGCGAGATGAGCGGCGTGACCCTTACCCGATACATGATGGAGGTCAGCCGCGCTAACCCCCACCTGAAGGAGATCGAGTCGCTGATGAACAGCATCCAGACGGCTTGCAAGGTGCGTAGAGCGTTAAGTCGGCGGCGGTTTATGAGTGGTCGAGGGTGGGATGGGTTGATTTTGTCTGGTTGTGTGTCGTCTCCCAGTGTCTTGTTACTTGAGTGCGGCCTTCTTCTGCTGTAGGGGAGTGAATGCAGAGAATGAGATGCGCCTTCAATGCCGCCAGCAGAGTTTCTCTCACTCACTCCACATCCCACCCCCACCCCCAACCCCACCCTCCCTACAAAACAGACCATCTGCAGCCTGGTCAACCGCGCGTGCATCACCAAAATTGACCTTGCCTTCCTGTCGTCTTCAAAAGCCAGCAGTTTCTCACTTCACCCCCACCCCCCAACCCCACCCACACCCCAAAAACAGACCATCTCCAGCCTGGTCAACCGCGCGTGCATCACCAAAATGACCGGCTACCAAGACGATGGCTGCTCCATCAACGTCCAAGGCGAACAACAGAAGAAGCTCGATGTCCTGACAAATGACGTGCTTAAAAAGGCTCTCAGATTCACCGGCCGGCTGACCGTGCTCGCCTCCGAAGAAGAGGACGCGCCCGTGACAATGGAAGACCGCGAGCGGATCTACGCGGACAAGCGTGATTCCGACGTGGTGGTGGAGGAAGGGAATAAATACGTTGCCTGCTTCGACCCCTTGGATGGCAGCTCTAACGTGGACGGTGAGTGTGAAACATACTTAGTCTGAATAGATATGTCCTCACCCTCCCTCCCCCCCTCCCTCCCTCCCTCCCTCCCTCCCTCCATTCCCTAGCTGCGCGATGGTATCACCCCCCAATAACGATGGCCTGTAG
>Ga0209390_10007842_pt1 | contig 13462 bp, 10 predicted proteins | sample BON01_FD_187212 | JGI IMG/M metagenome (GOLD analysis project Ga0209390, IMG submission 187212) | Freshwater microbial communities from Lake Bonney liftoff mats and glacier meltwater in Antarctica - BON-01 (SPAdes) (version 2) | ecosystem: Environmental > Aquatic > Freshwater > Ice > Glacier... | reverse complement strand
ACAGACACAAACATAGACATGGACACAGACACAGACACGCTGACCAGAGCGAACTGGTGGGTGTCGATCCTGCACACTGACACACACCACGCAGTGCAACACACTGCAACTCACTGCAACTCACTGCAACTCACTGCAACACGTGTGTTGCAATACACTGCAACTCCCTGCAACACACACACACAGACCTGCGTGAAGTGGTGCGCGTCAATCTCGAGCTTCTGCAGTGCTGTCCAATTGGACAGGGCCAGCGGCAGACGTGAGAGACGGTCGTTTTGTTTGATGTTGAGGTGTTTTATGTTGCACCATGCCCCCACCCATAGGTCTGTTTGTTTTTGTGTTGGCCCGCCCAATATGAGCTACCCTGTCAGCCACAATAGCACACATAACCAGCGAAAAAAATGGCACGACACAAGCCTGTAATTTTGTTGATTAAACAAATTGTTGCAGAATTGTGTACTTTTTATAGAATGGGTTTGAACTCGCACGTACTCAATCTAGAATTCAGTACCCAGTCAGCAATGCAGCCTCGTATGCGGTTGTTGAATTCGAGATTCGAGTGACAGGCAAGAGAGGCACGAAAGAGAGCCAAGGAAAGTGGTGGGTGGGGAAGGGGGGCACCAGCAAAGACAGGGCCCTCGATGCGGTTGTTGCTGAGGTCCACATATGTGAGACCGGTGCAGTGTTCCATAGCGCGTGGCAATGAAACAATGTCATTGGACTGCAATTCGAGCGTTTGGAGGTCGATAAGTCTCGAGATTGTCGATGCAATGGCGGTGATTTTATTGGCTGAGAGGTTGAGGTGCGTGAGACCCGGAATGTCTCCAATAGCCGGATCCACCTGCCGCACTTCGAGATTGCTCAGATGCAGCGCATGTGTGAACCGCGCGGCGTGCAAGGTAGCGAGATAATCCACAATAGACTCAGCACCATTTGAGACAATTTCGGGTGGCGGAGACATAAGCTCCGTGCTGTCGAGCCCAATACGCGTCAACTGTTTCATAGCGCCCATTTCCGAGCTCAGCTGCTTCAAATTCACGCAGTTGCCCACGTCCAGATCCGTAAGCGACACCATGTAGTTGATGGACGAGCTGAGCGCCGACATGGCATTGCGTCCGAGATTGAGGGATGTGACAGTTGTCATGTTGGTCACCTCTAAAGGCAGCGTGGGCGCCTTGATACCCATCGAACTCAAGTCGAGTGTGGCGGTTTCATGCACCCAGCCCAGTCGCCGCGAGTATTCTTTGAGGTACATAAAGACGCCCGACATCCCCTGCTTAATAACGTCGACAGGGGGAATAGACAAATAGTCATCGAGGCCCTCGAAGTCGATTTCCTTCAAGTTGAGGCACTTTTGCAGCTCGTGCGGCAGCGAGCGCAGCGGGTTTCGTGCGACAGCAAGAATTTTGAGCTGCGTGAGGTTGCCTAGGGTACCTGGCAACGCGATGAGGTGGTTGTTCTGAATCCACAGCACCTGGAGCGCAAGGCATTCCCCCACCTCATCGGGCAGCCACCGCAGCTGGTTTCCAAAGAGACGCAGCTGCGTCAGGTCCTTAGAACGCCCGATCAATCGTGGCAGCACCTGGATGTTGTTTGCTTGTGCCCACAGAATACGCAAACCATCGAGCTCAAACACCTTGTCGGGGATCATGTTCAGCTCGAGCTCGCCAATGTCGAGCTTTTTCGTGGCCACCGCCGACTGCAACTGCTTCGCCAGCTCTTTTGCCACTGACTTGCTGTTCTTGGGCACGGCCGTGTTCCGCCGCCAGTATTCTGCCTCTGGGTCCTCGAGAGCGCCTTCTTCCGCGTAGTTTCCTGCATCCCCTGAGACTCCCCTGGGAGAGGACGTGCCGTTGGGCGACGACGCGTTTCCCTCGTCCTCGTCACCGCTACCCTCGCTCCGCGCCTGCTCCTCGTCGCCATCAGCTTCCATGCTGTCGGGCGGGCGGTCCTCCGCGTTCGATTCCTCCTCCTGTGGTTGGGTCTCCTCTCCATTGGACCCCGGGCGCACCTTGATGCTGGGCAGCTTGTGGTCCCGGGCCGACGAGGGACGCGAGCCCTCGCGCGATGCTGCGCCCGACTTTCCCGCATTGATCTGAGGCAGCACGCCATTTTCTTTGTCGACCATCGCGGCCCCGAACCGCTCCCTCGTTGAAAATCTTCAGTTTGCCAGTTTGCCGCGCACGAACTCTGAACTTGCTAGAAGTTGGTTCCTCAGTCGTCAACACACCTTCATGACAGCTCGGTCCTCAGCCTCCCCCTTCCGCCACGACGTTTCGGCAACGCCACGCGACTTCTTGCATGCGACGCCGCGTGCCGGTGGCGTGTCCTTTTCCTCGGACATCCACGGCCGCGACCTCGATCCCGACGGCAATCACGGGTATGCAAGCAAGTCGGCCGCCGAGATGCACACACTCAGGTGAGCGTGACCCTTTCCTGCGGACGAATGTGATCGCTCTCCTCGCACCCGACTGATATCGGTCTGGCAGATCCATCCAAACAGCCAGGGCGGTGGTGGCGTCAGAGCGGCAGCGTCTGCTGAGCAGGACGCAGATGGGCGGTGACAAGGAGTGGTCACCATCGCAGTCTTTCGAGCCCGCGAAGCGCGCATCGGAGGAGCAGCTTTTCGAAGAGGTCGGGCTGCTCATGCAGGAGCGTGACCTTCTCCTCAGGGAGAAGAGCGCGCTGCAGGCCATCCTAGCCTCAAGTAAGGCCGCCTTCTCCCCCCGCCCCCAAATGCACATTGATTCAGAAGCAGCAGCCCAAGAGATCTTCCCAGCGTTCGAGCTAGGGCGTGTTCATGCAGTCTACTCATGACACATGGTGGACGGGTCTCTGGTGCAGGCGCAGAGGAGATCCGCAGACTGTTTGACGCGGAGCAGAAGCACGTGGCTGAGATGCGCGCATGGCTGCAGCAGAAGGAGTCGCTCGAGCGTGAAAACGACGACGCGACGAAGCAGATCGATGATCTGGAGCGCGAGCTTGATAGCCAGACGAAGGAGCTTGACAAGACGAAGCTCGAGAAGCATTCTGTAGAAAAGATTTTGGCTGTGACGAAACGGCAGGAGGAGGATCTGCAGGAGAGGCTCACGGCAGCCCAGCAAGAGCTTGGTATACGACGCGTCGCAGAGCAAACACACAAGGTCAGAAATTGATTTTCGAAAGGGCACACGGCGGCGGAGGACTTTTTTCGACGCTACCTATACAACCTCTTACACCCTCGCCGTGGCACAACCTCATATACACACGTATACAATCTTTTTAACCTAATTCGTGACCTTTTATGCCTTATACGAGACATTTTCAGACTCATACACAACCTGTTTAGTCTACTTTTCTTATTCTGTGAATCCTTATTTTCCAGATCCTTCAGTTTCCAAATCTGTTATTTTTAGCCAAACGCAACGTCGCAATTCACTGTAGAACTAGTGCAATTTTCCGATTTTATTTTCCTCCAAAATTGCTCCTCAAGTTCGATTTTGTTCGACCTGGGTCTTCGCAGGTCATAAAAAAACGTAACCTGATAGACGTCTCAGGTCGAAAATTAAAGTAAGAATCGAAATACCTCGAATTTGGTCGTGACCATGTGGCGCGCGGCAGCTGAGGAATACAATCCGGAGAGTAGTGCATCCACTTTTAATAAGATACATAAGCTGCCCTAAATAAGGCCTATCTATGGTAGATCAAATTGTGTAGATCCACTACGCTTCGGAGACCCTCTGGATTTTTCCCTCGGAGAATTTTGCCCTGGCTTGGAACATTCATTTTTGGGCTCGTGACCGAATGACGCGCGGCAGCTTCGTCGCGATCGCTAATTTTTGGGGTAATGCGCACAGGACGAGCGCAACGAATGGCTGAGGCAGCAGGATGATTACATCAAGCTGCTCGCTACTTCTCAGGCCGAAGTGAAGCATCAAGCTTCGAACATTTTGACGCTGAAAGAAGACGCGGTACTGCACCGCAAGGCCGCAGAGATCTGGGAGGAAGACCGTAGAACGCTGCTTGAGGATCGTGCAGAGAAAGATAGGCTAAAGGTGTTGGATGAAGAGCACCGAGAGGCACAGCGCCACTGGACTACCACGCAGGAGCAGCTACTCAAAGAGCGCTCGGACTGCAACGCGCAGCTGCAGATCGGGCTGCAGCAGCTTGAACAGCAGCAGAAAGTCATTGAGGTGCACAACCAGGAGAAGGCGCAGTGGCTCAGGCAGCAGGATGCGCATATGGCCGCACGCACATCGCTGGAGGCGCGCTGTAACGAGCTTGAACTGGAATACAACTTGCTCAGACAGGCCCACAACGCACTGTCACGGGAGAAGGATGACGTGACATCCAAACTTGATCGGTCAGAACAAGATCTCACTGAGAGCGGCCGTCACTTGGCCGCAGCGCGCTCAGGTGCCATGATTGCTTGCCTTGTTGCTTGCTCTCTGACGAAATGTATGATTGATACTGACTGCACATAACGCAGACTTCGAGCGTATGAAGCAGCAGAAAATTCACACGACCGACGAGCTTGACGCGACGCGTAAGGACCTCGAGGCACGCAAAGATGACTGCACGGATCTTGAGAACAAGCTCCGCGATTCTCGTAACGAGGTCTCTCCCGTCTCTTTGTTGTGAGGTTGCTGACTAACACTGCCACTATGAATCAATCAAGGTTTAACCAAAATACGTGTACTCCTTTCTTTGCTCCAGTCTGTGGTAGTGCAGTGCGCATGTTTAGAAAAAGCAAGCGCCAAGTGGGAAATTGGTGGGGGCGAGCGTTGGGTAGAACCAAAAATATCCTTTTCTGAATCGACTGTTACCTGATCTACGTTTTGGCTTGTCCGCATCTTTTACGGGGATTTTCGGCCGTTACTAAAACCCTCGGCTCGGCATCCATCCTGGACTGAGAGAGCTCAAATTCAATTTCTTATTACTGCAGTTGTATATGAGTGGCGCGGTGGCGTCAGGAAGAGCCCTCGCCGCCGCGCGCACCGCAGTTTGACAAGCTGATGAGTAATGGTAACATGTATGTGCAGGTGAAACGATTGACCGAGTTCGAGGCGCTGTACGCAAATGAGCGTGAAGAAAAGTTGCTAATGGAATCAAGGATGAATCAGCGCGCATCCGACCTACAGGATGCGCTGCGACAGACGCAGGGCGAAGGCCGCCAGTACCAGGAGTTGAGTGATGCCCTCCGCACTGAAGTCCAGCAAGTCACTCACGAAAAGACGGGGTACGTTTTGCGTTTGGGTGCTTGTATCTTGGCGCCCCAAATTAGAGAAATATACTGTAGCAGCTGATTTGCAATAGCATATTGTCATCGAGGCTGCCTGCGTGCCGTGCCGCCTTGCCGTTTGGGTGCGGGGTGCAGGGGTAGTAGATCGAAACGTTTCGCGTGCATAGTGTGATTGACCAAGTCGAACTTGACTTCCCATGATGTGCTTCCATATTCTTCGACACAAGTGCCGTGACTTTGGAGGTGGATATGTGTTTGTGAGTTTGTATCAGTCTTCTTGAGGAGCGTTCTCGGCTGCAGTATAGATTGAAGCTGACGCTCCAGGAACTCGAGCATCTCCGATCTAATGAGAAGCGATATGAGAATGAATCTGCTGGTATGTCCCCTACCTGATCTCTCCTCGAAACGATGGCCTTTTGAAACTTTTGCTGCAGCTGCAGCTGCACCTGCGTTTTAATACTTAAGTCTGCATGCTATGGGATGGGTATGCAACTGACTGTCAGAAAATATGTCACCTGGTTTGCAGATTGGCTTCACACGCACAGTTCGATTATCGAGCGAGTGATGCGGCATGGTCGCGAACATCATTAGATGTTCATCTTGCCATCGTTAATTTGATAGTGTCATGATCCCAAAACCAACACGCACAGAGCGCGGCTATGTTGGCACTGAAACTGTGCAACATGAGAATGAATGCACCAGTACATATGACAGTGGCCAGCACTGGGGAGAAGAAAGGGGGGGGTAAAATGCAGAAGTAAGAGCCACAGAAATACAGATGAGAGTTCTTTTAAGGGAATTATACGTTCAATAAGTGAAGGAAGTGTTTGAGTGTGAGTTTGCTCCTGCATAAAGCCGTGTCACATATTTGCCGGTAGCATGTGCCACCGGCCAAAAATCCACCCCAAAACTCTTCTGCATGTAAATATATTATGCTCATTTCTTGTAGCCTTTTTTGACTTTAACCGTTGATGCCCATTTCCAAATTGTCCGCAAAATCACAAGCAGGAGTGTTTGTTGGGGGGAAATCGCACGTCTTGCCAAGATGCTTGACCCGCATTTTTTCATCCCGAAGCTTATTCTAAAATTAGTCTGGGTGGGCACACGGCCCACTATCTCATCTATTCTATCTCTGAAGTATCCTTATATGCACTCTCTGTCTTCTTTACACTATTTCGCGAAGGCGCGTCCAAATTACATCCGTCCGCCGCCACCCAGGCGACTTTCAGCCGGCCGATCCCTTTTCATACTCGCTCAGCGGGCACCGAGGAGCGTGCTAAGCTGGTCCATGTTGCGAGTTGAAGTGCCACCAATCTGTGCTTTACATAGAGTGAATTTCGTCTCTATCGCTTGGACGTCGAGGTCCATGGGAGTGTTCTCCTTAGTTCGCTCAGCATCGAGCGCACTGTACTGCGTTTCGAGCGCCCTGATCTCCGGCTCCCTGTACAGCACACCCGAAACTGTCTCTTCGAGTGGTGGCAGCGATTGCTCTGACAGCTTTTGATCTGTCTGCTCGAAGACTTGTTTGATGCTTTCAAACTCTGCCAGTTTCCCTTCCAGTTGCTTAACCTTGGCTGCCGTGGCCGTGTAAACCCACTCAGCCTGGTGAATGTGATGCCGCAGCTTCTGCAGCTCCGCATCCATTTCGTCTTCGGCCTCTTGCGTGACTGTAGGGCCATTGGCAGCAGCTGAAACAGCAGAGGCCGAGAGATCGAGATGGCGTGGCATCTTCAGAATATTTCGCACAACATAGATCTCAAACTTGTCTACATTTTTGTCCTGCAAGAGAGAGCAGTGGAGGAAGGGGGAGGGGGCAAGAGCAAACATACACAACATGTGTCATTCGAAGAAACATAATCTCAGCACTCCGCATGGCTCCATAAATCTTTCCTCAGCCATTTCACTTGAAGCAACTGCTCAGCACACATTATTTTCCCTTTCCCACTGAATTTCCCCCAACAACAACAACAGTGCCTGTTTGGCTGCCGTTTGCCTCGCAGCTGATGACGCACATATACAGCAGATGCAAGCCGGCGGACAGCACACAGAGGGAGGAGGGCGAGACGAGTCAAAGGGATTGGGAGAGAAAGGAGCAGTGACCAGCGATGAGAAGAGTCGTTGATACGCTTGTGACACGCCCTGCTTGATAGCCAGTGCCTCTTTCTGCGTGTATGGATCCTCTTGCAGTTCTGTTTCCATTTGGTCTAGGCCGCGCTGCGAGGTAATGGGCACTGTTGTTAGCCATCGATCCAGTCGTGTACAAAACAAAACACGCGTACAAAACAAAACACGAGATGAGGGAAGGTACTGCAAAATGGTTGAGGGTTCAGGATACACATAGAGGGCTGGGCAATAAGGGGGCAAAAAAATGTGGAGATGCAAAATAATACCTTCATGTATACAGATGTCACGTTGTAGACATCGTCAACAAGGCGAACAGGAGATGTTCCAAAAAAATTCTCGCTTCGTGCGAGCCCTGCACAGCAAGCATGTTTCCCAATGAGCTCCGCACCTTCTGCTGCCAAGCTGAAGAGTCCTGATGCTATTCACGTATGAAAATTTTCCTATGCTGTCCTGTCTTTCTTCTTTTTATTATTGCAACTAATTTGCTCTCTGAAGGCGAATTTCTCAAGTTGATCTTTTTTCCTCTCCACATATCCTTTCTGATCCAAAAACAAACAGAGAGCCTGTTCTGCTACACGCTGTGCTCGCCGAATCCAGGAGAGCTGCTACAGTTGAATGCTCATCTCGAACGAATGCACATGTGAACATGCTTGTTTTTGTGTGCGCGCCGGTGTGTGGCTAGGCCTTGTGTGGGAGAGAATGTCGGTGTGCGAATATACGAATGTGTGCGCTTGTGCGCTTACGCACATGCATGTTGGTTTTGCGTGTGTGTATGTGTGTGTGTATGTGTGTATTTGCGTGTGTGCGTGTGTTGTGTGCGTGAATGTGCAGAAAGTGAAAATTCGGCACTGTCGGCAAACCTTCGGCATCATCGTTCACCGTGGCCGCCTTTGCTATTGACGATGCTCCAGAGGCCGCTCCTAAAGGCGCTGTAGTAGAAACAAATACACACCGCACACACAAACGGCGATGTCAACTAGAAACAACGGTACGGCCACAGCTCCCACAAACTAACAAACAAACTGCAGCGTATAACCACGCACAGTGCGTCATGCCCTGCTTATAAGCGCTGAAGTACTGCACCCTTCTGCCAGCGGCGAGCAATAGTGGCAGGCAATCGAGGCAAGCAGCCGGCCTGCCGGGGCGCAGGCTACATCTCTTTGTTCCAGGGCATGCCGCTCAAAGTGCGGGCGGGAAGATGCCTGCTGCTCTCGAAGCTGCCACGGAGCTGCCGCCTACCCAGCTCGATGACGATGCCATTTTTCCTGCTGCCGCCGCGTGGCAGTCTGTCAGAGCCCAGTGCTGGCAGCGTCTGCAGACGCACCACAGGTCAGTGATGGGCAGCAGCGGGCAATTAAAAAGTCGGCTCAGGCTGAAACCCAGGGAAAATAAAGCGCATGGCGTGCCTGCTGACACCTGCTGCACTTTCGCGCCGGTCCAAGCTGCTGCGGTCCCCGCCTTCTGCCTTGGTCTAGTGGCGAATAGGAGCGATTTTTTCAAACTTAACGTCCCCCTTTTTGCTTGAAATGGTTTTGTTCACAAGGTAAAAAAGAAATATTTTCTTTTTTCGTTTCCAGAAGCATCTCTTGCGGCGACTGCCTTGAGCGAAGAACAAGCCGCAAACCAACAGCAGCCAAGACGAGTCCGCGCCACTGCCGCCAGGAAATGGCCGAGACTGGGGAAGCGACCATTACAGGTCACCTCTGGCAAGGACCCAGGATCGTGCCGACTGAGGCCCGACTTGGCCAGGTCGTGGGGGGAATCAAAGGCCTCGGGGACGGCTCGCTGTCAGACGGGGGCAAGAACGGTGGGCGCTCCTCGTTCCGACAGCGCAAGCTGAACCGGCTCTCGGGTGGTGCGAAGCGCAAGCATGACCCCTTTGAAGAGCCGCTGCCCATTATGTACCGCATGACGCCGGCCGAGTCGTACGAGCGGCTGGCGCTGCCGTATGACGCGAAGGCGGCGATGTGGCGCGACTACACGCCCGAGTCGCCAGTCATTGCTACCTTTACGCTGCGCCCGAAGGCGCCAGGCCTCTTCGACACGGTGCCACTCTCGCGCTGCCCTCTCGAGCCGCTCGTGTCCGTGACTCGCACCTTCGAGCCCAAAGTACGACGGCAGCGCGAGCTCATGCAGCGCGACCTCACTGTGCGGGTTGCGCGCAAGCATCTTGGATACTGCATCCATCGCGAGATTAAGGAGCCACTACCAGAGGAGCTGGTGGCGATCAACGCTAAAATCCAGGCGGTGTTTCCGGAGCGGTCGCTGACGGCGGCTGAGGTCAAGTGCTGGTGCTACCCCGAGCGAGCGCTCACGGGCGAAGTGCACAGGTACTACACGGACGCGCTGGCGGCATACCAGCGCAACTCCAACGACGTAATCGACCTGCTTGCACCCGAGATCGGTCGCTTTGCCAATCTCAGCCCTGAGCGCATGGAGCAGCTCAGGCTGCTGGCGCGTGCCGTGCGGAACTGTCCCTTTGACGAGCGCGACGGCATTCTGCAAGAGCTTCCTGGCCTGCAGGCCCTAAAAGCCATCTGGCCTACCGACGTCGAAACTGCTGAGAGTATCACAGTGACAAAAGGTGATAAGAGCATTAAGCTCTCGGCGCTCGCTTCCAGCATCTACCAGTGCAATTTCACGCAGCTGAAAGCTGTTTGCAAGCTCCTCTCCAAGCAAAGTGAGGTAGGCCGCCGTATCAAGCAGCCACTCAGTGCGCCTCGCCCTCAGCTAAATGAGGAGCCTAGGTGCAAAAGGCCCAAGGAGGATATGCCAATGGTGCTACAGTCCACAGTTGCAATGCTGGGTGCTCAATCCCTGGGCAGAGACACAAATTCGTTGGACGCTACAGTCAGGTGCTCTTGCCACCCCTATTTCGGCGCGTCGCTGCTTGCACTCTTGTTCCGAGCTCTCTATCACGCTTCCGTCTTCGCAGCATCCGAGCGTGTGTATGAGTGTAACAGACTGTTTTGCATGTCAGAGCGAAATTGTTTGCTGCAATACGAACACTCAGTATGGACGACCTACATCGTGTGGCCAAAGTGGCTGGAAGTCGCATATTTTCCCCGTCCCCACGAGAAGAGGTTGAGCGAGCTGCGTTCGAATCTTTCTTTGATGGCATCATGCCCCTTACTCAGGTTGTCCCTCTTGCGCACCACCCTCTTTTGAATTTGGTCGTTTTTGCGTGCTCGCGTGCCCGCATGCACCTGCTCGCTGGTGCCCATGCTTTCTCGTCTGTGCCTCTTGCGATTACTTCTCGCTGTTTGTGTAGCAAGAGCTTGCTGTAAAGCTGAGGGGCATTCGTGGAAAGCTAAACGTGCGCTTGCGCATATCCAGATGGAGCAAGGTCCACTTTCGGTTGCTCCTCCCTGCCCCGAGCCTCCTTCCCTCGCCCAACCTGAAACGCCCACAGGTGTGCACATGGGGGGGGTATAGGGGTGGTGGTGTAAATGTGTTGCAGAACGTGGGAGGGGTTGATTAGGAGGTTGGAAGGGGTCGATTGGGAGGTTGGTGAGTGCCAAATGCGAAACCGGAAAAGAGTGTGGGGGGTGCAACATAGGGAAAAGGTATGGAAGGTGGGTTAACTATATTTGCGAGACGGATGTGGAACACTGTATGTTAGCCAGAATGTGATCAGGAAGGGCAATTTAATTGTATATATGCGCGGATGCAGGGGTTATCAGACGGGTCACGATAGTTTTGCTAACTTTTGGTCCGTGTCTATTTATATGTCTGTGTCGTTTGTGTGTGTATGTGAAAATGTGATGTGTTCATAGCGACTGCCATGCACAATGGCTTCAATGCGGGTGGCCTAGGTGGGATGCTGCAATATTCCGCGGCGACTCCGCGGCTTACACATCAGCAACCGGGGCCTCCTCCGCCGCCGCCCTAGATCATAGATCTACACCCGAAACGTGTAAATCCGTTAGGTCTTGGGCCTCGAAATGGGTAAATCGATTTCGTCTTGGGCTTCCATTTCGTCTTGGGACTCGCCACCTGGTCGTGATCATGTGGCGCGTGGCACCCGGACCTCCTCCGCCGCCGCCCTAGATTATAGATCCACGCCGGAAACGTGTAAATCGACTGATTAGCGTGTGTGTGCATGTGTGCATGCATGCACACGAGAAATCACACAAACGCACTCACTTGATAATCCAAAACTTGAATACCTGTAAAAATTGCCGCATGTCGTTAGGAATGATGTACTTATAGGTTGTATCATAGGCTAATAAAAAAGCTAATAAAAAATATGAAGTAGACAGAATCAGTCTGATTTTCAGTGTTCCAGATGGTGAGAGGACCCATAGGATGCCTCATCTTTGCAGGTCTGTTTCCGCAAAAGAGCCAGTGGCGCGCGTCGGCGCAAGTCAGCCTCCTCTGCGCACCCGCCGGCAGCGACGTTCTACGGACGTTTCCAGTATTTTCTGACTGACATTTTCCGCTGCCCTGATTCCCTTGTGCATGCTAGACGTTTGAAATGCGGGCATTAACACAATAAAGTCACCGGAAAGGTCGTTTTGTCCACTACAATCCGAGTCCAGGCTCCCCACGAACAAGATTCCACCCGTGAAATCAATGCGAACGGGTCGATTTGCGAGACCCCACGAACTCGCTACTGCTTCTGTGGTAGGCAAGCCCGACCAGAAAAGTCAGAAGCGAAGTAGCCAATCCCATGGTATCTACACCGGGCAGGCTGCGCAACTCTCAAATCCCGAAGGCGCTGGCGGCGAGCTTGCTGGCGACGCCTCCTTGCCATCAGCTTCCCGTATTTGCTCGCCGAGTTTTGGTAACTTTATGCAAACCGGTACTAATTTTAGCAGAGGAAATTAACTCAACTTTGTTAGCTCAGGGATTCGCCGTTTTGTACCCGATCTCGAGGTCTAGTACTGAATCTGGATCCGAATCTGAGCCTCAAAGTCCCCCATACCAAGTGCAATTGCCATTTTCACTTTAAAAACAAATCGTGTTTTCGGCTTGTTGTAAGAGTTTCCCGTGTGACTAAAACGTTAGGCAAACGACGCCTGGCGACTGAGCCAGCCCAAAAAGTATGGGGCAAGAAACAGACATGAAATGGTCAATCTGTCCCAAGGCCAAACCTGAAAACAGTGTTTTGAACGTAAAATGAATTGAGGCTTGATTCAGTGGAAATTTGAAGAAGCATTTGCCGGGCGTTTGCCAGCATCTGTTAGGAGGAGGCGACGTTCCTTGAAAGTCAGGGCATTTGATTGTAGGGACTTGATGATACTCGGGCCCGAGAATGCCGGCAAGCCCTCATATTTGTGCCTTACCAGTGTGCCTTGTTTTAAAGTCACCAGCAGTCCCCCGATTACCAGTGTGCCTTGTTTTAAAGGCACCTTTCTTTAATTCTCTCTTCGGGGAAGAAACCCCGACTTGGTCAATTTAGACACAAGAAACTGTTTGTCCCATCTTTATCAGGTTACCTTGTTTGTCTCATCTTTATCAGGGTACCCACTAATGGGTGCCAGTGTACATCTTGTGGGCTGCCCTGCATCCTCCCAACTGGATAGGGGGTAACTGTCCGCGAGTTAGCAGTCACGGCGACTTAGATACTACAGATTCACTCCAAGTCATGGTGGTGGCCTGTAGTGGGACTGACCCCTTCATTGGTCAGATTGCAATGGTCGATTTCGAACAAAAGCCTTGAAAAGCCTTGGAAAGCCTTGAAAAAATCCAACCCCCGACCATGCGTGTGAAGTGCGCAACGAAGAAACCTCCGTTTTGAGGTAAATTTGCCTGCAAATTGGGCCAGTGTCAAAATTGCTTGTTTTCACGCCGTAGATCCAAAGATAGAGACAGCGGCAACAAAGGGGAAAACTTGGAGATGTGTGCGGTGTGATTGATGCGCATGTTTAGATTTCTTGGCCGCCCCCACTTTTGCACTCCCGCGACCTGCTCGCGTGCGCTTACAAATACCAGTGGCAGTATTTGTACTGACAGATAAAGTACTTGGGGCTTCTTTATTTGTACAGACAGATAAAGTTCTTGCGGCTTTATATATATATATATATATATTTATATACATATAAATATATATATACATATACATATAAATATGTATATACATATACATATATTTGACTTATGTAAATATATATA
>Ga0209390_10007836_pt1 | contig 13473 bp, 9 predicted proteins | sample BON01_FD_187212 | JGI IMG/M metagenome (GOLD analysis project Ga0209390, IMG submission 187212) | Freshwater microbial communities from Lake Bonney liftoff mats and glacier meltwater in Antarctica - BON-01 (SPAdes) (version 2) | ecosystem: Environmental > Aquatic > Freshwater > Ice > Glacier... | reverse complement strand
TATATACATATATATATATATATATATATGTGTATATATATATATATATATATATATATATATATATATATATATATATGTACATATATATATATATATATATACATATACATATATATAGAGAGAGAGAGGTCGACGGGTTGGCTCGCGCACCGATCTTGATGTCCATGACGCAAGGCCGGACGTATCTGGCGGTCAAGTCCTCAATGTAGAGCAGCTGGACGTCGCCCTGCCGCACCGAGTGGAGGCAGCGCGGCACGAAGGCCTCGAGCGCGGCGCCCGAGAGGGCCAAGTAGGCGCCCGCCTCTCCCGGCGTGCCCTGCTTGACTAGCACCGACTCGGAGAGCCGGTGGAACATGCCCGAGTGGCCGGCCACCTGGATCACGGCGTGATTGATCGCGTCGTACCGCCGGTTGCGCAGCCAGCGCCACTGCTTGTGCATGGCGTCCACCGCGTCGCCGGCATCGCGCTGCGGCTGCTGCTGCTGCGGCGGTGACTCGGTCTTGTGCGCGCCGCTAGCGCTCGACCCCGAGACTTGCGCCGCGTTCTTGCGCGCCTCGGCCAGCGCGACCACCTCCAGCTTGCCCAGGGAAGCCGCGCCGGGGTGGCTCCCGTGCCGCGTCTGGTCTTCGGCGAGATGGCGCGCCGGTTCCTTGGGCGCCTCCCACGCCTCCTTCCTCACTGCCTCCTTTGGCACAGCCCCCTTTCTCCCATTCCCCTTCCCAGACAAGCCGCTGTTCGTGTCCTTGGCAAAGTTGACCGCGGGGGCGGCGGTGGGGGGGCACACAGAGATCGGGCCCTCGGCGGCGGGGGTGGCGTGGTTGCCGGCGAGCAGCGACGGGACGCCGCTGTAGACGGCGGTGTGGGGCAATGGGTGCTTGACGCGTATGGCGGTGGGCGACGCGTCGGAAGAGGCGTCGGCCGAGGTGGGGAGCGATGCGGCTTGGCTGGGGTTGTAGCTGGAATAGTGCGCGCCAGAGAAGGAAGGCTCGGGCGAGGCAAAGCGGGAGGTGGCGGCGGAGGTGGCTGTGGAGTGGAATGGCGAGTGCGGCTGTGGCGAAATGCTAGCGGAGGGCGGCAGGGAGGCGTCGACGGAAGTGACGGAGTGCTTGCGGCACCACTCGACGCTGTCGTTGCACTGCAGGATGCGCACCGCCTGGAGCCCGTGCAGGCCCAGCGCCGACGTCGACGACGAGCGCCGATCGCCGGGCGACTCGGGGTCGTGGCGCGGCTCCGGCTCTGTTCTCCGGTCGAACTCGGAGCGGCCAGCCTCCAGGGCAGAGAGCGGTTCACGCGCGGCCTCCTCGAAGAAGAGCGCGAGCGTCATGGTGGTCTTTTTGCGCATCCAGCCCGAGGAGAGCACCCATGGCCCGTAAAAGAGCCAGCGGCCGACCGAGGCGTGCGCGCCGCCCGGTCCCTCGCCGATGGGCGCGCCGAGCACAGCCTCGACCTCGGCCCGCGGCACGCCAAAGGAAATCCCGGCCAGTAGGGGCTGGCCAATCTCGCGCTGGTGGAAAGGGTGCGAGTCGCCGAAGATCTCGATCTCGTCGACGAGATCGCCCACGCAGGTGAGCGCGAGCCCCTCCTCCCAAAAGTGGTGGACGACATCGTCCGAGCCGAGCGGCAGCGACGCGCAATGGCCCCTCCCGATCGCGCGCTTGGCGTGGCCGCACGTCTTGCCCAACAGCCCCGCAAGCGAGAGGAGCACGCCTTCGTTGAGTGCGGCCGGCGCGCTCGTCGCGTCGCGCGCCATCACCGCGCGCACTGCCGCCGCGGTCGACTCGCTCCAAGACCGGCTCGCGCGGCGCGCGCGGCCGCCGCGCGAGCCCGACGCTTCGGCGAGGCCGGCAGGGCGCTGTGCGCCGTCGGAGTCGCGGCCGCGACCCGCCGAGTGGCTCCATGGCCAGAGCGACATCAGCCCCAGGCGGTAGGTGGCGCCCTGGACGCGCATCGGCCGCCGGCCCTGGCGAGAGATGACGGCGATCGTCTCGGCGCGCGCACGCGCGGACGCCTTGGCCGGCGCGGCGCATCGCGCCATCGGCGAGGACGAGTCGCTCGGCCGGCGTGTGTGGACTGCGCTCTGCTCGGAGAAGTTGGACACTTCGGATGGCTCGGTCAGTGCCCGCGCCAAGGGCGACGCTGGCGGCGTGGCAGCGGTCTGGGCGCCCAGCTCATGGCCCTCGAGGTCCGGCTTGGACCGCCGCGCCAGCTTCAGCAGCGCCGGCGGGGACTTCCGCCGGGGCTTGGCCAAGCCGGCCATATTCACGCAGCGGGCAGCTAGCCACTTCAATTCAGGTCGGGCTGGGCCCGGGTAACGGATCAAATTGGGCCTAAAATAGAACAATGATCAATGACAGGACAATGAATCAATCAGTCATTAGGCGCTGTGAACTCTGCGCGTGTGCTCGTGTCCCCTTTGTATTATAAACCGTCTGTGAACGCGCAGCACGCATTAGGCGCTGTGAACTCTGCGCGTGTGCTCGTGTCCCCTTTGTATTATAAACCGTCTGTGAACGCGCAGCACGCACTATTTTTGAACAGGGCACATTCTTCTGTGAAAGCATTTTCCGATAAATCGCCGCCTGAGGTATTCCTGAGGTGTTGGGCAAAGGATGCGGCTCGTTAGCCGCTGCGGCGTGGGAGCGAGGCTGCGAGCGGCGCCGCTCGCGGTCGGGCGCCCGCGCCACCTCTCGACGCCGCCGCCGCGGTCTGCGACGAGTTTGGCGCTGCGCGCCCTCGCAGTGCCGGGGCTGCTACAGTACCCTGGCATGTACTTCGAGCTCTCCAAGACCAAGCTGAGCGCGCTGGTGGTGCTGACGACCGGGGCCGGCCACCTGATGGCGCAGGCGCCCTTTGACCCGGTGCTGCTCAGCGCGACGCTCGGCGGCACGTTTCTGTGCGCCGCGTCGGCCAACACCTTGAACCAGGTCATTGAGGTGCCGCGCGACGCGCGGATGGCGCGCACCGCGCGGCGGCCGCTCCCGTCGGGGCGCATGTCGCGACAGCACGCGCTCGGGTTCGCGGCCGTCGCGGGGTTGGGCGGCGTCGGCTCGCTCGCGATGCTGGTCAACCCGACGACGGCCGCGCTGGGCGCCGCCACCATTGTTCTGTACGCGGGCGTCTACACGCCGCTCAAGCCGCTCACCCCGTACAACACTTGGGTCGGCGCCGCCGTGGGCGCCGTGCCGCCGCTGATGGGCTGGGCTGCGGCGGGCGGCTCCCTGCTCACCCCGGAGGCGTTTGTGCTCTCGAGCGCGCTCTTCCTGTGGCAGATCCCGCACTTTCTCGCGCTGGCCTGGATGTACCGCGCCGACTATGCGGCCGGCGGCTACGCGATGATGCCGCTGCACGACCCGACGGGCGCGCGCACCGCCTCCGTCTGCCTCGAGTACAGCTGCTACCTGACGGCGCTGCCCGTGGGCTGCTGGGCGGCGGGCATCACGAGCTGCATGTTCCCGATCGAGGGGGTCCTCTTCAACGGAGCCATGCTCGTCGCGGCGGCGCGCTTCATGCGCGCCTCGCCCGACCAGCGCGTCCAGCAGACGCAGCACGCGAGGGGCCTCTTCTTCGTCTCGTGAGTCCTCCCCTTCCGTTTGAGGGAGCCATGGGTTGGGTGGTGGGGCGCAGGGTCGGCGGCGGTGCCCGGGGATTGGCTCTAGGCCAAGAGACAGGACGGTAGGCTCACACCGACGCCACTCCCTTCGCTCCCTCAGGCTGGCGTACCTCCCCTTCTTCTTCTTCTGCCTGCTCTTGCATCAGCGCCAGCGCGAGACGGACGACCTCTCCCTCTCCTCCACCGCCACCGCCGGCGACTCCCGCCTCGCGCGCAGGTGCAGCGCCTTCCCGCCCTTCTCGGACGAGGAGGCCGATACCGAGTCGAGCTCCGAGCCGATTGCGGAGGCACGCGGCCGGCTGCGCGAGCGCGGGCGGCGGCTCTGCCTGCACGACCAGCTGGAGGCGCCGAGCCTCTGTCCGGTAGTTGCGTCGGAGGGCGTGGTCGAGAGCGTAGTGGACGAGCTCGAGGGGGTTGTAGAGAAAACGACGGATCGGCTGGCCAAGGCGCAGGCGCAGGCCAACAGAGGGCATTAGGCGGCGGCGCGGCGCCACGCACGGCGCCGGGTATCGGAGAGGGGGGGGTCTTCAGAACCAGATGCTGCTAGCGACGCAGGGGGATGGGCATATCGGCGCATATGCCTCTCAGTGCGTCCAGTGTCCGGTGCTGGGCCGTGTATTGTCAACGAGAGCGAGAGAAGCGCGTGCATGATGCATGAGATGCAGGGCGGAGGGTATGTGTGTGTGCAGTGAATGCGACCGCATGGCGGTACGCCGTAGTGACGAGGATACTGATACTGATACTGACCCACCCCCAGATACACTACACGCCCCGTACGTACCATGTACCATGTACCATTCATCACCATCACGTCACAGTACCAGTACACAGTACCAGTACCGTACACCATCTATCATCTATCCCTGGGTGCTCGTCAAGTCTTCTGTGGACTTCAAGCTTTGAATCCTACGGGTACGCGCTTACACAGCGCGGCCCAACACCTGGTGGCGTCAGCGTCGGCTCACTCCACAACCAAAAACTATAACTCACTCATCACCATCTCTATCTCTGGCTCTGGCGTTAAAAAATCATGTATCCGTACTCAGTCACAGTCACGTGTGAACACATTTTGTTAGGCTGCTGAGCCCCCCCGCCCTGGAGTGTACCTTATTTGGGGCACCCCGCCGCCTGTATCGCTGAATCTACTGGCTACATCTAACCATGTAGCTCAGGCTGCCGCACTGTCTCTAACTCTAAGTGCTCGGGTTAACCCTCTGCTTGCTGCTCGCCTCTTGACTCTTGACTCGACTCTCTACTCGCCTCTCTACTCACCTTTCTACTCGCCTCCCTACTCGACTCTCTACTCGACTCTCTCTCTACTCGACTCGTCTCTGCTCGCCTCTCTACTCGCCTCTCTCTATTCGTCTCTCTACTCTACTCTCTACTCGACTCTCTCTACGCAACTCTCTGCTCGACTCTTTACTCGCCCATCCACTCCTACTCGCCTCTTTACGTGCCTCTCTACCTACTCGACTCTCTACCTGACTCTCTTCTCGCCTCCCTACTCGCCTCTCTACCCGCCTCTCTACTCATCGCCTCTCTACTTACCTCTCTACTGGACTCTGTACTCGCCTCTATTCAACTCTCTACTCGACTCTCTACTCGCCTCTCTACTCGCCTCTCTATTCGACTCTCTACTCGCCTCTCTACTCGCCTCTCTACTCGCCTCTCTCCTCGCCTCTCTACTCGACTTTCTGCTCGACTCTCTGCTCGCCTCTCTGTTCGCATCTCTGCTCGACTCTCTACTCGACTCTCTACTCGACTCTCTACTCCTACTCGCCTCTCTTCTCGACTCTCTGCTCGCCTCTCTACTCGCCTCTCTACTCGCCTCTCTACTCGCCTATCTACTCGCCCCTCTACTCGACTCTCTACTCGACTCTCTACTCGACTCTCTACTCGACTCTCTACTCGACTCTCTACTCGACTCTCTTCTCGAATACTCGCCACTCTACTCAACTCTCTACTTGACTCTCTACTCGATTATTTACTCGCCTCTCGACTCGCCTCTCTACTCGCCTCTCTGCTCGCCTCTCTACTCGCCTCTCTACTCGCCTTTCTACTAGCCTCTCTACTAGCCTCTCTACGTGCCTCTGTACTCGCCTCTCTACTCAATGCTTTACTCGCCTCTCTGCTCTCCTCTCTATCTCTACTCGACTCTCTGCTCGCCTCTCTTCTCGACTCTCTTCTCGCCCCTCTACTCACCTCTCTACTCGACGCTCTACTCGCCTCTCTATTCGACTCTCGACTCGCCTCCCTACTCGCTTCTCTACTCGACTCTCTACTCGACTCTCTACTCGCCTCTCTACTCGTCTCTCTACTCGTCTCTCTACTCGACTCTCTTCTCGACTACTCGCCACTCTACTCGACTCTATACTCGACTCTCTGCTCGATTCCTTACTTGCCTCTCGACTCGCCTCTCTACTCACCTCTCTGCTCGCCTCTCTACTCGACTCTCTACTCGCCTTTCTACTAGCCACTCTACTCGCCTCTCTACTGGACTCTCTATTGACTCTCTACTCAACTCTCTGCTCGCTTCTCTACTCGCCTCTGTACTCGCCTCTCTACCCGACTCTCTGTTCGACTCTCTGCTCGACTGTCTATTCCCTACTCGCCTCTCTACTCGCCTCTCTACTTGCCTCTCTACTTGACTCTCTGCTCAACTGACTCTCTACTCGCCTCTCTGCTCGACTCTTTACTCGCCTCTCTGTTCGCCTCTCTACTCGCCTCTCTACTCGCCTCTCTACTCGCCTCTCTACTTGTCTCTCTGCTCGACTCTCTGCTTGTTGACTCTCTGCTCGACTCGCTACCTCTACTCGCTTATCTACTCGCCTCTCTGCTCGACTCTCTACTCGACTCTCTGTTCGCCTCTCTGCTCGCCTCTCTACTCGACTCTCTACCTACTCGCCTCTCTACTCGCCTCTCTACTCGCCTCTCTACTCGCCTCTCTTCTCACCTCTCTACTCGCTCTCTACTCGACCCTGGGTTTACCCGAGGTGGGTACATAGCCCAAGTAGACTTCTTCTCCTGCTGTCACACAAAGTAGTGCGCGCGCTGCAGGCCGCAGGCCGAGAATAGTTTGGTTTGTTTTGGCTTTGAAGCACCATTAGAAAACTGTAGACAACTAGTATTGAATTGCTTATATCCGCTATATCCAACTATATCCAACTAGTTTCGACTATATCCGACTATATCCGACTATATCGCGCTTATCCCATTATATCCTATCGTATCCCACCATATTGAAAACGGGATATCCCAAAGATGCACTGCAGGAGGGGCTCTGCTTGGCCTGTAAGAAGAGAAACAAACAGGTCACACACACAATAAACACACGACACGAACAACACTACACAGCACACGACAACAACAACAACACCACAAACGACCACACGAACAACCACCCCGCCCACCCCTCTCACTTAAGTTGAGTACTTAAGATGCCTATTTCTAATAATTTCTGAACGAAACTCTCAAACCACCCCTCCTACCTACAACCTAGACCGTACCTACCTCTCTGTCTACTTAAGGAAAACTGCTTACCTAGACCTACTACGACTACCCTACTAGCGTACTAGTGCAGGGCTATGGGCTGTAAGTAATATAAGCAAGTTTACGTTTAATAATATGTAACAGTAAGTTAAAGTAGAAGTAGGGTATAAACAAGCGTGGGAATAATAGCAGCATGATAGCAGTATATGCATAAATAAAACATCACCCCATATACGCCTTCCCCTACCTCTACGCTGCAACTCTATGCTCTACACCTACACTGAACATTGACCCCCAAACTACATAATGGTAGTGTGTTATAGTTATAGTGCAAAGTGTTGCTCGGCACTGTAAATATTCGCCAAAACATGTAGTGTGAATATCTCAAAACACCTTCGGGTGGAGCTGACCACCTATATGCGGGAGCGTGTGAACGAGCGGGAGACATCACGCGAGTAGATGCCACATGACGCAACGCGTCGGGCCGAGGGACTTTAACAGGGGACCCACAAAGGGGACCCACACAGGGGACCCACACAGAGGGGACCCACACAGGGGACCCACCCAGGGGACCCAAACAGGGGACCCACACAGAGGGGAGGGCCCCACAGATGACCCACCACCGGAGGGGAGGGTCACACAGGGGACCCACACAGGACACACACAGACCGTCAGGGCCAGCGGGCCAGCCCAGCAAAATGTGCACACACACACATACGACGTGTATCAGTGACGTATCAACTCGTATCAATCACCAAAACGTAATTGATACTATATCTTGTACTGGTACTGATACGGAATGGTAGATTACACCGAGAACGATAAATTGAAGTGTTAAAGTATAGTAACAGCGTGAATAATGAATAATAGCAGTAGCATGATATGTAGTATATGCGCATAAATTAAACTTCGCGCGATGATACGCATACGCCTACCTCTACACTGAGCACTGAAACCCACTCCCAGTACAAATACACAACACTTACACTTACACTTAATAGTGTAAAGTGTAATTGCTCGGCACGGTGATCGGTGCATATTCAGAAAATGTAATGTAAATAACTTGGAATTTTATTCGGATGGGGCTGACCACTTACACCTACCTACCTCGTAGGTAGAGATCAGGCCCTGCCTAGCAAAATAATTTATACACATGTAGTGTATCAGTAATCCAATAAGGCTAGGGCAAAGTTGAGCCTGTTAGTTAGCTGTTAATATGTAACGGTTACGGTGTTAACAGGTACTAATAGGCAGGATACAATTACTAATCACTATCAAGCAACAGTTTTAAGTTTTAAAACAAGTTTTACCTGTTACCTGAATAACTTACGTTTATCCTATCACTATCACTCTTATCATAACAAGCGCCCCAAAACCCATCTTTATTTTCCTGCGGCGCCCTCTCACCACTGCCACTGGCCCTGGCCCTGGTAAATTTGCCATCGCTCCTAACTCTGACTGTTGCAGCTGCAGCTAGCAGCTACAACACAACAGTACACAGCGAGTACTGTTTATGTACACTGTACACTGCTACAACACACCACGAACCATGCACATCATACATATACATCATACACAGTAACAGTAACAGTAACAATAAGTTTAGTAAGCATTGAATGAAGCATGAAGTATACACCAAACACCAAATACAAACACCATACAGCATACAGCAGCCGCGGCAACAGCAACAGTAGACAGTAGGCCAATGCCAGTATGCCAGTATGAGCTTGGCCTCTACACGATATTGCCATCACTAATATTGTATGGTGTATGGCATAAAAAGGAGAGGTCGGTAGGCGGGCGTATATTGCGCAATGGTCGCGCAATAGTAATGCAATCGGGTAGGCTTTGCAGGTAGGGGGGGGCATAAATGATGATTGACTCCCACAATAAAGCGTTGAGTGTTGAAGTAAAACAATTATATCTTGTAAAGGCTAAGTATAAGCCAGGCCAACAGCGGAGCATTGCAGTTGGAGCGCGCAACAAGTGAGTAGCTTGAGCAAACCCTGCCCCAAGAGCATATACCACAGCCCCCCCCCTGGAGTGTATCTTTGGGATATCCCGTTTTCGATACGGTGGGATATGGTGGGATATGATGGGATATATGGGATATAATCGGATATAGTCGGATATAGTTGGATATAAGCAACTAGAAACTAGTTGTCTATAGCGTTTTAATGGTGCTTCAAAGCGAAAACAAACCAAACTATTCTCGTCCTGCGGCCTGCAGCGCGCGCACTGCTCTGTGTGACAGCAGGAGCAGTCTACTTGGGCTACGTACCCACCTCGGGTAAACCCAGAGTAGAGCAGAGAGGCGAGTAGAGATGTGAGTAGAGAGGCGAGTAGAGGGGCGAGTAGAGAGGCGAGTAGAGAGGCGAGGCGAGTAGAGAGTCGAGCAGAGAGGCGAGTAGAGAGTCGTGTAGAGAGTCGAGCAGAGAGGCGAGTAGAGAGTCGAGTAAAGAGGCGGGTTGAGAGTCAAGTAGAGAGTCAAGTAGAGAGTCAAGTAGAGAGGCGAGTAAAGAGGTGAGCAGCAAGTCGAGTAGAGAGGCGGGCAGCCCGGGTAGGGAGGCGAGTGGAGAGGCGAGCAGAAAGTCGAGTAGAAAGTCATGTAGAGAATCGAGTAGAGAGTCGAGTAGAGAGGCGAGTAAAGATAGGCGAGTAGATAGTTGAGTAGAGAGTCGAGTAGAGAGGCGAGCAGAGAGTCGAGTAGAGAGGCGAGTAGAGGGTCAAGTAGAGAGGCGAGTAGAGAGTCGAGTAGAGAGTCAAGCAGAGAGTCAAGTAGGGAGGCGAGTAAAGAGGCGAGCAGAGAGTCGAGTAGAGAGGCGGGCGGCCCGGGTAGGGAGGCGAGTAGAGAGGCGAGCAGAAGAGAGTCGAGCAGAAAGTCACGTAGAGAATTGAGTAGAGAGTCGAGTAGAGAGGCGGGTAAAGAGAGGCGAGTAGAGAGTTGCGTAGAGAGGCGAGTAGAGAGGCGAGTAGAGAGACGAGTAGAGCGTCGTCGAATAGAGAGGCGAATGAGAAGGAGAATAGAGAGGCAAGTAGAGAGGCGAGCAGAGAGTCGAGTAGAGAGAGTCGAGTAGAGAGTCGAGTAAAGATGCGAGTAGAAAGTCGAGTAGAGAGGGGAGTGGATAGTCGAGTAGAAAGGCGAGCAGAGAGGCGAGTAGAGAGGGGAGTGGAAAGTCGAGTAGAGAGGCGAGCAGAGAGTCGAGTAGAGAGGCGAGTAGAGATGCGAGTAGAGGGTCGAGTAGAGAGGCGAGTAGAGAGGTGAGTAGAGAGGCGAGCAGCAGAGAGGCGAGTAGAGAGGCGAGTGGAATATCGAGAAGAGAGGCGAGTACAGAGTCGAGTAGAGAGGCGAGTAGAGAGGCGAGTAGAGAGTCGAGTAGAGAGTCGAGTAGAGAGGCGAGTAGAGAGGCGAGCAGAGAGTCAAATAGAGAGTCAAATAGAGAATTGAGTAGAGATTCGAAGTAGAGAGGCGAGTAGAGGTGAGTAGAGAGGTGAGTAGACGAGTAGAGAGTAGAGTAAAGAGTAGAGAGTATAGTAGAGAGTAGAGAGTCGAGTAGAGAGGCGAGTAGAGAGGCGAGTAGAGAGTCGAGTAGATAGTCAAGTAGAGAGTCGAGTAAAGAGGCTAGTAGAGTGTCGAGTAGAGAGTCGAGTACAGAGGCGAGTAGAGGTGAGTAGAAAGGCGAATTCGGGTTAACCCGAGATAGAGAGGCAAGTAGAGAGGCGAGTAGAGAGTCAAGTAGAGAGTCAAGCAGAGAGGCGAGTAGAGAGGCCAGTCGAGAGGCGAGTAGAGAGTCGAGTAGAGAGGCAAGCAGAGAGGCGAGTAGAGAGGCCAGTCGAGAGGCGAGTAGAGAGTCGAGTAGAGAGTCGAGCAGAGAGGCGAGTAGAAAGTCGAGTAAAGAGTCGAGTAGAAATGCAAGTAGAGAGGTGAGTAGAGAGGCGAGTAGAGAGTCGAGTAGAGAGGCGAGCAGAGGGCTAACCCGAGCACTTAGAGTTAGAGACAGTGCGGCAGCCGCAACTACATGGTTAGCTATAACTAGATACAGCGATACAGGCGGGATATCCCAAAGATACACTGCAGGGGGGGGCTCATACAGATATAGATAGCCTTGCGAATGTAGGACGTTTTTGCTGATTTGTGATTTGTGCTCTGCTGTGGGCTGTGAGGCTGTGTTGGGCTTAAACCCTAAGACCCTACCCTAACCTCTAACCCTAGACCTACTAGTTATAGGCTATAGACCGCTCTAACTTATCTTAACTATAACTAACCCTAGCCCCCTCACCCTTCGACCTAACCCTAATAATCCTATTGAACATAGCCTATCCCTGCATTACTACGGATGATATCTTACAAAAAATCAAAGTTGAAGTAGACGTGATATAAATGGTACTATCTCACGACAGGATACGGATGTTACAGACACGCATATCATATATCGAAAGCAGAGATACGAGATACGAGATACAGGTACGGGCGGACAGCTGAGACATATAAATGTTAGCTTACAAATAAGAGAAGGATCCGTCTTTCTCGTAGATATGAGTTGACACGTCACTGATACTTTGCGATTTTGTGACGAATACGAACCGAATACACAACAGACTCAACAGAGTTGAGAGTTGTTACACCGATAACATGTGTAACGAAAGTTTATTGCCCTGATTCTTATTCAATTTACACCTGTCTGCTCTCTCTCTATATATATGTTCCATATGCACGTACGTAGACGTAGTATACGACGGGTATTGGGATTGTATCATTATCTCTATTTTTGGATACACCATCCGATATAATGAGTTAAGTAACCCTATAGCCATAGCAATAACAGAGGGCACTACTCTATCTATCTCACCATATCCATATCACACATCATATTTTATTATGGTTATGCGATTAACTAATACTATATCCATGGATAATTAATAATATTTCAATATGCGTATATAAACATTTATTATTATTATTATATACAAAATATTACCTCCGTGTGGACGAGTTTTGTCCCCGCGGTAGGTGGAAATAGACATATGATCCATTCATGTTCAAGAGCATTCAGTCAGAGTCAGGTTACACACACACATCACAAAAACAAACGATCACAGTAAACCACACGACACACAACACACATTACTCGTATAACTATAAGTAGAGCTATCATATGCACCATACCCTACGCGACACAATTAATGCATGTACAAGAGAAACAGGTCACACATCCAAACACACGACAAGGGAACAAGACCACAAACGATCAATTCCCAATTCATGCGAACAGGCTTTCCCCTTCCCACGTGTGAGAGCGCGAATGGTGATCAGGGTTAAGGGTCAACCCGTGTTGTGCGGTTTTGTTATTCGAAATATGTCTGTTGCGTATCAGTATCAGTATCAGTAGTAATTGTAACACATGTTTTTGTACTTTCTTATTATAATCGTCGTCACCGTCACTGTCGTAACAAAAGCACACGTAAGCACGTAAGCACGTATCACAGTCACGAGTCACGTGACACGTTCACGCACGTGCGTACACATTTTTGTTAGTCGTTGCTAGGGCGCTGACCCGATGCCGATTTCTATTTTTTGAACAAACTCTAATCCATCTCTCTTACCTACGAACTACACCATTCCTACCTTGGGTCAGGGGTATCGGTATCGGGTTAGCCCTTAACCCGTAGGGGTTAACCTCCTCCTCTCTATCAACTTAAGAAAAACTAGTGTTCCCTACACCTACTAGTATGCTACTCTACTCAACTGCTAGCTACTAGTACAGGACTATAGGTAATTACAATAAGTCTAAGTCTAAGTTTAGTAATGGGTGACAGTAAGTTAAAGTATAGTATATAGTAACAGCATGAATAATAGCAGCATGGTAGTGATAGCAGCGTATATACGCATAAATAAAACATCACCATCACCCACATACGCCTACCTCTACACTGAACACTGACACTGAGTGAACTGAACCCCCGTCTCAGTGATAATTACATGAAATAGTAGGGTTGTCGTTATATAGTGTGAATAAGTGTTGCTCTTGCTCCTGCTCGGCGCTGTAAATATTGTCACAATAAATATAGTGCGTGAATACCTCAAACAATCGGCTTCGGATGGGACTGACCAGCCCACCTACCTACCTCGTAAGTAAACATCAGGGCCAGCCTAGCAAAAATTGCACACACACACATGTCGGGTTAACCCCCAGGGCCAGCCTAGCAAAATTTGCACACAAGACACATGTGGGTGTGTGCAAATTTTAGGGTTAACCCTTAACCCTATATATATACATATATATACACACATATATATATATATATATATATATATATATATATATATATATATATATATATATATATATATATATATATATATATATATA
>Ga0209390_10007835_pt1 | contig 13477 bp, 11 predicted proteins | sample BON01_FD_187212 | JGI IMG/M metagenome (GOLD analysis project Ga0209390, IMG submission 187212) | Freshwater microbial communities from Lake Bonney liftoff mats and glacier meltwater in Antarctica - BON-01 (SPAdes) (version 2) | ecosystem: Environmental > Aquatic > Freshwater > Ice > Glacier... | reverse complement strand
AGAGTACTGTCGGACCGATTGAGGATGCACAATTTTGAAAAATATAACGACATTCTGGGTATATGTGCTGGCCTGTGGAATTTTTACCTAATAAGCTGATTTACAGTAAAGAAACAACTCTAATGATTGGGAGTATGCTTGCTTTTGCGCTAAATAGTTGTGGTGGAAACGAAAAAGAGCAAAAGGAAGAAGAACCGGCAAACGCGTTGGAGGCCATTCAACAAATGGCCAAAGAAGCGGAGGAAATGCAAAACAAAGAGCCGGTAGAGCCGATTGATTTCCGGAAACTGAAAGAACTTTTACCCGCCACTGCCGCCGGATTGTCACGTACAGAGGCTACCGGTAAAAAAAACGGGGCCATGGGCATGATGGGCTTAGCTGCCTGGAGCATAGCTGAAGTAGATAAGGAAACCGCTACCGGTTATGAAAAGACTACCAAGATTGATGGCAATAAGGCCTATGAAAAATATGATAACGACCAGAAAGATGGTGAAATTGAACGTCCTCGTAAGTAAGCGTTTCGTTGTCAACGTAAAAGGCCGCAATGTGACCATGGATCAGATTAAAGAAACCCTCAGTGATCTTGACCTTGACAAACTTGCTGATATGAAATAGTCGTTGATTTTTACTAATCGAATACTTACGCAACACGATTAACAAAAACAGGGGGCGAACGCCCCCTGTTTTTGTTAATCGTATAAAAATCTTATAGTGCAAAAGGTCCTACACTATCTAAATAAACAGGCTTTTTGCTTTCTCTATTGCCTTGCCTAATCCACTGGCATCAGAACCACCAGCAGTTGCAAAGAAAGGTTGTCCACCGCCGCCACCACGTATTTCTTTGGCAAGATCTTTCACGATTTGCCCGGCGTTTAAGCTTTTTTCCTTGACCAGATTCTCGGCAATAAAAACAGCTAATTGGGGTTTGCCGTTGAACTCCGTCGCGAATACTGCCACCAGATTTTCTACTTTATCCCGTAGTTCATAGGCGAGTTGTTTCAAGGCATCGGCATTAGGCACTTCAATCTGTTCGATCAATAAATTATAATCGCCTTTGCTGGATACTTTGCCCAAAAGCACAATTTTTAATTGTTGTATTTTCTCGTTTTCGAGCGCTTCCACTTTCTTTTGTAGGGCTGTACGCTCTTCCAGAACTACTTCCAGAGCTTTTACCAAATCCTTCGGTCCTTTCAACAAGTCCTTCAATTGGGATAGGGTAGCTTCCTGCTCCCTCATTTTTTGCAGGGCAATTTCACCCGTGATGGCTTCTACCCGGCGCACACCCGCCGAAACCGAACCCTCAGAGATGAATTTAAAGAGTCCGATTTGCCCGGTGGAAGGAATGTGGGTTCCGCCGCATAATTCAAGTGAGTAGGTGGGGTCAAATGTTATAACGCGGACAAAATCACCGTATTTCTCCCCGAAAGTAGCCGTTGCACCCAGGGTGATGGCATTCTGAATGGGCACATTGGTCTTAACATCAAGCTTAATATCCGCTCTGATCTTTTCGTTTACCATATCTTCAATGGCTTGCAGTTCTTCGTCGGTTACCTTAGAGAAGTGGGCAAAGTCAAACCGAAGTACCTCCTCGTTCAGAAACGAACCCTTCTGACTTACGTGACTACCCAATACCCGACGCATCGCCGAAAGCATCAAGTGGGTAGCAGTATGGTTCGCCATGATTTTATGTCGACGGTCCGTGTCAATCCGGGCCGTTACAGTACCGGAAGTTTGAAGCACATTATCCAGACTTTTATCACGGGAAATATGTACGGTCATGTCGTTTTCACGCTTGGTATCCGCCACGTTGACAATAAAAGAACTACCATTGACCGACAATTCTAAAGAACCTGTATCACCAACTTGTCCACCCATTTCGGCGTAGAAGGGGGTTTTATCCAATACAATATGGTACTCGTTGCCCGTTCTGGTTTTTACTTTCCGGTACTTGACAATGTGGCTGTGCGTCTCGTGAAAATCATAGCCCATAAACTCTACGGGTACACCTTCGTTGTCTAGCAGTTCTACCCAGTCGGTAGCTTCTTTGGCCGCGTCAGAACGTGAGCGGCCCTTTTGTTCGGCCAGAGATTTCTGGAATCCTGCCTCATCGATTACCAACCCTTGTTCGCGGGCGATGAGGGCCGTCAGGTCCATGGGAAACCCAAAGGTGTCGCTTAACTCAAATACTTCCTCACCCGGAATTGTGGTAGTGCCGGCGGCCTTCAATTGGGTAGTAATTATATCGAGGCGCTTCAAACCGGATTCCAAAGTACGAAGGAAGCTTTTTTCCTCTTCCAAAATCACCTTGGTCACAAAATCTTCCTGCGCAGTAAGCTCAGGAAAAACATCCTTAAACTGATCGGAAAGGGTACTTACCAAACGGTGAATAAATGGCTCCGTGATATTGAGGTAGGAATAGCCATATCGGATGGCCCGGCGAAGTATCCGGCGAATAACGTATCCAGCCCGAACGTTTGATGGTAATTGTCCATCCGCAATGGTGAATGCCACGGCGCGGAGGTGGTCAGAAATGACCCGCATGGCGATATCGGGCATCCGGTCTTCCCCGTAGGTCTTCCCCGAAATAGATTCTATTACCTTGATGGTATTCTGAAATATATCAGTATCGTAGTTGGAGGTCTTTCCTTGAACAGCCATGCATAGGCGTTCAAAGCCCATGCCGGTATCGACGTGCGTAGCGGGTAGTGGGAGCAATGACCCATCGGCCTTACGCTCAAACTGCATAAATACCAGGTTCCAGATTTCGACTACCTGCGGGTGGTCGCTGTTGACCAGCGATTTGCCGGACACTTTATCCACGTCGGCTTGTGAACGTAAGTCTATGTGGATTTCGGAACACGGCCCGCACGGCCCGGTGTCGCCCATCTCCCAGAAGTTATCCTTTTTGTTACCCAGAATGATTTTTTCCTCACCCACGATTGGTTTCCACAGATCCCATGCGTCCTTATCAAAGGGTACATTATCTTTCTTATCACCTTCGAAAACAGAGACGTACAGTCTGTCCTTGGGGAGCTTATACACCTCGGTCAATAGTTCCCAGGCCCACTGAATGGCTTCCGTCTTAAAATAGTCACCAAACGACCAGTTGCCAAGCATTTCGAACATGGTGTGGTGATAGGTGTCAAAGCCTACATCTTCAAGGTCATTATGCTTTCCGCTCACCCGAAGACACTTTTGGGTGTCGGTAATCCGCCGCGAGAGAGGAGTACCATTTCCAAGGAAAAAGTCCTTAAATTGAGCCATCCCCGAGTTGTTAAACATGAGGGTAGGATCGTTTTTGGCCACCAGCGGTGCCGAAGGAACAATGAGGTGCTCTTTACTTTTAAAGAAATCCAGGAAAGCCTGACGAATCTGATGCGAATTCATTGGTGAGTTGATAGCTTTTAGGTGGTTAGCTGATAGGTTCTTAATCAAGAATAAAAATCGTTTAGGATTGATATATTGCCTAAAAAAAATTTCCGCAAAGGTAACGAAATTACGGTTTGTAAAGAATGAATTGGCTTGGGTTAAAATTGCTTTGTAATTTTGGAGGGGAAAAATGAAACACGAAATGGAAAAGAGTCCTAAATTATACTACGATACCAACGAAGTAGCGGAGATGGTAGGGTGTCAGGCATCTGCGTTACGGTTCTGGGAAAAGAAATTTCCGCACCTGAATCCCAAACGGGACTCCCGTAACCGACGCCGCTATACCATGGATGATATTGAAGTGGTGAAAAAGATTATGTATCAGCGTGAAGATCAGGGCCGAACGATCAAAGGAGCCCGGGAACAAATGAACCACCGAGAAACCGCCCAGAACCTCATTCATCGGCTTTTGCGGGTGAAGCTTTTTTTAGAAGAAATTAAAGATTCAATTGATACCAACTCAAAATACATCCATGATTAAAAAAATAAGTTTGCCTTTATTGGCGGTAACTATTGCTTTTTTTGGAGCAATGGAGGTGAAATCGCAGGAAATTAACCCAGAATTCATCAAAGCCCACGTGTGGTTTTTGGCTTCTGATTCCCTGGAAGGTCGGGGCACGGGTACCTTGGGTGAGATCAGGGCCGCTAACTACATCGCTAGTCAATTTCTGGTCATGGGGCTCGAACCTATGGGGGGAGAAGGGAGTTATTTTCAACCTTTTCAGGTAACGGTGTCCATCGAGGGAATTCCGCATCAGGTGATGGCGCGTAACGTGGTAGGCTACCTGGATAATAAAGCTAAGAAAACGATTGTGATTGGTGCGCATTATGACCACCTAGGCCGAGGGTACCAATCCGGGTCGCTGTCACCCGACAGCAGGTATTCAATCCACAATGGGGCGGATGACAACGCCTCTGGTACCTCCGGATTGATTGAGTTAGCGCGCCATTTTTCTGTTAACTCCCAGGAGGAGTCCTTCAACCTACTATTTATTGCGTTTTCGGGGGAGGAACTAGGGCTGCTTGGTTCCAAATACTACGTGGAGCATCCTACCGTTTCTCTGGAATCCATGGCGTTTATGATGAATATGGATATGATTGGACGTTTGGACGAGGCGAAAGGAGTTACCATTGGTGGATGGGGTACGAGCCCTGCCTGGGGTCAGCTAATGCCCGGTATTGCAGAGCGGAATAATTTCAAGTACGGAGTTGATTCTTCCGGCATCGGGCCATCTGATCACACCTCTTTTTATTTAAAAGAAAAGCCAGTCCTGTTTTTCTTCACGGGAGTACACAGCGACTACCACAAGACAACGGATGATTTTGAAAAGGTCAACGTAGTAGGGGAAGCCCGAATTTTGAAGATGGTTACGGATTTGGTAGCCGAACTGGACAGCAAGAAAATTATACCTTCCTACACGGAGGCCGGTAATCCACACGCGCAGGCAACCCAGCAAACTTTTAAAGTTACCCTTGGGGTGATTCCCGATTATAGCTTCAATGGTAAAGGATTAAAAATCGACGGAGTATCCAAAGATCGGCCCGCCTCGTTGGCAGGTATGGTGGCCGGAGACATCGTTATTCGAATGGGTACTTTTCTAATCAACGATATTCAGGACTACATGAAGGCCTTGGGCAAATTTGAGAAAGGGCAGGTTACCGAAGTCGAAATCCAGCGGAAAGCGGATAAGAAAGTACTTCGTGTTAAGTTTTAACCACTAGGTAAAGTACCTACCCGATTGCTTAGAGAATTTCCTCAAATGGATCTTCTGCTCTGCCAATGCCTTCCAAAGTGGAAGCCCCGGCAACATTTGTAATTGGTATTTTTAGGGGCCCAATTTCGTGCAGGGTAGGTACTTTCAGTCCAGTTTTCAAGGTTTCCCATTGCTCCCAGCTTGCCTCAACGCCCCCGATGGGGATAATCGAGACCCACATTTGGTAGGAGCGGGGTAGCCCATTTTCGTCCAGATGCCATAAATACGAATCGCCCGGCGTAACTCCACCGGTAGAATAGCTAACCAATAAGGATTTTGAGCCATCCTCCTGCGTTACAATTGATCGTTCAATACCATCCTCAAATATTTTGGTGGGGGCAATGAGCCAAAAGGAATCGTTACAAAAATACTCCCAGGCTTTTCCCCGCAGTTTATCGAGGTCATCACCAGATGCTACCTTTATTCCATCATAGGCTATACCCCTTGACCATTCGTCGAGATTCAACATAACCCGCTTATCGTCCCAAAGTACTTCTACTAAATTTCGTTTTCTATCCCAGATATAGTGGTGGTTTTCCGTAAACGACCATTTTAAAAACAGAGTACTATCCAGAGAAGACCCGCCAACGGCATCTACCATTTTTCGCGCAAGGCTATCTGCTTCCTGACCCTTTTCTCCGGAAGGTAATGGTTGATTGAATACTAAGTAGGCAATAACCGGTACTGCTATTGCCACCAAGATGGTTCCGGTAAGGAACCTCATTAAACGCTTCATTAATGTGGTGTTTAATTTTAGAGATTCAGAAAGATAAGGTTTGTAGTCCAGAAAAGCAGGGCTTCACAAACACTTTATACATCGAAATGAAAAGCATCGGATCTACCAGTAGATACCGCTACTATCTGTTTTTCTAATTTGATGGAATATTGGGTATATCATTAATCAACTATCTTCTAACAATGAAACTTATACTTTTGATTATATTTCTCTTCATTATGATAGCATGCACCTCCACCAATCAAACCGAAAATGGTAGTAAAACGCCCGGTACTTTTGGGTACGATCTGCAATTTTTACAGCAACACGACCCACAGATTGCGGTATTGACCGGCGACGATCCTAGCGTGCAGGTGATCGTATCGGCTAAGTACCAGGGGAAGGTGTTTACTTCTACCGCCGGAGGAAGCGGAGGTCGTAGTTTTGGCTGGGTTAATTACAAAGCCTTTACCGGTAAAACTGATGACCACATGAATGCCTACGGCGGGGAAAACCGTTTTTGGCTGGGGCCGGAAGGCGGGAAGTTTTCCCTTTTTTTTAAGCCAGGAACAGCCATGGTGTTTGATCAATGGCACACTCCGGCGGCCGTAGATACCGAAGCTTGGACCATTGCCCGGAGTGATTCGAAATCAATTTTGATGGAGAAGGATATGGTACTTACCAATTATGGCGGCACCGTTATGGATCTCCACGTAGAACGAACTATATCTCTATTAAAAAGGGATGAAGTGAATAAACTCCTTCAAACCGAAGCACAGGATGGAATTAAGATGGTAGGGTATCGCACGCAAAACTCTATCGTAAATAAGGGTAGTAATGCCTGGGATGCTACTACCGGCGCACCTTGTATTTGGATGCTCGATATGTTCGTGCCTTCGCCCAAAGTTACGATTCTCCTGCCGTACCGGGAAGCCAACGGAAAGGTGGCTACTACCGACTACTTCGGCGAGATCCCCGCTAGTCGAATTGCGCACAAGGATGGGGTCTTGTATTTTAAAGCGGACGGAAAGAGTCGCGGGAAGATCGGACTTTCACCCGAGCGGGCAAAGCCATTTGCCGGTAGTTACGACGCCAAAAATATGATTTTGACCCTTACTTTTTTTGATGTTGACCAGCAAGGTATTTATCTGAACCAAGAATGGGAAATCCTACCTGACCCCTACAAGGGCGACGCGGTGAATGCCTACAACGATGGTTTTTTGGCGGATGGAAGCCAAATGGGACCTTTTTACGAAATCGAGAGTGTTTCACCGGCGGCATTCCTGGCCCCCGGTGAAAAAATGACCCACAAGCATACCGTTGTTCACTTAACGGGCAGCGCAAACTCACTCAATATAATCGTCCAAAAAGTATTTGGCGTCTCGCTGGCCGAAATAGAAGGTGCCCTAAAATAAAAAAAGCCTGAGTGAGAAATTCTAATTCCACTCAGGCATAAAACGAATGACTTAGAGCCCGTTGTAGCTAGGTAATGCTTAGTTCCAGACGTGGATAAAAACGGGGTTGAAACTCAGTTTTTAACTTATGTTAAAAATACCAGGCAGTTTCAGAATCAAAACGGGTAGTGGTCTTATTCAAAGTCGTTTCTATCACGACGATTAAACCCTCCTTTTTGATCCCGACCTGAGCGATCTCCCCATTTCTTATCACCGGGACGATCCCCTGAGCGATTAGATGAAGAACGACCAGCGTCATCGCGACGCGGAAATCCGCCACCGCCTGACTTAAAACCGCCACTCCCGCCGGAATGACCCGCTGGCCCTTTCTCGGTTTTTTGGGATTCGTTGACTACCAATGCCCGGCCCATTACTTCAAACCCGTTCAGGTTAGAAATAGCCTCTTTGGCTTGGTTATCGTCTGGCATTTCTACAAAGCCAAACCCTTTACTCTGCCGCGTAATTTTGTCGATAATGATTTTGGTGGAGGCTACCTCCCCAAATTTTTCGAAAATTTCGCTTAATTCCCCTTCCTTTAATTTGAATGGAAGGCTACCTACATAGATGTCCATCTGCTACAAAAATTTGTTTTTTTCTAAATATACGGTTTTTAGAAATACATAAATTGCTTGAAACTGAATATTAAGAATAAATTTATGCGGCGGTCAAACCGTACTTTATTGATGTAGTTAAGGTATTAGTAGTAATTTTGTTTCTATGACTAGATTCAACAACCAAATTTTATTCTAAATGAAAAGAAACTTACTCTTATTTGCCCTTTTTGCGTTCGTGTCTACGGCATTTGCCCAAAAGAAAAACAAAGGAGCAAAGGTGGAAGAGCCAGTTCAAGCGGTCGCTTCTATGGACTATAATCAGATTTTCAAAGCGGTTAAGTGGAGATCCATCGGGCCTTTCCGTGGTGGGCGTTCCGTGGCCTCTTCTGGGGTAGTGAGTGATCCGCTTACCTACTACATGGGTACCACCGGTGGGGGTCTATGGAAAACTACCGATGCCGGTATAACCTGGAACAATTGCTCGGATGGCTTCTTCAAAACGGGCTCCATAGGTGCGGTAGCCGTGGCCGAGTCTGATCCGAATGTAGTCTACGTCGGAATGGGAGAACACGCTCCTCGCGGGGTCATGACCTCCTACGGTGACGGAGTGTACAAATCCGTTGATGCTGGCAAGACCTGGGCTAAAATGGGTTTGGATGAAACCCGCCAAATTTCGATGATACGGATTCACCCGACTAACCCCGACGTCGTTTTTGTGGCAGCGCAGGGAGCCTTATATGGCCCGTCGAAAGAAAGAGGGATTTATAAATCAATCGATGGAGGAAAAACCTGGGCGCAGGTGTTGTTTGTCGACGAAAACTCGGGTTGCTCAGATTTGAGCATGGATATGACCAATCCTAGAGTACTCTACGCTGCGATATGGGATCACCGCCGATTGCCTTGGCAAATGGTCAGTGGTGGTAAAGGGAGTGGATTGTACAAATCAACCGACGCTGGTACTACTTGGACCAAAATGGAAAAGGGCCTACCCAAGGAAATGGGTAAAATGGGTATTTCGGTATCAAGGGCAAACCCAGAAAGAGTATTTGCGGTGGTTGAGTCTGATACGGAGAAGGAACAAGGAGGTGTCTTTCGGTCGGATGACGCCGGAAAAAGCTGGACCCGGGTAAGTAAGGATCACCGGACGGTGCAAAGAGCTTGGTATTACATCGAAATATTTGCTGATCCGGTCGATGAGAACACCGTATACGTTCTCAACTCACCCGCATTGAAATCCATTGACGGTGGTAAAACATTTACCAAAGTTTTTGGAACAACGCACGGTGATCACCACGATCTGTGGATTCATCCAAAGAATAACAAAAATATGGTGGTGTCCAACGACGGTGGCGCGGCGGTTAGTTTCAACGGCGGTGGTACCTTTTCGTTTCAGAACGGTATGCCGACGGCGCAGTTTTATCGGCTTAGTGTAGATAATCTGTTTCCTTACCGGATTTACGCCGGACAGCAAGACAACTCCTCGGTCATGATTTCCAGCCGTAATACCGCTGGAAGCGGAATAACCGAGCGGGAATGGGAGCCCTCGGCGGGTGGCGAGAGTGCTTTTCTTGCTTTTGATCCTGATGCACCCCGTTACGTTATGGGAGGTAGTTATCAGGGTACGATTGAACTCCTTGATTTGCAAACTAAGGAAGGCAAAGGCGTCATGGTATCGCCCATTCAGTACCAAGCACTGGAAGCCAAAAATATGAAATACCGCTTCAACTGGAATGCCCCGATTATTTACTCCAAAAGAGAAAAAGCCTACTACCACGCGGGTAATGTGGTACTAAAAACTACTGACCTCGGCAAAACCTGGAACGCGATTTCGCCGGATCTCACCCGGGCCGATACGGCCAAGCTAGGCTTAGGCGGTGCTCCCTACACCAACGAAGGCGCCGGCGGCGAAAACTACGCAACGATTGCTTATTTGGTAGAATCACGGAATGAAGCCGGTGTATTTTGGGCGGGTAGCGATGACGGACTGGTTCATATTACCCGGGATGGCGGTAAAAGCTGGACGAATGTTACGCCAACAGGTTTACCCGAGACATTAATAAACTGTATCGAGGTTTCTCCCCACGACAATGCTACTGCCTACCTTGCTACCACCCGCTATAAAGTAAATGATTTTACGCCCGCCGTATATAAGACGACGGATTACGGAAAAACCTGGAAAAAAATTAATGCTGGTATACCCTACGGAGCGTTTCCCCGGGTTGTTCGGGAAGATGATCAGCGTGAAGGGTTATTGTACGCGGGTACCGAAATTGGATTGTATGTATCTTACAATGGTGGTGAAAGTTGGAGCCCATTCCAATTGAATTTGCCCGTAACGCCCATTACGGATCTTAGAGTCCATCAGAACGATCTGATTGCATCTACCCAGGGTCGCTCTATCTGGATTTTGGACGATTTGGGTCCCGTACGTCAGTTCGGTCCAAGTATTTCAAAGGACAGCTTACATCTTTATACCCCCGAGGATACCTACCGGGTGTCGGGCCGTAGTACTTTGGATAAAGTTACCGACGAGGAAGATGCAAGTATTGGAGTAGGTAGAAATGGTTTTTCGGGTGATAATCCTGCTACGGGGGTAGTACTTTATTACCAATTACCAACAAAACCTGATACGAGTATCGCTACTACTCTGGACTTACTCGATGCCAAAGGACAGGTAATACGTTCATTTAGCAGTAAAGAGGATGATAAATTTGTAACGTATCCCGGTGGCCCATCTCCGGATGATGTTCTGCTGATGAAAGGCGGATTAAATCGGTTTGTGTGGGATATGCGGGCCGAAACGCTACCCGGGGTGCCTAAGGTGTTTATTGAGGGTAGTTACGACGGTCGGAAAATGGCACCGGGCAAGTACACCGCTCGCTTGACTTACGGTAAACAAGCCAAATCGGTGGAGTTTAACACTCTGGCTGATCCTCGCATTAAAGCTACGGAGGCCGAGTACCAGGAGCAGCAGCAAGTCATGATGTCGGTGGAAAACAGCGTTCGGGAGATTCATGAGTCGGTGTTGAAAATGCGCAAGGTACGTAGCCAGGTGAGCGAGTTTACCAAATTGGCAAAAGACAAGCCCGAGATGAAAGAATTGACCGTAGCTGGTAATACCTTGGTCAAAAGGATGAAAACATGGGAAGAAAAGTTGGTTCAGAATAAATCTGAATCAAACGACGATGTGATCAATTTCATTAACCGGTTAAGTGCCGACTATATCTTCGTGCGCGGGGAGCTTGATTCAAATATACCAGGTGTTACCAATGGCCAGAAACAGCGCCTCACGGAATTAGATGCCGAATGGGCTACTTTGAAGAAAGAAATGAAAACCATCGAGGATGAACACGTTGCAAGTTTCAACGCTATGTGTAAAGAAAAAGGCATTGAAAAGATATCAATGCCTTAATAAATTCACTGATTATTACTCGCAGGTTGTTCCTAATACTGGGACAACCTTTTTTTTGTAAAGTGCTGAATTATATTGTGCTTATTGAATGGTGCCACGCTTCCCTAACTCGACTACTTCCATGTCCTTAATGGCGCCGCTGTCTAATGTAAACCTCAACAAAGTCCGCATGTGGTGGAAACCTTCCTTTCCGGCTGCCCCCGGATTGATATATAGCATATTAGCAAGCGCTGGGTCACGCATTACCTTCAAAATGTGTGAATGGCCGCAGACAAAAATATCGGTGGTGTTTAGTTTTAGTGCTTGCTTGATGGCTGGTTTATAGCGTGGGGGAGCGCCGCCGATGTGGGTGATCCAAATTCGGAACCCTTCCAATTCAAAATGCAAATTCTCCACCGAACGAGCTTTTACTTCGTGACCATCGATGTTGCCAAATACGATTCGGGTTGGTTTAAAAGCTTCTAGTTGCTCAATAATGGAGGCGGTACCCACGTCTCCGGCGTGCCATACCTCATCACAATTTTTAAAATGTTCAAAAACCGTTTCGTCTAGGTAGCTATGGGTGTCCGATATAAGTCCTATTTTTTTCAAGGTATATTCTTTAAAAAGGATGGAAATAATTGTAATTAATTGATATGATATTGGATATTTGGAATGATAATGTGACATTTGACACCCGAAGTCGTAAACCTACGGGAAACACTTAAATCAACCTACTACTACTTACCAAAGTAATCTAACTATGAGCATACGATCTAAAATTGCCGGTATAGGACACTATGTGCCAGAGAAGGTGGTCACTAATAATGACTTAATCAAGATAATGGATACCTCCGATGAGTGGATTCAAGAGAGAACCGGTATTCAGGAGCGCCATTACGCCAAAAAACACGAAGAAACTACCACTACCATGGGAACCCGCGCCGCCGAGATCGCGATTGAGCGGGCGGGTATTCAGAAAGAAGATATCGACTTTATAATCTTTGCCACGCTGAGTCCGGACTATTACTTTCCGGGTTGTGGAGTACTACTTCAAAGAGAATTGGGGATTACCAAAACAGAAATCGGTGCCTTAGATATTCGTAATCAGTGTTCTGGTTTTATTTACGGTCTTTCCATTGCCGACCAGTTTATCAAAACCGGAATGTACAAAAACATCTTACTGGTAGGATCAGAAATGCACTCGATGGGACTTGAATTTAACACCAAAGGACGCAACGTAACCGTAATTTTTGGCGATGGGGCCGGTGCGGTGGTTCTGCAACCTACCGAGAAAGAAAATCAGGGAATTCTGACTACCCACCTGCACTCCGACGGGACCCACGCCGAGCAGTTGGCGATGCTCAACCCCGGTAGCCACGGTGGGTACCACCTCGGAAAGGAACAGTTTGGTTATCCGGACGATGAGTTTGGCGAGATCTTTATTTACCCTGAGCTGCTGGAACGTAAAAATGTTTATCCTAACATGGAAGGTCAGTTGGTATTCAAAAATGCGGTTGTTAAGTTTCCGCAAGTAATAGGGGAGGCGCTCGACAAAACAGGTCTGACGGCTGCCGATATTGATATGTTCATTCCGCATCAAGCCAATCTACGGATCAGTCAGTTTGTGCAGGCTAAGTTGGGCCTCCGTGACGATCAGGTTTGGAACAATATTCAGAAGTACGGAAATACCACGGCGGCTTCTATTCCCATCGCTTTGTGTGAGGCCTGGGAAGCCGGGAAAGTAAAAGAAGGAGATTTAGTGTGTTTGGCTGCTTTTGGTAGCGGATTTACGTGGGGTTCTGCTTTGATTCGCTGGTAGAATTTGAGATAGTAGATACAATAGGAATAAGGTGAAGCAGATTTTGTCTGCTTCACCTTATTTATTTAACGATGAAATAATTGATGGTAGTAGGCGTTTAACCAAAAAGTTTAGTTTGTTTGTAATTGAAAATAGTATTGCCCCTTTGCAACTATTACTATCGCAGTTGGGTCTTTTTTTAATTGCAGCCAATAGTTAATTCGGTAGTGTCTATAAAGGGTTGATCATGCATCGACGGAGTCGCCATATGTTCCTGTTTTGAAATAGTGTTTGTTGATGTACATACCAATGACATTGTCATGAATTTGCTCGTTTTTAGAAAAACATATCGTCCTGCGACTCAGGCGCTTGATATGGG
>Ga0209390_10007828_pt1 | contig 13486 bp, 14 predicted proteins | sample BON01_FD_187212 | JGI IMG/M metagenome (GOLD analysis project Ga0209390, IMG submission 187212) | Freshwater microbial communities from Lake Bonney liftoff mats and glacier meltwater in Antarctica - BON-01 (SPAdes) (version 2) | ecosystem: Environmental > Aquatic > Freshwater > Ice > Glacier... | reverse complement strand
GCGAGCTGACGTCGGTCTGGGTGCCTGACACGATCCACGAGGCGATGCGTGATCTGATCCGGCTGCGTCAAGCCATGGTGAAAGACCTGCGTGCCGCACGGCAGAGGACGAAGAGTTTTATAGCGCGACAATCTGAGTGAGACCTGCGCGTCAATCTGGATGAGATTCTACGTCGCGGCGTCTGTGATCGTATCAGGGTGATTTTCGGTGGCAAGTTCTGTTTCGGGTATTGATTGACGCTCCGCGACAATCTGGTGCGTGTTGTTGATTGTCGCGAAGGCGGCCGGCCGGCCGCGGGTGCGCTTTGCCTCCATGGCGCTGCGCCGCCGGAAGCTTTCGACATTCATTTCGAAGATCGTGGCGTGGTGGAGTGAGCCAGTGAGGCGCCATTGGTTCGAGCCCGCTGGCGAACGCGATCGACGGCCGCGAGCGTCATGGCTGGGTCAGGAAAGACCCTGTTCCATTCGCCGAAGGGCTGGTTTGCGGTGATCAGGACGGATCGTCGCTCGTATCGGGCCGAGATCAACTCAAACAGGACACTGGTCTCGGCCTGATCCTTGGTGACATAGGCGAGATCATCGAGGATGAGCAGATCGAACTTGTCGAGCTTGGCGAGGGCGGCCTCGAGCTGCAATTCGCGGCGCGCTACCTGCAGTTTCTGGACCAGATCGGTTGTTCTGGTGAACAGGACGCGCCAGCCATTCTCGATCAGGGCGAGGCCGATGGCGGCAGCCAGGTGGCTCTTGCCGCCACCCGGCGGGCCGAACATCAGGACATTGGCCCCCTTGGCCAACCAGCTGTCGCCTGCGGCCATGGCCATGACCTGCGCCTTGGATATCATAGGAACAGCCTCGAAGGCGAAGGTGTCGAGTGTCTTGCCCGGCGGCAGGTGAGCCTCGGCAAGATGGCGTCCGATCCGGCGATTGGCGCGCTCGGCCAGTTCGTGCTCGGCGATGGCCGCGAGGAAACGCGCAGCAGGCCAGCCTTCGCGATCGGCCGCTTCAGCAAACTGGGGCCAGATGGACTTGATCGTGGGCAGGCGCAACTCGTTCAGCATAATGCCGAGACGCGCCTCGTCGATGGGATATGCCGTCTTCATGCCGTTTCTCCCATCCAGGCGGCCGGGGCGACCAGCGCGTCATAGCTGTCGAGGCCGACCTGCTGGACGGTGACGGTCGGCAGATCCGACGGGTCAGGGCCAAATTGCCGTCGCAAGGCGACGGGATCGGGCAGCTGCCCGGCATCCAGGACCCCCTCCAGTTCCTTCGCCAATTCCCGTTCGCAGCCGCGATCATGCGCCAGAGCGAGCAGCTCGACGGTGACCTTGCAGGCCATCTTCTCGGGCAGATGGGCCACCAGCATCTCGAAGGCGCGCCGATAGGCCGGGCGCGGAAAGAGCTTGTCTCGGTAGACCAGATTTAGCAGCGCCATCGAACCGCAGGTTCGCCTTTGGCGAAACGGCTTACGGCGCAGGGAATGGATGACATGGTGGTAGTTGACCACCTGGTCGTGCCGTCCATCGGGATGAGCGCGCCCCCTGGGCAGTGTCATCAGTTGCGTGCCGCCCATGAATATCTCCAGCCGGTCATCGTAAAGCCGGACCCGCAACCGGTGGCCAATCAGGCGCGATGGCACCGTGTAGAAGACCCTGCGCAGGGTGAACCCGCCGGTGCTGGAAACGGTGACGATGACCTCCTCGAAGTCCGTCGAGCGGTGCGCAGGCAAAGCCTGCAGATAGGTTCGCTCTGCCGATATACGCTTGCCTTGGGCCGCATTCCGACGCCCGACGATCTCGTCGATGAAGGCACGATAGGCTTCGAGGTCCGTAAATTCCGCGCTGCCCCGCATCAGGAGTGCGTCACGGATCGCCGCCTTGAGATGCCCATGGGCGCTCTCGATCGAACCATTCTCGTGTGCCACGCCGCGGTTATTGCGCGTCGGCGTCATCCGGTAATGGGCACAGAGAGCCTCGTAGCGTTTGGTCAGGTCCAGCTTCGCGTCCTGGTCGAGATTGCGGAAGGCAGCCGAGAGGCTGTCGCTGCGATGCTGGTGGGGCGCACCACCCGCCGACCACAGGGCGTTCTGCAGCCCTTCGGCCAAGGCCACGAAGCTCTCGCCGCCCAGAATGACATGTGCATGCGAGAAGCCCGACCACGACAAGCGGAAGTGATACAGCATGTGTGCCAGGGGCTGACCGGCAATCGTGATGCCAAGTCCCGACATGTCCGTGAAGTCCGACAGGCCCAGCCGACCCGGTTCATGCACCTGCCGGAAGATCACGTCCTGCTCCGCGCCATGCAGCGCGCGCCAAGAGCGGATCCGCCGCTCCAGAGTGCGCCGGATGCCCGGCGACAGTTCTGGGTGGCGCCGCCGCATCTCGTCGAAGATCGCCACCGGTCGCAGCCCCGGAGCTTCCTTCAGAAGCGGCACGACCTCGGTCGCGAAGATATGTTCCAGCGGGTCGGTTCTCCGCCGCTCGCGCGGCTGCGCCGTCTGCGAAGGAAGGCGCGGATCCTGCGCAATCCGGTATCCGGTAGAACGGCTGATATCCGCCTTGGCGGCGGCAACCTCGATGGGGTGGTCCTGTCTGAGCTTCATGAAAAGCCTCATCTGTTGATCGGTTACGTGGCGGCCTGGCACAAAAGGGGTTCTCCCTTACAGAAAACCACCAGCGTAGCGGACCGACCGCGATCACAGACGCAAAAAATGCGCGCGGCGGTGGGTGTGCGCCTCCAGTCGGGCTACGCCCTCCCTCCGTCACACACCCACCGCCGCGTCTCATCCAGATTGACGCGGAATCTCACCCTGATTGTCGCGTCGCAGCGGTTTCCATCAATAATACCAACGGCCTCAGGGATTGACCATTTTTGCATATTCCCGCGAAGCGACAGTGCAGATTGCTTTGGGGTTGTTTGCAAAGAAGTTCCAAGCCTGACAGCACGCCTCAACGATCTGTTCATATGTGTCAAAGACGGAGATTGCGAGCTTGTTGGCGCAGACAGGCCCAGATGTTTTCGACCGGATTGAGTTCAAGCGCATAGGGTGGCGAGCGCCGTTCGCGACGGTGCGCGCATGCTGGGTCTTGATGATCGCATCGGGTCGCTGACGCCGGGCCAGCAGGCGGACATCATTCTGATCGACGCGCGCGGCGTCAATATGCGCCCGGTGCGGGATCCGGTTGCCTCGGCCCTTTTCCACGCAGGGCCTCGGGATGTGGACACGGTCATGATCGCGGGCACGGTGACAAAGCAGACAGGTCGTCTGGTTTCCGCTGATCTGGACCGGTTGATGGACGAGGTTTCGGCCATTGGGGACCGGATCATGTCTGCGTTTCATAACGCGGCCGATCACTACAGCGGGTCTGGTTGGTCGCTACTGTGCTGCGATGACACCTTTGTCCCGGTCAATCCAAAATTGACCGTTTGACGGGATCATTGTCCAGTCGGTGGCGGTGCCGTCTGGCCAGAGAACGCGCACATCGGCGGCTTGCGCAGTCCCAAGGCCGAAATGGAGCCAGCCCAGATGTCCACTGGCATGGCCACCGCCCACGGTCAGCTCGCGGCTTTGTACCCGCCCGCCGATCCGAAGTTCGACAAATGCGCCGATGCCATCACGGTTCGCACCGTTTTGGCGCGGACGGATCGCCACCCAGTTACCGGCCTGATCGCTGGCGTTGCGCCAGATCTCGGCACCCACCCAACGGTTGACAACGACCATATCGAGCAGACCGTCGCTATTGAGATCGGTCAGCATGCCACCGCGACCGATGTTCAGGCTTGCCACCCCGGCGCGGTCACCGACCTCTTCAAAGCTGCCATCACTGCGCTGAAGCAAGAGGTTATTGGGATCTTGCCGCGCGAAATCGGGCATTTCGGCGACATTACCTTTTACGACGAACAGGTCGACAAAGCCGTCGTTGTTCACATCCTCGAATTGCGCATGCCATGCTGTCGAGGGCAGGACTTCGCCGAAATAGGGCCGGTGCGCAGTCACCCCCCGGGCGTAGGCGATATCACCGAACACGGGGAGCGGCGCGTCCGGATCAACGTCGGTGAGAGTCTGCAACCGGTTGTCGGCCATGCTGGTGAGGAAATAATCCTGATATCCATCGCCCGTCACATCCGCCGCAGCAATGCCCATCCCCCAGATGCGGAGCCGTATCCAGCCATCCTCTTCGGTGTAGAGGGAAGCGGTTTCACCAACTGGAATATGCCAAAGCTGTTCTTCACCGCCTTTGTAATACTCCCGGTCGTTGGACACCCGCAATGACGGCTGCCCGGAGCGGTCCCAATCCGTGAACAGCATCGAGAGGGCGCAATGGCTGGGGGTCAGGGGAAATGGTGGCGCAAAGCCGCCGCCATGCTCGGGCCGGTGGAGCCAGTTGTCCGTGCATGACCCCCAAGGAAATGCATCCTCATTGCGATCAATGTAGTTTCCCACGGCAAGGGTTGGCCAGTCTGACCCATCCTCCCAGGTCGCGGCAAAGGCGGTTGACCATGCATCGCCGCCATCAAAATTCCAGACTTCATTGGCGCGCTCAAATCGGCAATCGCCCAGCCCGCGCAGCAGGATATTCTCGCCCACGCGCAACAGAGCGAGGTCAATATTTCCATCCGCGTCGATATCCAGCGGATAGGCACCGGTCACCTGCGCATAATCCACGTCCGCGTCGATCTGCGCAAAAGTCAGCGCGCCGCCGGGCGCGCTGTCATTTCGCCAGAGGCGTGCGGGACCGGCCCCACCTGCAAAGTAAAGATCAGGTTGCAGGTCGCCCGAGCAATCGAACGCCGCAACGCCGCCGCCAACCATATATTCCCAGTCGCCTTGGTAGACGCTATTGATGCCACTTGTCCCGGTTTCATCCACAAAGGTCGGGACAGTCGGCTGGGCAGACAAAATTGCCGGCACACCGCAAAGAATCGCGGTAAGGACGTGGCACCAACTGCGCATCATTCTATGCACGGGTCTGCAGCCTTGCGACGTGATCGCCTACGCATCTGCCTTGATCCAGGCCACGCTCGATTGCAGACCTGAAATGAATGCCACCATAAAGTCGGGAAATTCCCGCTTCTTCTGCGGCGGTCCAGAAATCTGGATAGCTGCGCGCATCAAGACCTTCGTCCTCGTGAGTTGTGTCGGTAAAGTCAAAGCCTTCACCCAGAAATGCCGTGAGGATCGTTGCTGCTGCGCCTGATTGGGTTGAATGACCGGACGGATATTCGGGGAACGGCGGGGTGATGAGAAGCGGCTGCCATTCCGGGTCGATCAGGTGACGGATGTAGGTCACTGGCCGGATCAGGTCATGGACAAATTTCTCATGCCAACAGGCGATGAAAGCATCTGCCAAAGCGATTCCCAGCAAGGCAAGCCCTTCGCCCAGTTTTTCGGCAGGCATGTCGTCTCGATCGGCAATCTGCAGCAGAATGGCGATCCAGTGCCCTGGCGGGGTCGGGGACAGCATGGGGTCGTCTGACCAGAATCGGGCAATGAGCTTTTGCTCGTCTGTGAGCGATCCTGTCACCTCGGCAACCTCTAGTGCCTCCGCGTAGAATGCCGAGCCGGGATCATTTGAATAGGCAGGGGGCGGTGGTAGTGGACAGAGACTGCCTTCGGGCAGGGCAAACGCGCGGTTCTGACCCCATGTTGGCAAGAGGGGGGCCTGCTGCTGGCCAATCGTACTGGTCGGCACCCAGCGACCAGGTGCGGCGACGACCGTCCACACCATCGGGAAACCCATGTTTTCGACATCGGCACCGCCATCGGATGCCGACCAGGCAATGATATGATCCGCTATCACGGAACCAAAGTTCTGGCTGTCGTCTGCACGTTCCGGGGCCACCCCTTCATTGGATTGCTCTGTCAGCCGCGCTTCCATCGCGTCCATCGCCCGTTGGCCCGTTGGGCCTGTGTTTCCAAAGAAATGCCTGACTGCCTTGGACAAAGCAGCGTTCAGCGTGATGGCCGGGTCGTGATAGGCGGGTATTGCTTCGCCCGGTAGCGTCGCAAGTTCGGAGACCTGTCCGGCAAGCGTCCGCAAGAACGGATTTGATGCCGCCATGACTTCATGCACTGTGATGCCGAGATAAGCAAACGACCGGCTCGCGACAGGCGGGGAATATGTGGCGGTGTGCCGGACGAGTTCCAGCACAAGCCTGTACCAGTTGCGCAAGACCATGGAGATTATCGGAGCACGGGCTGTGTCGGCAGAGGCCAAAGACGGCAGAAATCCGAAAGACAAGGCGCATGATGATCCACCGAGCATTAACCGCCGCGACATGCTCGACATAGATAGCCCCGCTGACGTTTTCGTCAAAACTTCCCCCACTCGCGGCTTCTGTACTATTTCGCACAGCGCGTTGCGAACTCTAGGCCGTGACAGCCATGGCAGGCAAGCCCCGGCCTTTGCCCGGCCCGCTTGACAAATCAACCTATAGGCGCCTCTTGCTGGCCTCATGAAATTGGCCTGCCAGATGGAGGAGACTCAATGAAGGCATTTGACCTGAGCGGCAAGGTTGCCCTTGTGACCGGCGCGCGTGGCGGGATCGGGCAGGCCATTGCCCTGGCTCTCGCCGAGGCGGGTGCGGATATCGTGGGACTGGGGTCAAGCCCGATGCCGCAGCCGGGTCAGGATGTCCGCGCGCTGGGCCGCCGTTTCAAGGAGATGATTGTCGATCTGTCGCAGCCGTTCGATGCCAAGGCACTGATCGCGCAGGTGATTGCGGAGTTTGGCCGGCTCGATATTCTTGTGAACAATGCGGGTATCATCAAACGCCATGATCTTGGCGATTATCCAGCGGACGATTGGGATAACGTGATGACCGTAAACCTGCGCGCACCGTTCCTTCTGTCGCAGGCGGCGGCCGAAGTGATGGCCGAGGGTGGTCGTATCATCATGACGGCCTCGATCCTATCCGAGCAGGGCGGTATCAGGGTTCCGGCTTATACCTCCAGCAAACATGGGATCGTGGGGCTTGCCAAAGCGCTGGCAAATGAACTTGCGCCGCGTGGCATTACCGTGAACGCCATTGCGCCGGGCTATATCGAAACCGACAACACCACCGCATTGCACGCCGATCCTGAGCGGTCTCGTCAGATCGTCGCCCGCATCCCCGTCGGACGCTGGGGCCGGCCTGATGACATTGTGACAGCGACACTGTTTTTGGCAGCGCCCGGGTCGGCTTACGTCACCGGGACGGTTGTCAGGGTCGATGGAGGATGGCTGGCGCGTTAGGTATCGGCACCGCGTAAAGACTGCTTTCGTGCCGGTTGTGGCCGATTGTGGCTTGCCTGAGGCCTGTTGACGTAGGGTTTAGTTAGATCCGTAGCACGCGGCCGTGAACCGGCGACGCGCTACGGATAACTGGGCTTAACGGACAAATTTCTTGAATTTGACCCGCTTAGGCTCCATCGCGTCGGCGCCCAGGCGGCGCTTCTTGTCTTCTTCGTAGTCCTGGAAGTTGCCGGGAAAGAATTCCACATGCGCGTCCCCTTCAAAGGCGAGGATATGGGTGCAGATGCGGTCAAGAAAGAACCGGTCGTGCGAGATGACCACAGCGCAACCCGCGAAGTCGACCAAGGCATCTTCGAGCGCGCGCAGCGTTTCGACGTCAAGGTCATTGGTCGGCTCGTCGAGCAGCAGCACATTGGCCCCCACCTTGAGCAGTTTGGCCAGATGCACGCGGTTACGCTCGCCCCCCGACAGGATACCGACCTTTTTCTGCTGGTCGGTGCCCTTGAAGTTGAAGGCCCCGCAATAAGCGCGAGAGTTCATCTGTGCCTCGCCGAGAACGATGATTTCGGCCCCGCCCGAGATTTCTTCCCAGATGGTGGCATCGGGATTCAATGTATCCCGCGACTGATCGACATAGCCAAGCTTGACCGTCTCTCCGTAGGTGACGGTACCGGCATCGGGTTCCACCTGACCCGTCAGCATGCGGAACATCGTGGTCTTGCCGGCGCCGTTGGGGCCGATCACACCGACGATGCCACCGGGCGGCAGCGAGAAATCGAGGTTCTCGATCAGAAGTTTGTCGCCCATCGCCTTTGTCAGACCTTCGACCTCAATCACTTTGCCGCCCAGACGGGGGCCGTTGGGAATGATGATCTGGGCTTTGCCCATCTTTTCGCGCTCGGATTGGTTGGCAAGGTCGTTGTAGGCAGAAATCCGTGCCTTGGATTTGGCCTGCCGCGCCTTGGCGCCCTGGCGCATCCATTCCAACTCCCGCTCCAGCGTCTTCTGCTTGGACCGGTCGTCGCGCGCTTCCTGATCGAGTCGTTTGACCTTTTGACCAAGCCATGCGGTGTAGTTGCCCTCGTAGGGGATGCCTTGGCCACGATCAAGCTCCAGAATCCACGACGTGATATCGTCAAGGAAATAACGGTCGTGGGTCACAATCAGGATCGTACCCTTGTAGTCGACCAGGTGGTTTTGCAGCCACGCGATCGTTTCGGCGTCCAGATGGTTTGTCGGTTCGTCAAGCAACAGCATATCAGGCGCCTCGAGCAGGAGTTTGCACAGCGCCACGCGCCGCGCCTCACCGCCAGAGAGGGTTGTGACGTCGGCATCGTCGGGCGGACAGCGTAGTGCTTCCATCGAAATGTCGATCTGACTGTCAAGGTCCCAAAGGTTGGCCGCGTCGATCTGGTCCTGCAGAGCCGCCATTTCGTCGGCGGTTTCGTCGGAATAGTTCATCGCCAGTTCGTTGTAGCGGTCAAGAATAGCCTGCTTGGCTGCGACTCCCTGCATGACATTCTCGCGCACGTTCAACTTTGGGTCGAGCCAGGGTTCCTGCGGAAGGTAGCCTACGCGCGCACCTTCGGCGGCCCAGGCTTCGCCCTGAAAATCCTTGTCCATACCTGCCATGATCCGCAGCAAGGATGACTTGCCCGAACCGTTGACACCAACGACACCGATCTTGACTCCGGGCAAAAAGTTGAGCCGGATATTCTCGAACACCTTCTTGCCGCCCGGATAGGCTTTGGACACGCCATCCATGAAATAGACGTATTGATAGGCCGCCACGGCGATCCTCCTGAAACTCGGGTTTGGCGTGTAGATAGCGATGCGGGGCCGTGGGGGCAATCAGGGAACCGCATCGCGATGACGCCGTTTGGCTTTTGTTGTATCGCGGGAGTGGATGATGCAGGTGGATTCGCGGCCCGACGAGCCAGATGTTAGCGCAGCGGACGTCGATGCTCAATCAGAGGCGCATCTGCATGCGATCCGAAGATCGCTGGTCTGGATACTTGTCATTCTCGGCATCGGCGGAATGTATGCAGCGCGCGCCGTTCTGCTACCCGTTGTGCTGGCCATCCTGATCACGCTGGTTCTGCGTCCGCCAGTGCGCTGGCTTGGCAAGTTGGGACTATCGGTGGCGGTCAGTTCGATAGCGATCATATTTTTTATCGCCGGACTTTTTGTAATTGCAGGGATTCTCATCAGTGGCCCGGTTGCCGATCTGGTGGACCGCGGGCCCCAGATCATCGCGGACTTGCGCTGGAAACTGCGCGATCTCATCTCTGGCTTTGCTGCATTTCAGGAAATGACCCAAGGGGAAGGAGATTCCTCTGAGAACGGGGTCAACGTCACCGCAATGATCACCGGCGCCGTCGGGTCAATGGCGAGTATCGGTTCATCCGTTATCGCAGCACTGGTGCTTGCGCTCTTTCTTCTTGCTTCGGGCGATCTGTTCCATCGCAGGATTGTCGAAGTCAGCCCGAGGCTTACTGACAAGAAGCGTTCTTTGCTCATCGCACGCGACATTGAGCGGCAAGTATCTCGTTATCTGGGGGCTATCACGGCGATCAACGCGGGCCTGGGCGTGGCAGTCGGACTGGCGCTGTGGGCACTAGGGATGCCCTATGCTTTGGTGTGGGGTGTCGCGGCCTGTCTGCTCAACTACCTGCCGTTTCTCGGCGGGATAATCGGGGTGACCAGTGTTGCCGCTGTCGCATTGGTCACGTTTGACACTGTCGGATACGCGCTCTTGGCGCCGTTCGCCTATCTTGCGATCAACGGAATAGAAGGACAGTTTATCACGCCTCTCGTCGTCGGGCGCAGGCTGGAACTCAACACGGCCTCGACTTTTCTGACGGTCGTCTTTTGGGTCTGGCTTTGGGGTGTACCCGGCGCCCTGTTGGCGATGCCGATGTTGGTGGTCATCAAGGTTATTTCAGACAATGTGGATAGTCTGAACGCCTTGGGCAGGTTTTTGGCGGCAGAATAGTCACGTCGTCAGCCGGACCACGCAGTATCTCGGCCATGCGTCTGTTTGACTCCGGTCCGATCACATGGCTCTATCGAACGTAATCGTTTTAGTCTCGATCTGATCGGGGCCGACACTTGAGGAGGAACCCGATGACCTATGTCCCTGCGGCTGACCGCTATGAAAAGATGATCTATCGCCGCTGTGGCAATTCTGGTATCAAACTCCCGGCTTTATCGCTCGGCCTGTGGCATAATTTTGGCCATGATACGCCGCACCAGACCAAGCGCGACATATGCCGGACAGCATTCGACCTCGGGATCAACCACTTCGATCTTGCCAACAACTATGGCCCCCCGCCGGGATCGGCGGAACACGCGTTCGGGTCGATATTATCTGAGGATTTCAAAGGTTTACGCGATGAGCTTATCATCAGCTCCAAAGCAGGGTATCTGATGTGGGATGGCCCATATGGCGAGTGGGGAAGCCGCAAATATCTGGTGGCATCCTGCGACCAAAGCCTCAAGCGGATGGGGCTCGACTACGTCGATATCTTCTACTCGCATCGCTTTGATCCCGAGACACCGCTGGAAGAGACGATGGGCGCGCTTGACTATATCGTACGCTCTGGTCGCGCGCTTTACGCCGGAATCAGCTCTTATAATTCTGAGCGTACCCGCGAGGCTGTGGCGATCCTCAAATCGCTTGGCACGCCCTGCCTGATCCATCAGCCATCCTACAACATGCTGAACCGTTGGGTGGAGCGTGACGGACTCAAGGAGACGCTGGCCGAGCTTGGCGTGGGCTCGATCGCGTTTACACCGTTGGCTCAGGGCATGCTGACCAAGAAATATCTTGGGGGGATACCGAAAGACAGTCGTGCGGCGCAGGGAAAGTCGCTGGATGCCAAGATGATTTCGGACCGCGCCATCGCCAATATCAGCAAACTGGATGAGATCGCGCAGGGACGCGGTCAGACGCTGGCGCAGATGGCCATCGCCTGGGTCTTGCGCGATGGCGGCATCACCACAGCACTGATCGGCGCGTCAAAGCCCGAGCAGGTGGTGGATTGTGCGGGTGCGGTTGGCAATCTTTCGTTTACCGCCGATGAACTGGCGCAGATCGACGAATTTGCCGATGAGGAAAAGATCAACCTTTGGGCGGAATCGGCGGAAATTGACTAAATGAACCGAAACCCGATGCTGCCGGGGTTCAGCCCGGATCCGTCGTTCCTGCAGGTCGGTCAAGGTTACTATCTGGCCACCTTCACTTTCGATTGGTTTCCCGGCGTTTGCCGCTATCACTCCTGCGATCTGTTGATTTGTGGGCGGTTCTGAATGGACGATAACGCTGTGAATCGGCTCGATGACGCTTCGAAGGATGCGCACATATCCGCGGTTAAGACGGTGGAGGGTGAATGGCGCTACTGAGCTTTGATGAAATACTGTTGCAGGAATGTTCACCGGAACATGGCCTTACCAGACCCATAACCAACATTCCCCGCACTTACCCGGGTTTGGTTCAGTCGCCGGACGTGTGCAAGCGCAAGAGGCATCATCATCTGACCACACCTGAGGCCGGACGTGCCAAGGAGCAGCGGTTCGCGCATGTCCGTTATGCGCCGGGTGAGGATGTCGGGCCGCGCCCGGTCTGGACGATCCCATGATCAGCGAACTTTGCCTGTTCGACCTGTCGTCGCAGTCCGCACGCCTCCTGTTGCGCCACGAGGGCCATATCGAAGCACCGAACTGGCATCCGGACGGGTATCTGATCGTCAATGGTGAGGGGCGGCTGTTTCGCGTGCCACTGGCTGCGCCAGAAATGATCCCGCTGCCGACCGGTTTTGCAACAGGTTGCAACAATGATCATGGGCTTTCGCCAGACGGGCGGACGCTGGCAATTTCGGACAAGACTGAGACCGGGCAGTCCTGCATCTATCTGTTGCCGGTGACTGGCGGTGCGCCGACCCGCGTGACCGGCAAAGTGCCGTCGTGGTGGCATGGGTGGAGTCCGGATGGTCAGAGGCTCGCCTATGCCGGCGCAAGGCGACAGGGCGGTCCGGTGGCACTTTATACTTGTGCCTGCGATGGGACAGACGAATTCTGTGTCACCGAGGATTTCGATCATGTCGACGGGCCCGACTATACCGCGGATGGTGAATGGATCTGGTTCAACGGCGAGCGTGTGGCGGCGGTCGATCTGTGGCGGATCCGCCCCGACGGGACCGAATTGCAGCGCATGACGGATGACGCTGCCGTCAACTGGTTTCCGCATCCGTCTCCTGACGGCGCCCATGTGGTCTATCTGGCCTATCCTGTGGGCACCAAAGGCCATCCTGGCGGCATGGATGTGAGCCTGCGACTGATACCGTCCGGGGGTGGACCCAGCCAGCATCTGTGTGACTTGTTGGGCGGGCAGGGCACGATCAATGTCCCGTCATGGTCACCGGACAGTAACCGCTTTGCGTTTATGCGGTATGTGGCATGATCCGGCCATCGCTTGACAGGCTGGCCGGTTTTGGCCTCAAGGACTTTGTGGCATTCACTGCAGGCAGGGCCAGGCATGACAGATATCCGCTTTCCCCCGGCGCCGCGCGACGCCGTCATCGGGCTTTTGGGCGGGTCGTTCGATCCGCCGCATCAGGGGCATGTTCATATCACCAAGGCGGCGATCCGGGCGTTTGACCTTGACCGGGTCTGGTGGCTGGTCAGCCCCGGCAATCCGCTCAAGCTGCGCGGCCCGGCCAATTTGGCAGAGCGGATGCAGGCGGCGCGCGCGATCATGCGCCATCCGCGGGTGACGGTTACGGATATCGAGGCACAGATCGGCACCCGCTATACCGCCGAGACGCTGGCCCGGTTGAAGCAGCAATATCGCACTGTCCGTTTTGTCTGGCTGATGGGGGCGGATAATCTGGCACAGTTTCATCGCTGGCAGGAGTGGCGCGCGATCATGGCGATGGTGCCGGTCGGCGTGCTGGCGCGTCCGGGGTCGCAGGTTTCGGCGCGGCTGTCGCGGGCGGCACGGATATTCGCGGGCGATCAGATCAATGCACGCGATGCAAGGCTGCTGGCACGGATGGCACCGCCGGCATGGTGCTTTGTGAACCTGCCGCTGAATGAACAGTCATCATCGGCCATCAGGGCCCGGGGCGAATGGTCGTGACGATGCGCGCAAAGACGGGATTGTGACCGTGCGTGCGGTTGAATGCGCCGCCTGCGCTGCGCTATGTTGCGCGCGCTGGATCGGGACGTGCGGATGGGTATGACAACGGGACTGAC
>Ga0209390_10007827_pt1 | contig 13486 bp, 14 predicted proteins | sample BON01_FD_187212 | JGI IMG/M metagenome (GOLD analysis project Ga0209390, IMG submission 187212) | Freshwater microbial communities from Lake Bonney liftoff mats and glacier meltwater in Antarctica - BON-01 (SPAdes) (version 2) | ecosystem: Environmental > Aquatic > Freshwater > Ice > Glacier... | reverse complement strand
GATGGGAAGATGTAATAAGATGAGGCTGAGGCGGCGCAGTGATGGGGATTGTCTGCACGCGCTGGGGGTATGGTACGTGCAGGCATGTCGAAAGGTAAAACTGATTTATTCCGAGACTCGCACGCTTTTCATGAACACGTGAACTAGAAGATGTTCTCTTACAATGGGATTTTATACAGTGTCTCGTGACACTTTCTCACACTTACATTCGCACACGGTGCCCCGCACCCTTTGTCGCATAATTGTCACACGCTGTCAAAAGTAGTTTTCTCCACTAATAAAAAATCACTATGTGATACAAATCAAGACACACACAAAACAAAATTACATCACACAAATTTGTGTTGGTGTGTGTGTACTCCTACGGGTGTGCGTACCTACCATGGTACCTGTTGCGCTCGCCACATGCGCAACAAACGGAAACTCCCCCCTAATACTTTGGTAAGACAGGAACTCCCTCAAAATTGTATCACAATATAAATGAAATACACACAAATTCAACAAAATCACATAACACAAATTTACGTTGGTGCGTGTGTAATACTACGTGTGTGGGTACCTACCGTGGTACCCGTTGCGCTTGCCACAGGCGTAACAAACAGAAACTCCCCCCTAATACTTTGGTAAGACGGGAACTCCCTCAAAATCATATCACAATATAAATGAATTACACACAAATTCACAATCCAGCGCTCTCTCTGGGCCACTCATTCTGTCCTGGTTGGTCCCTTGCCAGCTCGTTGCGTTCCTGATTGCAGCCTGTGATTCTCGCCCACACTGTTGCATCCCTACTTGTCAGCCTTGGATGCGCTCACCCCATTCTTCTGACAACTTGTGCTGTACCACTGCTATGCTGTGCGTCCTAGATGCAGGTCCTCCTCCCCTGCCGCTGCAAATTGCTTGCCTCGCAGTAGTCGAGGTGCCTCTGCCCGCTGCAGGTCTCTATCTTGTCTGCGTTCCAGCTGACGGCTTGTCAGCCTGTCAGCGGACCCAGCTTGGCCCTTGTTTGACGAGCTGCAGGCCCTCCGCACTGGCTGCTGCAAGCTGCCTGCCTTGTAGTAGTCGAGGTGCCTTGGCCCGCTGCAGGTCTCTTGTCGGCGCGCTGGCTGACAGCTTGTCCGCCTGTCAGCGGTCCCGGCTTGCCCTTCGTTCGACGAACTTTCTTTACACATGATATGCAAGTTTGAGGTTCATTGACTGCTTCCAGCCAGGTCCCGCTTTTGTCCAGTTGGAAGCTGCCCCGCTTCGGAGTGTTGCGCTACTCCTGTTTCTTTCGAAACAGGACTCCAGTTCCTTTAACGGGGCAAAAGTTTCCTTCACCCAAGCTGTGCCGCTTCTGCCACCCTGAGGCCCCTCTTCACTTCCAAGTGTAATAAGATGAGGCTGAGACGGCGCAGTGGTGGGGATTGTCTGCACGCGCTGGGTGTATGGCATGTGCAGGCATGTCGAAAGGTAAAATTGATTTATCCCAAGACTCGCACGCTTTTCATGAACACGTGAACTAGAAGATGTTCTCTTTCAAGGGGAGTCTGTACAGTGTCTCGCGACAGGAGAAAGAAACAATTCTAATAATTTTGCTCAAAAAAATCAAACAAAAAAATCAAAATGAAAAGAAGGACTTCTGAACGATCCTCAAAATAGAAAGAAGTACTTCCGAAGAATCTGCTCGCCTTATTTCTGGTAGTGGTGCGGGTTGAGAAGCAAACCAAGGATTCTAAGGAATTCTCGGCCCGGGCCGGATGGTTGAAGACGCCTTCGACCATCCGGCCCGGACCGAGAATTCCTAGTTTAGGCGACCCCGCGTGCAGAAGTTGATGTTATCAGTGTTCAACGATGTTAAATCGCCTGGGCAATCTTTCCATGAGTGGCGGCACTTTCTTGATCAGATCGCTCCCTCCCCCTGATAATCGTGGATGACAGCCCCTACCTCTACAATATAGGCTTCTTTCCCGATCGTCATCTTCTTTCTGTAACTGATGGGTTCATTTGGATACAATATCTCCCTAGATATTCAGAGATATTCCAGAAACCCAATTTTCACATAGTAAAATGGAAGTCCACGTTCGTCTGAAAAATGCTTTCCCAGGCGGAATCCTTTGAATCATTGGTTTGCTTCTCAACCCTCATAGTGGTACGAACCGGCGTTTGGACAAGTATTCTGTCACCGGTTTTTTGGTCCGATTTGTCTCAAATTACTTGATTTTTGACAGATCGCATATCGGCAGCAATACCAGTTTTTCAGGGTAGAGTAGATAATTATGTATACTAATTAGTACCAGACACAAGTTGACTAAAATATCTTGATACAAATATTTTGGCGCCACATTTTCAGAAGTCATGCTGGCAAGTTCGAACAGTGCCAACTGGCTGGCGTCTCCCGCCCAGCTTAAGGAGGAAACAATTTTCTCGTGCGACCTATTCAACTTGTGACGCTAGCATACCCTACCTGTGTTATGTAGTAACTTTTTATGGACTTCCGCACAACCTGTAGACGTTGATTGTTCCCATTGACAGCACGTAGCATAGGCCTGTGGGCATACCTTAAGGGTATTTTTTGTATGTATTTTTTACACATACATATTCGTGTGCGAAACCGAGTGTGTAAAAAGAAATCCAAGACAAACATGTGTGTGTGTGTGTATGTGTGTGTGAGTGTGTGTGTGTGTGTGTGTATGTGTGTGTGTGTGTGTTTGTGTGTGTTTGTGTGTGTGCACACACGCTCGCGTGTCCTCAAGGTAAGTGGGCCGCAGACAAGAAGGTCATCGACATGGATTATTGCATCCTTATGGCCTCTCTTTTTTCCCTTGACCTTTAGTCTCAGAGGGGGCGTTCTGTTATAAAGTTACATATATTTGATGTGGAATAAATGTATTTTCTTGAACTTGAAATGACTGCAAGAGGAGTTGGGTTGTTACACACATTTCGTGTCTCTGCGTGTGTCGTGTGCGTCTCCCCGCATGATTTCTATCTTTGACCAATTGTGCTGATAATCAAGTTTGGTTGGAATTTTTTACAACTCTTCAATTTCCTAATTTCTACCCCTCTGTAATCTCAATCCATCACGGTAGACGACGGAGTGTATATATCGACCGTACAATTGAAAATAAATGACAATCGAGACCTTGATCTCGTCTCAAGATGGTAAAAATAGTAGACCCTATGTCCAATGTGTACATCATCGTCTTGTGCCCGGAAAACGCCATCAACGACACTGGCACAACTCTAAATTGAATTCCTAGTACTGACAACTTGTGTGCATACCTGCCATCGGCATGGTTTCCGGTTTATTTTTATTTATTTTTATTTTTGTACCAGGGACACACTTTTACAAATAACAGACCAAATACACGACACTGGCATCAAATCCGGTTCGTACCACTATTTTGCGGAGTCTTTTGCGGGGTCAAACCTTGCGAGGATTGACAACGCAAAACAACCCCGCAAAGAACCCCGCAACACTGGAGGAACCACGCAAAGATGGACAAAGGTCAACTCTGCTCTGTAAGGAGATTTGGCCACAGGGCTGGGGGGGCCCACATGGCTCTCGAAGTGCACGTTTGAGGCATCTGACTTCTCACAGCCCTGTGGCCAAATCTCCTTACAGAGCAGAGTTGACCTTTGTCCATCTTTGCGGGGTTTCTCCAGTGTTGCGGGGTTTTGGATTATTTTGCGGGGTCAATCCTCGCAAGGTTTGACCCGGGATCAAACTTTGACTCCGCAAAATAAGGGTGGTGGTGTTGATGTTGCCTGTTTTAATGCGTTTTTGGCTGCTGCCCTTCAAGGTGTTGTGCGCGAGGCTGTGCTCAGACATGCTCCTGCTTCTGCCTCTTGGTTCCTTCTGCTGGTGTTTGTGCTCTTGATGCAGGTGTTTCGGGTGGTATTGCCGTCAGAGTTGCTGGTCGTCTCAGTGAACTTGCTGCGGCCTGCCGTGAACGTGTTGATGTTGGCGCGGCTGGCAGGCGCTCTTCTGTGGGTAGAGCTGCTTCATGCCAGGTCATGAGCCCTGAGCTGTCTAGTGTTGTGTCCAGCACCCTCGTTGAAGTTGCCCCCGGTGCAACAAACCTCCATAGACCTGCTTTAGTGCCTTCCCCACTCCACTTTCACACCCCTGCACACTAGGCATCTGGGGAGATTGGCAGCTGCGAACTCTGTGTCTTTTGATCTCATTGTTTCTTGCTCCTCTTGCTGAGGTTAATCTTTCATAAATGCCCTCAAATTAAACAAATATGGTGAGCAGCTGGCCATTGGCCAAGTTCTAGCTCAACCCCAAGGCTGCAACTTGCGAGTCCAGCTCCAGTTAACCTGTGCGTGTCCAAGGCTGCAGCTCAGGCTGGCACTTAAGAGTCCTTGCTCAGACTTCTGCCAATGTCGTTCGGGGTGAATCAAGTCAGGGTCAACTTCGAATCGTGTACTTCAGTTAACACGCGTGTGCTTCCCATGCTGTCAAGCGCCGTTGAGCAGCCGTGTCACACACAAACAAGCCCAAACTTGGATACACAGGCGAACGCGCCCGGACATGTGCAGAAAGAAAGAGCGCCTGGAGATGGGAAGAGAGGAACGAGGACTCGAGGAACAGCCTCGTTTCTAACCTTCCTCACCCTCGGGTCAAAAAAACAAAGCAACACACACACTGAAGCATATTTCATGAAATATGCTTCTGTGATTTCTGTATACAAAAGATCTTATTTTGTGAGAGGATTTTTCAATTTCAACAACAGTGAAATAGAAATTCAAGGTTCAATATGACAAGTGCAGGTTTGCCTCAAGCTCAGAATCAGGCTCAGGCTGAGACGTGACTCGGAGCCCGGGCCGGAGTCAAAGTCGAAAATCATGATTTGACTCGCCAATCAAGAAATTCTTGTTCTTGAGGACATCAAAAAGTTACTTGACATCATCATAATGCACTAAATCCTGGCTGTTCAGCAGTTGGCACCTATTTGAGCTATAGACTCGAAGAGAATGTTTGCGCGAATTTTGGGGCTATTTTCTGGGTGCTCAGGATTCCCAGAAATCAATGCTTTCACTGGCAGATGGACAAGATAAATATGACAACAGCAACCTACCAAGCCCCCCAGTGTCACTCTTCTCTCTCCGTGACATAGCCACAAAAGACGCGCATATCGCATTTCTCGCCATTTTTGCACTTTGTAACGCACCTTGCCGTGTCACAAGCCCTGCTTGCGTGCTACTGCTGCCTGTGTGCTGCCACCTGCTGCCGCTGTTCGCTACATCTGCTGCAGCTACTTGCTGTGCAAAAAACAGGCCCAAGGTCGCTCAGGTTTGAAGCTAATCCTGGGGAGAGTTCTGAGCAATCAGTTCCTTGGCCGGTTTGGTCGCTCTCTGGAGCACGAAGCCGCCTCGTTTACACGTGGCAAAAATCCCATAGGAGTATAGCGACCATGGGTGCAATTGAGTGGGCTGCCGCCCATTCTTGCTGACGCTCAGGCCTCATTTTTGCCTTGCTTACTCTCAACTTCCAACTTCTGTTGAACCCCCCACTCCTCCATTGAGACACAATGATGGCCCCCACCAACATGCAGGAGTCATCCCTCTCCCACAATGAATTTGCACTCTGCCTGCGATCACTTCTTCGACCTTCCTCGGCCCTGTCTCCATGTGAATTCGCCAAATGTATGCGCACGCTAATTCCCTCCACTGTTCCCGCGTGCCTGCGTTCGCTCCCGGGACCCTCCCCTGCCCTGTCTCCAAGTGAATTTGAATCGTGTATGCGAGCGCTAACTCCCACCCCTGTTTCTGCAGACTTTAGACAGTCTGACTTGCGGCCTGGACAACCAATTCTGCCCATAACTCGGCTCACGACTCGTGTTTTTCGCCGTCCCCTCCTGTTGACGACCCCGCCCCGTGCTTTCCCCTGTCCCCTCTTATTGACAACCCTGCGCGTTCTAGAATATTCTGATGACATCGTGTTCTTGTCCCACCCTCCAAATTTGGTGTATCACCTGCCTGCCCCTCTCCCTGACAACTCTATTATAATTGGAACTGTTGTCAGCATATGTATTCTCTTGTTCATGTGACAGGTGAGGCTAAATCAAAATACCAGGCTTCAAACTCACTGGCCTAACACTCCCAGACGAGTCTAAACTCGTCAAATACTGGCCAGGAGGACCCATGTGGTTCTGCTCTGATGCGGGATCAACAGGCCCATCAGCCGGTGTAGTATCATTTCTGTAGCGGAAATGTGAAAGACCCGTTATGGGTCCTCGACCTCTCTGGTGCAGAGACGCCTTCTCCTTCAAGTGTTTTTTTTTGACAAACATGTGTTGTTTTGGGTAGTGGGCTGTGGAGTTTTTCACGACAATTGGGACCTTGTATCTCAAGAGATCTTACCATAACTCAGTACCCTCACCTATGAGGCCGAACGAACTTTGGACTTGCCCAGACGACGGGGCCGCCAGGGCACAAGCCCCTGGTTGTCAACGTAGTAGTTGTAGGTCCAACGAAGAGGAAGAGGAGGGGATTGGTGTAACCAGCGACGTAGTTAAGGTGGAGGGTGAGGATCCGGACACCCCAGGTTATCAAAGGGGGGACAGGGTAAGGTTGGGACGTCAGCGATCTCGGATCGTGGGTGTGTTTCCCTTTTCCGCTCACAATGAAGCCCCGGGACCGTACATAACGATTCCCCAATATTGGTTTAATAAAACAAAGCAGCACACACACACAAAAAATTGCAGGCTCAGCCAGCAAATTCTCAAAACAGTTCACTCATATGAATTCCTAAAGTCTCAGCGGACACAAGTGTCCACTAGCAAGTTGGGTTAGGTCAGTTGGGTTGTCACCACCGAAGGGAGAAAAAAAGAAAAACAGCACCCTACCCGTGTTCGTGATCCTGCTCTACCTAAACTTAATATATGTTTCTAATTAATATACTGAGTATCACCCGCGGCCAAACACTGTCTGCACGTGCCCCCCAGGTACTGTGCCCCTACCAGTCTCTTGCCATGGGAAGCCCATGTGTGATGGCATGTTGTCATGAGTGATCTGACTGTATATGCGTTGTCTAGGTCTTTATCTTTTCAGTGTACTGGTCTGGGATCTGCTCAAGGTGGTTGACTCGGAGCTCTGTAAGTAAAAACGACACATTCTGGTGCCGGTTCCCAGGCACCAGCAACTTGAAGCCGTGGCCTAATCTTCCTTGCCCTCTTTTTCAAACAAAGCAACATACACACACGCATCCCCCGCTGGTATACCTATTGTCAATTTTAAAAGCACTACTCTCAAAGAAACTGAGGGTGTGTAGTAATATAATCTTCAATTGAATGTTGATTGAAGTCGAGATTTTGGCATGGGCACGCCGCAAAGTCACCAGCCTGATCGTACCCGCTTTCATATGTTGTCTACATCAGATCAAGCTTTCAGGATCTTGGAGCAGTGCACGGCAGGCGGCCAGTCAAGGACACGCACATGCACACGCAAATACACGCGCGCGTACGCACGCACATTCACAGAAATATATCCATACACACACATATGTGAAATGCATATACACGCACAAATACTCCGTCTCTCTGATGCACATATTTGTGACAGCCAAAAATGAAGAGAAAAAAAGTTGTTATGGCAAGTACTGAGATTATGCACAAACCTAGATCCGACTCTACTTTTAATTTTAATATCAAGAACATACAGCAATTTGGTTCGCAGAATTAAAATGCTAGCGCTCGGCGTTTGCTTCCTGCAGGCCTGCTCGTGAAATCCTGGCTGTTGAGTGGACTGACATATTGCGAGGGACGACTATCCTGATGAAGCACAACGTAATTTTGAAGATCAAAGTGTGTATGTGTGTTTGTGTGTGTAGGGGTATGAGTATTTGTATGTGTATGTGTCGTGACTGCCAGGAATTTTTGTGCGTGTGCTTGAATGAATTTGTGTGTGTCACGTGGGTGTATGGAAGGAGGAGTGTCGCATTGTACATGTATATGTTGTCGCGAAGAGTGAAAACAGTAGATAAGATTGGTTACTCACCCAATTTGATCTATTGACACCAAAAACAATCATGAAAAAGTTGGGAAAAATAATAATCGGATCCCAGGAATAACAAAAATCTTTTGGAGTAATAGGATTAGTCGTGACACGGAACATTTTTTTGTGTCATGTTGGAATAGGAACACACGAGTAGTAAACAAAAACGAACCTTGCTGACTAAATATGACTGTATCAAACAAGAAATAAAAGAGTAGTAAACTGGAAGGAAAACAAATGTGACGAGGTGCGAGAGATTGATGACATCACCGCATGATGATGGACCACTTTCACGCAATATTTGGCTTCGGGACACGTATTTTGGTTTCATTACCAAAGTGGTGAAACAGCAACAGTTTCAAAATATAACGCAACGGTTGGCATTGTTGCAGGCTGCAGCCGCAGGGGCCCAGATCTAGAGCCTGCTATTCCAGGAGAAATAGACTATTACACACCATGAACACCTATTACACAGAACCGCCCATGAAAGTACCTATTACAGACCACCAACTCAAAAATCGTTATTAGGCACCACCACCAAATGCTATTGCAGGAAACCACCTGACCCTACACACACACATGTGTGTGTGTGTGTGTGTAAATGCGTGTGTGTGTGCGCACGCGCATGCGCGCATGCGCACATGCGCGCGTTTGTGCACGTGTGTGCATGTCTTTGACTTTTGAGAATTTCGACCTGCTACTACCTCAGCCTCATGTGTGTGTGTGTATGTGTGTGTGTGCGTGTATGTGTGTGTGTGTGTGTGTATGTGTGTGTGTGTGTGTGTGCAGGTTTGCGTTTGATTTCTGCCTCAGTCTCCGCCTCCTCCTCCTCCATTGCTCTCTCCTCCTGGTCCATCCACCCCCCCGCAGCACTTCCATCTGTACAGTCACGATTGTGTCTCCCCCCCCTCTCATTGCTGTTTTGTTTGCCTGGGAGTGGTGTACTTATATGTATATGTATATATATACATATATATATCTATTATATATACATATATATATAGATTTTCTCAGCTCCCTCGCATCCTGTGACTCCTCAAGTTGTTTCTTATTGTTCAAAAAAGAATAAACCCACCGTATGCGCACTCGAGACTACAATGTATGTACACACATATGTACTCATATATGGAAATATATTTGTGTATAGATATTTGTATTTTATGTATGCATATATATACATATGTATATATATCTTATCTTTGTGTACATACATGTGTGTGTATACTTGTATCTCCATGTTCGTTTTTGTAGATGTAAATGTATTTATGTATCTATACATATACATACATGCACATTTAATTATGTGTACACGAAGATACATGTACACACACATGTGTACGTACATGTGCGAATGCACGTGAATATACATGAAAACGTAGATACATGTATATCCGTAAATGTACAAGAAAGTACATACATGTATATTAGTACTTGTATCCAAAATGTGGATATATGCATATTCGTCGATGTACAAGTTGTATTCACAACTAAATGTACAGGTTGTATATTTCTGAATCCCGCACTCTCTCACACACACACACGCACTGTCTTTGTGATGCTTCATGAATCTGACGAGTGATCCTAAATCTGGTGAATGTACACGAAGGCAAGCAAGGCACAGACGTTGTTGTGCAATGGACAGCATGCGAACATCTCCGAAAGAATACAGGAGGCCAGGCTCGTGTGTGAGAAGGCGTGCGATGGTGTGCGTGTGTGCCTGTGTGCGTGCGTGCGAGAGGGAGGTTTTGTGCGTGTTTTGTGTGGGTGTGGGAAATTCCTGTTGATGTGCCACATTGCAACCGTAGTTTTTGACGATTTCGTGGGCTTCTGCCCCAGCCCCCCCAGCCCCCCCCAGTACCTTCCGAGCCCATGTTCCTCCTGCGCTACAGCATGTGCGCTTATAGGTGCTGATGCAGATAGGTGCTGATGCCACAAGTCTTTTCTCATACGAAGTTGCATTTGTGAACGTGTGTATACACACATGTGCATGTGTATATGTGCATGTAAATTTAGAGGTTTATCATAGATGCTGATGCCACAGCTCTGTGCTCGTATGAAGTTGCATTTGTGTATGTGTGTGTATATATATGTGCTTATATGACTGTGGTGGTCCACCATGGCCACGTTGAAAAAATGAAAGCGCTCAAACCCTCAAAAAAGATTTATAACAAAGCAATAACACCCTGGAATGGGCGAGGGCGGAGACTGGTGGAGCTGACTGATGGGTGTTATAGCGGAGGGGATTCCCAGGGGTTGCCAGGGTTTATTCACCCCCGTGTCCTTGAAAACCCCACTATCAGTTTTCAATAAAAACTCTACTCTCAAACAAAGGGTCGACATTTACTCGACAACACTCTTTGTATATTGTTGTATATACAGAACTAAAGGACAGCACTTTCGCTGTGCCAGCAGGAGGCGCCAGTACAGGTGCTACGTCAGCGCGTGTATCTGAACCTCCAGAATGAAGGTGGATGCGCAGGTGTAGATATGTGTACGTAGAAATGTATATACATATATTAGACCTCACGTGCAAGCGTGGCTCAGTTGGTCAGAGCGAGGGACTGTCAATCCCTAGGTCGTCGGTTCGATTCCGTCAAAAACCCGATAACTCAAATTTCCATGAATTTGAACTTCATAGACCCTCAAACAAGGGTACTAAACTACTTTTGAAAGTAATAAAAGCAATCATCATCATCTTGCGCTACACCTGTGTTGAAGGTGATTGTCGCACTTTCCTCATTGTTTGGGGCCAGCCTAACAGTGGCGCCTTCATATATTTGCTCTAATAATAAGTCAACATCTGGAATCTTAAACATCCTCATCACCCGCCAGAGCGCTGCTTGAGACATGGCGTTGAAGGCGTTTTTAAAGTCAATGTCGACTCGATAAACTCTCCTGCCACGTCTCCGAGCTTCTTGTTGGATCAAGTGCACCTTTTGCATGTTAATGCCGACGCAACGTCCTTGCCTGCCGCCACCTTGCCCTGGTTCTAAGATGGTAGCTGGTTCAACAATTGTTTTCAACCTTTCATTGATGACATAGTTTAGCAATTCATACACGCTGTTTAGCAAGACTACTGGTCGTTGGTCCGACGTTTTATTCGTGCTTCCACCTTTATGAAGCTGCGAAATGGTGCCATTCATCGTTTCTCGCTGTCGACTTGTGTCTTCTGTCAAAATTTCATTCACCCACATTTCCACAATTTGGAACTCCTCGTCCGTCATCGTTTTTGTGAGTTCATTAGGACATCTGTCCGGACCTGTGCTTTTACCTGGTTTCAAACAAATTGCAACATATTTCTTAATCTCCTGGCTGGTGCGTTCTCCTCTCAGATGCTCTGCTGTCCTATAAGTGTCAACCAGTAATCTCACCATCAAAGGCAGGATGCCTATCTCGCCCATATTATGCCTGAAGTTTGTAAACTGCCAGCATTGTTGACAAAAGGCGACTAACTCTCGTCTGTTCTGCTCTACAGTCGCTTGAGGCAGACTGGCCCGTGTCTTGCTTGCATTGCCTCTACTTGGGGAGACGCCACCTCGCACCTGGTGCAGTGGCGAGCATGGTGAATCCACGCCTGGTACCTGGGAGCCTAGAGTAGAAGGGGTGAAAGGGGCGTGCAAAGGGGAAGAAAGACTAGTGGAGGGCGAGGCAGTGGACGTTAGCACACAGAGGTCTTTGCTTCTACACTGATCGTTCCCACATGTTGCAAAGGGCGATTAACCCTGTACTTTATAGTAGTTTTCCCATGCTTTCTCAAGCTCTTCTCCCAGCCACGGGCCTTCACTCCAGAGGATCTCTTTGACGCTTTGTGGTCCGTCTTGCAACGTTTTCACTATATCATGCATTTGCGTAACTCGTGTTGTTGTAATAACCATCATGCCTCCTTTCTTTGTTTCAGTGATTTGAAATGCTGATAGCGGGGAGATCCTCTTGGGCCCAGCGTCCATAATCTGCTCAGCTTGCAACGCTTGCTGCCACTGTCGCATTTGCTCCACCGCTGATCGACCTGAGGGCATCCACTTGATGCGGTGCGCTGGACTGCTCCTAGTGACCCTGCTGCGAACTTATTCATATTCTGCGGATCCTCTGCTGTTTCTGCCTGATGCCAACCTGATCCCGCTTTCAATATCCAAGCTCGTAACTGTCCCAGTCTCCTGGCTTGTAATTAACGCTGAGTGTTGCACGCTGACTATAAATTTGATGCACTGTGGTGTCCGCTTTCTCCTCTGTGAAGTTTTCAATTATGCATTCCCACTCCTTGCAGTGCACGTCCTTGTCTTCGAGCTCTACCCAGCAACCCCACAGCATTGTCCAGATCAGTTCTGTTTGCTGAGGTTGCGGTGCATACTTACCTCAAAACTTGCCAGTGCCTCGATGCTCTTCCAGGAAATCCTGGTGCGCATGTCGATCCTGCGCTCGTTGGTTCCACCGTTCTTGCTTCGTCGTTCGAAATGCTAGATCTGCTTGCCGAGATTTGATCATCACCTCCAGTACTGTCGTCTATTCCGGGAGATTGGCCACCCTATTCGCTTCTTGCGGTGTCATCTTGAAATCGCTATAAAGTCCGAATTGTGTCATGCATTGCTGAACTGCTACAGATGCTCGGCTTTCCTTCCTTGAGTTGTTCATGTAGCTATCAACGTTGCCAATTCTTTCAAGATTTCTACCTGCTCCTGGCTTTTATGAGGGCCGCGTTCACGTGCCTAGTTATCTCTCCCTAATGGACTCTTGTGCATGAGCATCCCTACTGTCGCAACTCGACTTTCAACCACACGCCGGAGACCCATCTCTTTACTACACTTTCCATCGTTAATGTCAGTGATGATCTGTTGGGCAATTGGGCGCATGATTGCGTCGAGTTTTGATTGAATGCGCAGTATTTGCTTTGGGTCAATTTTTTTCGCCTTGATCGCTCCTGTTCGGCCTCCTGGGTCTCGCACCCAAGGGACTTGATAGCTCAATAGTTGCTCATCTATGTTGCACGATATCGACGCATGATCGTTCGCACACACTCCTACCCAATACACTGTACTCTTCGGCGCCGGCATTTCGGCCGTATCATCATTGGAAAAATTCCATGTGATGATGTGGTCAAGAGTTGCACTTTTTGTATCATCAAGTGATGCACCACCCATCAGGTCTTTGCGTGTGTGTGCCTCAGATTGAGTCAGTAATCCTCCTGTTCTTTGAACAAAATCTTGGAATTGATATCTACTTTCTCAAAATGAGGCTTTGTCGAGATAGAATATCCTGTACGCGACGTTGCCGCATTCAAATCCCCTCTCATGATTCTCCGCCGCCCTTCTGACTTTTTCATTTCTGCGTGAATGTGAGTATTCACACATCTCTGAAGGTCCGGCTGTCTCGCTGTTGCTTGATGGATATTAATAATGCTAATACGCTCTCCCTTATGCGTCATCGCATCAAGCCACACAACGCGTCCATAGGCCATTTGTTCCAACGCTTTGTTTTCTCGGGGTTTATGCCAATTCACAACAAGTGCTTT
>Ga0209390_10007826_pt1 | contig 13488 bp, 8 predicted proteins | sample BON01_FD_187212 | JGI IMG/M metagenome (GOLD analysis project Ga0209390, IMG submission 187212) | Freshwater microbial communities from Lake Bonney liftoff mats and glacier meltwater in Antarctica - BON-01 (SPAdes) (version 2) | ecosystem: Environmental > Aquatic > Freshwater > Ice > Glacier... | reverse complement strand
TCATGTTATGGCACTACATTTTGATTTTCAAAAAGCGAGTTCCTTTACTTTTAACGAAACACGGACCTCGTTGGCCAAAAAAAAGTGGTTTTTCGGCGATTTTGGACCCCGGAATGTTAAACATGGGTTAAGAGTGGAGGAAAGTGCGCCACTTGGTCTTGGCTTGATCATTTCAAAAAACGATCCTACCCCGGACAATTTTGATTTTCAGTGGTCTAGTCGCAGCGGTAAAGTCTACGATCTGCTGAGCAGCACTGATCTTTCGGTTCCAGTAGAAAATTGGATGATCTGGGACGGTCGGTCGAACATCCCTTCAGGTGGCGACATGACTCAGATTGAGGCAGTCGCCTCGGAAGGTCCTCAGCGCTTCTTCATGGTGATCGAGAAATCGCCCCCCCCAAACTAGCAGTCCGAGCGGTGGCGGTGGAAGTTTTTCAAACGAAACCGGCTCGCATGTGCCATCCGGCCAGCGGTGGCTGCCGCCGATTCCAATATCGGTAGCGGTGAGGGCGCCGGACGTCATGCCACCAACGTGTCGGTTGGTGGAAACCGAGACCGCCTTGCTCTCCATACGGGCAGCCTCGATGGCCGCAGTGACTCCCGCTGGAGTGCCGCCATCAACGGCGACGTCGTATTCCGGCGACGCCGGGACTCTTTCTTCCATGGGCCTTGGTGAAAGCAACTCTACTGACAAACTGAGCTTCGACCGGGGGAGTATCAGCTGTGATGACAGTGACCACCCGGCTTTTGGGAGTTTGCTTCTTGTTCGCAGTGACATCGCCCACCGAGAGATAGTTTTTCGTTGCGTTACTTCCGGGGTAGTTGGCAACACGAAACGGGCCGCCAGATCATCCAGGATCAGAAACGATAGATGATCAAGCGCTCTTGATCCATTCTTCAAGGTTGTTCCGTTTGATTTCGTAGTCTGGTCCTTCGAGCGGCTGGGCGACCCCATGCTCGCCAGGCCAATGTCGGAACTCCGTCTTGCCGAGGCCAGCCAACTTGCAAGCCGCTGCACCTACCATCTGTCTCAAAAGACATCCGCTGCGAAAAAGATCCTTGCCTACCCGGTCCGGAAGACTATGCTCTCGGCAATGGGTGATTTTCAACAACGGAGGAACCAACCTCTGAGGTCAACGGGGTGAATCAACGGGGCGAAGGAGGCTACCGGCCACTTCGACAAGTCTGGGGATGACTGCGCCGACGACCTCGCGATCATTCGATGTTTCTGATTATGACAGGTAATAAACTCACGAAGAAGGAACGGGAACGGCGCCAAGCCGCCAATGCCCGTCGGCTGGAACTCCAGCGGGACCGGAGGCGCAGAGGCATCTGCGGCTGCGGCAACTCGACGTCGTCGAACCCCCGCACTGGTAAGCGCTACGCTTGCTGTGACAAGTGCCGGGAGTTCGCCCGCCGGAGCTACCAAGGCAAGCGCCCGGTGGTATTGAAAGAGGCCAAGCTCGACTTGCGTCTCAAAAACCTCACCGGTGTTCGCCGCCGCTTGGAGCGTGACGGCATGGGCCGCGAGGCCTGGTGGTGGTTCGCTACTGCCAACTTCGGAGGCAAGCCGCGCACCCGTCGCTGGGCGGTCACGGCTCACGGTGACCGCGAAGCCCGCCGGCTGGCCATCGCCCAGCGCGAGGAATGGGAACGGTAGCCCGCCGCTCCTCGCACGCCACCCGGCACATCTGGCGGATGGCTTTGAATGCCCCAGCCGCTTTGGTGGCAGGTCATTCGCGGAGCACATCCCGCATGGCACGTGCGCAGTATCAAGATTTGCCAGACAAATCGCACACTTTTTGACAGGGGGGCGGTGACGCCACTCCGACTTAGGGCGCGAAGACCCACCTGCTCCACTGGAACCCGAAACCTCGGGGAGTGCGAAACTGGGGGAACTCAGAAATGCGCCCAAAATCCCCCTCTTGTCGTTCTTAGTCCCTTGTCCCGTGATGGATTTTTTCTGTCTTCCCGGGAACTTGTGTTGCGGGAACTTGTGTTGGGGCTTTTGGGAAAGAGTGACTGAAAGGCGGGAGCAGGGGGAATTTCCTCTTCCGGCAGGGTCAGGTTTGTGGGAGCCACGGCGGGTGGGTTCTCGGAAAATGCTGCAGTGAGACACCTGACCACCGCCAAGCCGATTCGGCCCGAAGGTGATTGAGCGGGAACTGCCTCCAATGAGGCGCCGATAATCTTCCTGTCACCAAAATACTTGGTCTAGTTGAGAGTGACCCGCATTCTGAGAAACTGTGGGTTGCCGTCCTTCGGTAAAATTGATCGGTAGACCAACGTCGTGGTCCCGTCCAAGTTGTCAGTCTCGTCAACGAGCGCAATCGTATCATTTGCCGCCCCCCAAACGTCGAGATCCGAAGATTGCTCGAGGGTGAAGGTAACGTCTTGGGCTAGAGGATTTCGGCGAAACGAGAATGTCAGGAATTCGCTGAGTTTCAATTGGGTGTCGGGGGGGTCGGGAATGGTTGGATTGGTGCCCATGGCATACTCGATCAGGGCGACGCGCCCGTCGGAGTCGTGGTCCGATTCGGGTTCGGGGTTGCCGAAATTACTCGCCCAGGTGATGAACCTTAAGTTATCGCTCGTGCCAGGTGTGCCGCCGGGGGCTGAGCTGAGTTTCCAGTTCGCCGCAAGGGCGTGGTCTGGATTGGTTTCAGGAGCCACCAGCACCAGGCTGAAGCCTCCGTCACCCGCCGCAACCGGCCACGGTGCCTTGTTGTCGTAGGCGAAGTCCCGCAAGCTGTCCCCTCCAAACGCTGTGATGAAAAGCCGCTCGCCTTCGTTCTTCAGTTTCGTGCCATCTTGAAATTCGCCGATGATGCGATCAGAGAGTGCGGTTCCGTAGCGAAATTCAAATGCGGCCCGATTTTTAACGAGCAGCGCGCGTGCGCCTGGCTGGAGCAGGTTGATCAGGCTGTTGTTGAAGTCAAACTCGACACCGTCGGAAAAGTGCATCCCGATGAGCGCAAGCGGAGTGTCGCTGATGTTTAAAAACTCAAGATACTCAAACTCTTCCCGGTTATCGAACCCCGCAGTGATCTCTTCCTCATTGGGAAGAGACGGGCGAAACATGATCTCGGAGATCACGAGGTTCGAGCTGTCAGCCAGGTCGTCCGATATGATGAGTGCGATTTGCCCGGGGGCACTCCACTGTGAGCCGTCGAACGTGCGGGCCGTGATGACTTGCGTGCTATCCACGGTCGCGGGCGTGGGGGAGACGTTGTGATTTACCGAAAGCACTGAGCGCAATAAAAAATCAGCTCCAATTGCGAAGTTGTTCATGCCATGGAGGGCGATGACATTTGCCCCGTCGCGCATCTGATCTTTGAACGGCGTGAGATCGATCACGATCGGAGCGGTCAAAACAGCAGTGTCGCCTCCCGGAAAACCTTGTCCTCCATCAGTCGTGCTGTTCCATAGGAGAGGCGAGGGCTTGAGCAGAGAGCCGACTTCCGTGCCATTGAGATAGGCGACAAAGCCATCGTCGGCCCAAACCGTTAAGGTGAGCGAATTGAGATTTTCAGTGTTGTTAAAATCAAACGGGAGGCGGAGGTAGCAGCTGGCATTTACCGACTTCATCTCCTGTTGGATATTCGTCGAGATGAGTTCTGAGATTCCTCCGAAAGATTCGAAGCCCAAACCGTTGCTTGCCGTTTTCCAGGTCGAGTCGTCGAAAACATCGGGAGCTTCGGTCCAGGTCAGGCCGAGAGAACCGTCCGAGGGGACGAGATAGCGGCCGACGGCATCGACATCGATCAATCTCTCCTCCACCGGGCCACCAAGGAAGGGGATTGTTTCTGCGGACGGCAAGCCGCCGGGTGCTCGTGGATCTGATCCATCTATGGTGTAAAAAACCTGGCCATCAGGGGAGTTCATCACCAATTGAAATCCTTGCGCAATCACCCCACCGGGAGTGTTGAATACCGGGGGCTTGAGGTATTGCGAGTCGAGCCATTCGGTCCGCGCCACCAACCAGTTTTTCATATGCGAAATCTCCGCTTCCCAGCCGCTCAGGCCCGGATCGGCAAAGTTGCCACCATTCGGGGGATATTGCGTCCAGCGCTCAAAATTACGCGCTTGGGATTCCCGGATCTCGCCCGCCATCGAATCAATAATGGTATGCAGGTTTTCGATCGAAAACTCACCTTTGCGCAACTCAAACCATCGGTCGGTATGGCGTTGACGAATATCCGGATAGTTCGCCTGGGTCGGATCCGCTGTTGGGCCCAGGAGATTTCCATACCAGGGGAAACGTGCGTCGTACCACGTCTTACTCGAAACGGTGCCGACCGCATTGACAACGCCCTCCCAGGCGCGCGGATTGTTGTCGCGCACGTCCTCGCAGCCGAGAGCGCGGTCGTAGTCCCACACCGGCCCGCAGACGATCTTGCCGCTCCGATCTTTGTGAAAAAATGCGCTGTGGCGCCCCCAGTCGATATTCATCACCATGATATTCAGCCAATGGTGATCGATCCACGAATCAACATCGAGATAATCGGAAAAATGCAATCCGGTCGTGCGGTTGACCCCTTCCGGATCGTTGAGAAGTGCCCCGTCGACTTCGTTGAGATGACCGGTGAGCCATGACATCTGGTTTGCCGAGATCTCCCCGCCATCGGGATCGACAAGGGTAATCTGCCCCATTCCTCTGACGTTGATCGTGGGTTCGCCGGGATCTGGACGATCGTTTTTGAAAATGTAACCACCGGTAATCTCCGACTCGGTATTCTCCCAAGGCTTGAGGCGGGTGATATCAACACGGTTGGGATCCATCTCAATTTTCTCAATGAGCGAATAAACTCCGAAATAGTCATTATCGGTAATCTCGGCACCTTGGGTGTCGGCAAACACTTCGACAAATTTGGTGCGCGGGGCATAGCGGTCGATCTGTCGGCTGACCTCATAGACGAAGGGATTGCGCATGAGCGCCAGATCCCATTCATAGCGGGCATTCAGGATCCAATCCGCCTCTACCGGCATCCCCAAAGGTTCGATATTGCGATCCTCGTCATCGCCGTCGCGCCAGGTTTCGACTGACAACGACCACTTCGGCCATCCCCCCGAACTTGAGCCGCGCCGCCGCACTCCGGCCCGTGTTGTGAGTGCAGGGCTCTGCGTCAGGACTGTTCGCCCGGTTTGCGGATCGGGTTCAAAAAAGAACATGAAAGCGGTCTTCCGCGTCGTGGATTCCGTTCCCGGAGGCGGTCCCGTGCCGAGCGTCGAAAGAACAACCACCGGAAGATTAGAGGAAAAGGCCGGAACGCCCTCGGACATCTTCAGGAACGTTTCTGTTCTCACCCCGCCATCGAGGGAGTCGCTCTTAAACGCTTGCGCACGGATCTGAGTGCTTTCCGTGATCTCGATCGGCCCGGTGTAGATGGGAGACGGATTATCAAACGCATTTGTCGGCACGCTCAAGTCGGTGGTGTATCGAATCACCGAGTCGGGCGTGGCGTGGCTCAATGCGACCTGAAAGTTCACGGTGAAAAGTCCGCTGGGGATGGAAAACTCGACCTCTTCGAGCGGTCGGTTCTTGACCGTGCCATTTGGCGCACCAGGAGTGGACTCCCCAAAGTAGCCATGCTGCAAACCGCCGGAGGTGTCCTGCACCTCCGCCAGCAACTCGGCATCGATGACAAAGTCAGAGCTATCGACATTGCTGTTCATTCCCTGGATCGCGAGAACATTCTCGCCATCTATAATGGCCGCTCGATATGCACTGACATCGATCACGATGGCATTTTCGATAGTTTCGCGATCACTGCGACTAGGGCTGCTGGTCGCTGTAGAATTCCACTGCAAATTGGCCGGCTTTCGAAAGCTGCCGATTTCCACGCCATTCAGGTGAGCGACAAATCCGTCATCAATGTGCACCCTTAAATGCATCAAGATGATTTGTTGATCCCTCGCATCAAACTGAAACGGGAAGCGGAAAAAGCCACTGGCATTCACTGATTTCATCGCATCGGCAATATTCGTTGTGATGATGGGTTCCAGGGTTCCCCCCCCTGTTTCAAAGCCGAGTCCGCCGACCGCACTGGCCCATGCTGAATCATCAAATTCGGTGGGCGATTGTTTCCAGGTGTCACCGAGCGAGTCGTCGGTGGGGATGAAATATTTCGCTTGGCCGTCGCGCGCGACCAAGGTTTCCGGTGTGGTGCCTCCGGCAACTCCGGTTCCATATGAGATGCCCTCAAATTGCTCTGGATACACGGGCGTGAATTCGCTCACGGCAGTGGCACCGTCCGGCGCGATCAGTGCCAGATAGTCCCCACTGCGGTCCAAGGTGAAACTGGTGTGCAGTTCATCCGGTGCCGGAGTGGTCGGCGTTTTACCAGAGGCAAAAACTACCAAGGATGCTCCTGCCGCAATTTCCACGTCAGGAAATGCCCACCTCGTCAAATCCGTTGCGTTATTGGTTAAAAAGTAACCAGCCAGCGAAGCTGTCCCGGCACCGGAGTTACTAATCTCGATCCAATCGGACGGTGTTCCGTCCGCGTCGGGGAAGTTCGGATCGGCTACTGCCATGAACTCGGTGATCTGCAGCTCCGCAAATGTCCTCGAAGCCGTTACACCAGTAACGATCGCACAAATCAGGAGAACTTTTGAGAGACAGGATAAGAAATAGGGGCGGAAATTCATGAGCTTTGGGCTTGAATCTTCGCTGTTCAGGAGGGGGAAGGGAAGCTTCCTTTTTTTGCTCGCCGGGCCATGGCAAGACCATAAAAATCAAAATCAATGCTGGCATTGGGTCCCTACACGAGAGAATCACAAGATGTGATTTTTGAATTTTAATCTGCACTATTTCAAGTCTCCGAAGTTCCGCCGAGACGAGGTCGTTAAGTGAGGTCTGCCCCATGGCCCGGGCGATCAGTTACCGCCGCGCCGCGGAGTGGCAGGAATCAAAACACCGCGATCAACTACCGTTGCGGGTTACCATCATCGAACGACGGGTCTGCCTCCAAGGCCAATCCCAATCCCGTCAGCAACTTCGCCGCCGCCGCTGCTTTCTCCGGCCGGAACACGATCCAATCCGGCGCGATCGTTCCCGCGATCATCTCATCGAATGACACGCTGTCGCAGATCGCGCGGAAGATTTCGAGATTGGGAGCCTGGAATGCATCCAATTTCCCGACGAAACATTTTTTTGAGCGCGCCCAGTGGGTCATGGCGACCACCAGGAGCCGGGGCACGCCACCATCGGCGTGATCCTCGAGCCACTCGATCATTTGCACCACCGGGATGCCCGCACGCTGCGCGGCCTTCACTGAAGCAGGCGTCAATTTCCATCCGCTCCGCGATTTCCTGGCGAGCGCCCGCAGTCGTATCCCGGGGATGAGCGGAAGCGGATCCACAAGAAGCTCCACCTCGCCATTCTCACCCAGCGTCCAACTTGCCCCCGCCACGGCACGGTGATCGACCTGCTCAAATTTCGCCCGCGAGCGCTTGAGCGAAGCTGCCGCAGACTTCGATCCCAGCTCGCAGCCCGGCTCCAACTCTCGCATTCCCCCCACCGCATTCCCAGTCGGCCTTTTCTCGTGCAGCACGATGCAGACATCCTTGCGCAGCACCAGCGATTCGCGTTTACCCGACCACTCGGCGAGCGCCCGCTCGACCAGTTGCGGCAGTGGTTCGCGCGAATACTTCTCCAACCGCCTGCGGATTTCCTCCATCGGCAGGCCCGATTCCAGGGCTTCGTAAACGTTCTCGCGTTCGAGGCGGAAGGTCTGCACTTCACCCCTAGCCGCCGCGCCGGCACCGCGTCGCAGGAATGGCGTGATCTCCTGGAGACCGGTGAAATCCGCATCGCGGAGATAGATCACGACGTCGAAGTTCGGCTGCACGATGAGAAATTTTTCAGCCGGCGCCTGCCGTTCCTCGCGCAATTGCGGGGCCCCGAAGACGACGCGGCCGCCGGGCGTCAGGCGGAAGCAGTTGAGCTTCCCGGACACGCCGCGCTCGACCAACCCCAGGGCGTGGAAGGTCACCATCAGGGCATTCGCAATCCACATCCCTTCGCCCGACAGCCAGTAGGCGCGCTGGCGCTCCACGCCCTCTTTCTTATCCTTATCGCGCGCGCCGGGAAACTTCGGCTCCCATTCTGCCCAGGGGACGTATAAATAAGTCGGCAGCTCCTTGGTCGCGGTCCGGAGATCGAGGAGGAACGACTCCAAATCGACCCAGCCGCCGCCGCCGTGAGCGAGTCTCGAGAGACCCCACGCGAGCAGTCCCCGGCTCCGGTCGAGTGCGTCGAAGTCCATCCGGTGGGGATCATACTCGTCGTAAGCCTCGGGGACGACGCCGATCCCATCCTGCCAGAAGTGGATCTTCTTCCAAGCTTTTGCACAGTGCCAGGACAGTTGTTCGGCGGACATCTTGGAAAATACTGAAGCGTCCGGCACCGCACGCGCCCCGCCCTCTTCCGCCAATCCGAGTTCGCACAAGATCCCGAAATACAACGAATCCAGATCTGGCGGCACCATCGGATCTTCAGAGGCTGCCTCGGAAGCCTTGCCAAAACGCTTCGCCAGCCGATTGCGCAAGCCCTTGGGCATCGCGCCGCCACGCAGCGGTTTCCACCCGCCGACCGAGCAGAGAAAATCATGCACGCCCAGCAGGTCCAGCAAGACCTCGGCACCGGAGCGCGCCCCTTCCGGGCGGACTTTTTCCGGGTCCAGCGACAGCGCGGAATCCAGCGCGAGCGGCTCCGCTGGTTGCACCCGCTTTCGCAAGGCTTCCGGCAACATCACGTCGGGAATTTTGGTCGATCCCCACGATTGATGCGCGGGGATGAGCAGCAGCCGCTCCGTCAGCGACTTCGTCGGCGGATGGCTGCCCCACCTCTCGACCGGCATCTGTGCAGCAAGCCCGCGGGCGTGCATTTCGGCCGAAAGCACCTCTCCGCTCACCGAACCTCCATGCCGTGCCACCACCTCCAGGACCTGGCGGTCGGTCGACTCCAATTGATCGACAAAATCACCACCCGATTTCAGCTCCCGCGCGAGCATTTCGAGGAGCTCATCCTTGCGGGCTTTCGCGGCCTCCGCGCCCACCCACGCCATCGCCGCCTTGCGGATCTCAGCGACGTTCCAGTGTTCGTAGCCGGGGTAGAGATCCCGCCCGAGCTTCAACAAACTCCCGAGCTCCGTCGTCTTCATTCCGCCTCCCCCTCCACGATTTTCGGGGTGTGCCCGCCCGCCCGCAGCGCCTCGCCCAGCGCCTCCGCCTTGCCGGGATCGACCAGCGCCACCGTGTCCGACAACCGCCCGAGCAGGTAGCGGCGGATCTTCCCATCCATCGCCAGCTCGATCAACTGCGCGGCGTCGCCCGTTTCCAAAACGGCGGCATTGAGGTGAAGCTCATCCGCAGCGGCCTTGATGGGCGGCAGGATGGCATCCAGTCGGGCGTCTTTTTTCATGAGGTTGGGGGCGCGGGTGATTCGGAAATTTCGTAGTCGTAACCCTGTTCGCAGAGAAACATTTGCCGCTTCAGGGCAAAATCCTGCTCCACGGAATCCGCCGTGACGAGGCTGTAGAACCACGCGCAGTTGGCACCCGGCTTGGGCCTCAGGATGCGCCCGAGCCGCTGCGCCTCCTCCTGGCGGGAGCCGAAGGTGCCGGAGACCTGGATCGCGACCGCCGCGTCCGGCAGATCGATGGCGAAGTTGGCCACCTTCGACACCATGAGCAAGCGCAGTTTACCCGCGCGGAATTGGTCGAAGAGTTCATCGCGCTTGCGCTGCGCGGTCGATCCCTGAATCAGCGGTACGTCGAGTTCCGCAGCGAGCGATTTCAACTGGTCAACATACATCCCGATCACCAACACCTGCTCGTCCGGGTGGTCCGCGATGAGCGCGCGCACCACCGGCAGCTTCGCCGCGTTCTCGGAGGCAATGCGGAATTTTGCACGCTTCGGTGCCACCGCGTATTCCATGCGCTGCGAGTCATTGGCAAAGGGCACGCGCAGCTCGTGGCACTTCGCGCTCGCGATCCAGCCCTCGCGCTCCAACACCTTCCACGGGACGTCGGCTTTCTTGGGGCCGATGAGCGCGAAGACATCCTCCTCGCGCCCGTCCTCGCGCACCAAGGTCGCGGTCAGCCCGAGCCGCCGCCGCGCCTGCAGGCCGGCCGTCGCCTGGAACACCGGAGCCGGTAACAGATGGACCTCATCGTAAATGATGAGCCCCCAATTGCGCTGGTCGAAGAGCTGCATGTGCGCGAAGGGATCGCCCTTTCTTTCGCGCCAGGTCAGGATTTGATAGGTCGTCACGGTCACCGGACGCACCTGCTTTACCGAGCCGGAATACTCGCCGACCTGATCCTCTCGCAGGTCGGTCTTGTCCAAAATCTCGCCCACCCACTGGCGGGCGGCAGTGGCATTATTGGTCAGCACCAGCGTGTTGGCCCCGACCTGCGACATGCACGCCAAGGCCACCACCGTCTTGCCCCCACCACACGGCAGCACGATGATCCCCGAGCCACCCCGGTCCGACCCGCCCGCGTGAAAGCGCTCGACCGCATCCAGTTGATAGTCCCTCAGCAAAAACGGCACCCCACCCGACAGGGTCTGCGCGCGCAGACCGACCGTGAGACGTTCTCCCCCACGGTAACCTGCCAAATCCTCGCCCGGATAACCGGCCTTCACCAGCGCCTGCTTCAGCTTGCCGCGATCGTCCGGGTTGACGCGGTAGCGTCCGGGCGAGCGCTTCTCCAACATCGCGCGAATCGCCTGATCGCTCACCAGCAGTTGCTCCACCATCGCATCGTCGGTCCTTAAAATAATCCCGCCATCACTGCCATCGCCTTCCGCATCCCGCTCCAGACGCACCTTGCCATAGCGCCCGGCCCATTCCTTCACCTTATCATCCACCAGCCCCGGCACGTCATAGCGCGAAAATTGGTGCAGCACCGCCACCATCCCGGCCGCCGCCAAACCGCTCGCGCAGGCGTTCCAAACCGAGAGCGGCGTGATGCGATAGGTGTGGATGTGCTCCGGCGATTTCACGAGCTCGGCGAAGGGCGACAGCGCATCGCGCACCGCCGTGTAAGCCGGGCTGTTCACCTCGAGCAACAGCGTGAGGTCACTTTGGATAATCAAGGGCTTGTCCATGTTTTAGTCCCACCTCTCGATCTCGAACCCACATTCACGGCACCGCTGGAAGAAGTTCGGTACGCTCGATTCCGGCTCCGAGAACAATGCCGCCATGAAAGCCTCCCGCCCGCGTTCATCAAACCATTCCCCCCCGGGCTGCGAGCCATCCTCCCCGGCGAGTTTGGCACGATCACGTTCCGGGAGGTCGCTGAATTCGGCGAAGACTTGGCCGGCAGTTTCATAGCTGATCACAAGTCCGCGAAAAGCGGTGAGGAAGGCCTTCAAAAAAGCCGGGAACCCGGCTGATTCCACCTCGGCAAGCGCCCGCCTTTTGTAGCGCGTGTTCTCGAACATCAGACGGTGGAAAGCCTGGTGGAATACCACCTGCATCGTCACCAGATCCCGATCATCCAGTGCCGCGACATTCGGCCCCGGCACGTAGGAATTCATCCGGGTGACCTCGATGATCCTGCCCGCGATGAAGACAGTGGCAAACTGCTCGGCAAGGCCGGAGTGGAAATTGGATCGCTTCCCCACCTTTTCAAGATCGGCCCGGTTCGGGTAGCCGTCCTGCTTTGGCCGGACATCCCCGGAGAGCAGAAGCCCCGCAACCAGCCGGTGCGTAAAATGCCCCCACGGCAACTCGCGGGCGCCGGCCCGCAGGGAGTCGTCATCGACGAGTTCCCTCACCGGCCGGGTCGGCACCGATTCCACGAATTTCCTGATGCTGGATGGTAGGGTTGGTTTCGTCATCGGTCTTGCCCTGACCCAATCACCGCCATCCGCCTTCTTGCAACATTATTTTCCCGAGTCTGCGATCAAGCCTGCGATCAAGGGTAAGAAATCTTTTAATTGCCAATCTTTAAATTTTCTGGAATTTTAATAGGACATTTTCCGGTAGCAGGACCGTTTTCTGCGGCTGCGCCATGATTTGCCTGGGCAAGGTGAAGGGCAACCTCATGATCGACCTCAACGCTTCCAACGAAAAGCGCCGCGCCCACTCTGCGCGCATGCTCGCCAGCCTACGAAGTTGCGCCTACCAAGAGGCCCTCCAGCACCTGGCCGCCAACAGCTGGAACGTCAGCGTCACCCTCGTGCGCTCACCAAATAGTTCGATTTGATAGCTCACTGGTTAGCTTGCTATACTGCCGCCATGAAAACGACGATCGATCTTCCGGAGGATCTCGTCACGGACGTCAAAATCCGCGCCGCCAAAGACAGGTGCACCATGAAAGAAGTCACTGCCGAGGCTTTGCGCAACTGGCTCGATGTTCGCAAGGAAGGCATCGCATCGACCACAGCATCAGAACCCACTCTCAGTCCGGAAAAAAAAACGTTTGGAAGCCTTCCGGGTCTATCGGTCCCACTTGCAAAAAAATCCACCCTCGGAAGAACGAAGGGCCTCTCTGACTGACTACCTCAAGGAGTATCGCGAAGATCGTCAGACTTTCGGAGGAAGAGACCAGGCACCGTGATTCATCTGGATACCATATAAAATGTTGGCCCGGCAAGCTGCCAAGCTCTTCAACCAAACCGGCAGGACCCGGAAACGGAAAACCGACACCATGATCGCCGCCACCGCTCTCGTTTTCGGGGGGCGAATTGCGGCCGGAAACCTTCAGGGTTTTCAGTGTTTTAATCCCTTCGGACTCGTGTCAGTTGAGATTTGAGGTTGTCTCCGGCAATCTCCTTTTTCCTTTAAAAAGACGGACGAACTACTGCGTGCAGGTCCCGCAGCGACCGAATTTCGCCTGCCGGTTTACCGTTGTCCGGACCCCCTCGTCCTTTCCTCGCCCCGTCCTTCCGCTTCACACCAAATCGTTCCCGGCTCACCTGAAACACCCCGTCCACAAAACTCTTCGATCCAATTACCGCGCCAATTCCGACTCCGCCTTGCGCCCATCTCCGCGCACCCTCCTCCCAGCTCCCGGCTCCCGAACGAATAGAGGATCTCTGCCCGCACCCCCGCCACGTATCCTCGCGAATCAGCGAAGCCAATCTAGCTTGGACTGAAGAATTGAAGTAGAAGAGGTTGCCGTTATTGTCGGTTGAGGATGTAAATGGGGTCACCGAGTTGATTGCGCTGATAAACTTTGACCAGGCCTCGGCTGATGAGGCTGCGGAGGTTGGAGTTTGGGCTGGTGGTGGCGTCGAATTTTCCGGCCGATCTTTTGAGGTATGGGATGAGTTTGGGGGCATCGTCGAGATTGGGGACGGGACAACCGGTGGTGCATGGGACGCGGCCGATCATTCTTTGGGCGCGGCGCTGGTGGAGCATTTCACTGGCTTCAGGATTGTAGGCATGGATGACGACGCCATTGGGAACATAGCCTCGCAGCTTGGGATCGGGATGGGTGGGAGGGTAAAGAATCTCGGCGTAAATGCCGC
>Ga0209390_10007825_pt1 | contig 13489 bp, 13 predicted proteins | sample BON01_FD_187212 | JGI IMG/M metagenome (GOLD analysis project Ga0209390, IMG submission 187212) | Freshwater microbial communities from Lake Bonney liftoff mats and glacier meltwater in Antarctica - BON-01 (SPAdes) (version 2) | ecosystem: Environmental > Aquatic > Freshwater > Ice > Glacier... | reverse complement strand
ATCGCGGTGACTATCCGATCATCACCGCCAAATGGCCCGAACCCGGCGCTAGCGTCGATGCAGAGGCAAAGGCAGAGGTTGAGTGGTTGATTGCGCTCACCAGCGCGATGCGGGGCGCAAAAAACGAGTTGGGCATTCCGCCGGGCGCCAAGCTTGAAGCCTATCTCGCCTCCCCATCCGAGGCGGCAAAGACGGTTATAGCGGGGAATCAACCCTCGATCGATAGGATCGCCCGGATTAGCGCGATCCACTTCACCGCAGCGCCCGATGGCGCAGCGATGCAGATCGGCGTGGGCGCAGATACTTTTGTCGTGCCGCTGGAAGGCTTGGTCGATATCGAAGCTGAAAAGTCCCGCCTGACCAAAGCCCTGGAGGTATCCTCCAAAGAAGCCAAATCGCTCGAAGGGCGGCTCGGCAATGCTAATTTCGTTGAGCGGGCCAAGCCCGAAGCAGTCGAAAAGGCCAAGGCCGACCATGCGCATCACAGCGCCGAAGTCGGGCGGTTGCAGGCGGCATTGGAACGGCTGGGGTGATGCATGGCTGATGCCAAGGGACGTCGCGGGATCAACCTGCCCGGGTTCAACTTGCCCGGGTTCAACTTGCCCGGGTTCAACTTGCCCGGGTTCAACTTGATCGCCAAGCCGGGCATGTCCGGGCTTGTGGCCGAGGGGGACTGGCACGGCCATCTGGTGTCAGTGTCTGCTTGCGAAGAAGATCAGGAAGGAGCGGTAGCTGTGCTAGCCAACCTTCACCGTGACTGGCCAAAATGGGCAACGCGCATTGTCGAGGCGATGGCGGCCAAGGGCTTAACCACTGGTGCGACCGAATTCGAGGCAATTTCAGCCTATGAAGACGGCTATTTCGAGATCGAATTTTCTGCCCCGGAAACATTCGGTCGGGCCATCGCGCTGGCGGTAGGGACCCTCGAGGATGGCATAGAAGATGTCGGGACCGGCGGCTGATGGCTTTGACCCTCGCCACCACTACTCCCGGTAAGCCGGAAATCTTCGCCTCGGTACAGGGTGAAGGGCCCTCGGCTGGCGCGCCCTGCACCTTCATCCGCCTGTCACGCTGCAATCTCGCCTGTGTGTGGTGCGATACGGCCTATACGTGGCACTTTGAAGGTGATGAACGCCCGCATCGCGGCGCCGAAACGTTTGACCGCAAAGCCAATCAGGTCACGTTGGACGAAGCGGATGTGGCCCGGCGGATAACCGGTCTAGGCCAGCGGCGGCTCATCATAACCGGCGGAGAGCCGCTGTTACAGGCCCCTGCCCTTGCCGCGCTGTTGGAATTGCTGCCCGATATGACGGTGGAGGTCGAAACCAACGGCACCACCACCGCACCCGCTCGCCTCGATATTCGGATCGACCAATATAATGTCAGCCCGAAACTCGCGCATAGCGGCAACGCGGCTGAGCTGGCGCTGTTGCCTGAGCGGCTGAGCCACTATGCGGCAGACGCCCGCGCATTCTTCAAATTCGTGATTGCAGGGCCAGAGGAATCTGGAGGAAGTCAAAGTACTTGTCCGCGCCCATGCCATCCCGCCAGCTCGCGTCTTCCTGATGCCCGAAGGTACGGACAGCGAAACACTGCGCGAACGTGAGAAATGGCTCGTCCCGCTTTGCCTTGAACATGGATTCAGGATGAGTGACCGGCTGCATATCCACCTGTTCGGGGATACCAGAGGAACTTGATTTTCTCTCGCGGCCAATTGGCTGCGCCAACGCCTCCGAGGGGCGGCCTAACCGGCCGACGTGCAGTCGCGCTTGCGGTCCGCTGGTCGCGGACCGGACCATTCCAAGCCATCTATGAAGTTCCACGATCTTGGTCGCGGAAGCCTAAGGGAGCGAATGCGACCGCCGGCGCCTGAGGCCAAACAAACTAAGCCCCCTGGCTGCGCCACCGCTGCACGGTCCGGTGCACAGCATCTTCTTCGCCGCCGCTCTGGCGCCACAATTCTACGAAGCTGGGATCTTCCGACGCCGGACGTTTCGATTCCTCGAGATTATCGAACGAAACACGGATCGGTATGGCCACACCCTCGCCGCAGATGATGCATTCGCGGTTGCGCAAAGCGGGAATGGAATCGAGGAAGCCGCGCGCGCCTTCCGGCATGGCGGATTTCACGAATGCCTGATCTCGGTCATTATTGAGGCGCATGGATATAATGGTGCCGCACTGTGACAAAACGCCCTCGGCAAGGTCGGACGGGCGCTGAGTAATCAGGCCCAGCGAAATCCCGTATTTACGGCCTTCCTTCGCAATCCGGCTGAGTATCTTGCCAACCGAAGACCCATTGGCATTCGCTTCGTTGGGAACATAACGGTGCGCCTCTTCGCACACGAGCAGGATTGGAGAGGTTTTCTCGTCACGTCCCCAGATGGCGAAATCGAACACCAGTCGCGACAGCACCGCAACCACAGTCGAGGTAATATCGGACGGCACGCCCGAAACATCGATGATCGAAATCGGTTTACCGGCGCTGGGCATACGAAACACCTTCGCGATGAAATCCGCCATCGTATCGCCCACCAGCATGCCTGAGAACATGAACTGATAGCGCGGATCGCCTTTCAATTCGTCCAGCTTGGTCTTGATCCGCATAAATGGCACGCTGGACGTGGCCTTCTCGAGCTTGCCCATCTGGTTCTGAATCTCGGTCGACAGGTCGGATAACAGATAAGGCACCGGCGAATCGACGGTAATTTTGCCCATGGTATCGGCCAACCGATTTTTGCACCGCGCCTTGAGTAGGCATCGCGCAAGAATATCGGCATCAACCTGACGTTCATTGCCGTGGGAAGTCAGCAGAACTTCGCAATGTTCTTCGAAATTCATCAGCCAATAGGGCATATGCAAATTGGTTACGTCGAAGATTTTGCCAGTAGTTTTAAAGGCCGCAGAATACTCGCCGTGGGGATCGATCATCACGATGTGACCTTCCGGCGCCGCCTCGCAGATCCGGTGTAGGATCAATGCAAGGCTGGTGGATTTACCGGTACCGGTCGATCCCAACAGTGCGAAATGCTTGCCCAAAAGCGCATCGACATAAATGCCGGCGCGGATATCCTTGGTTGGATAGACGGTGCCGATTTGGATGTTGGCGCGACCATCACTGGCATAAATCTGGCGCAAATCGGCCGTGGTGGCGGGATAAATCAGCGCGCCCGGGATAGGGTAACGGGTGACACCCCGGCGGAAGCTGTGAATTTTGCCGGTCAGCTTTTCCTCCTGCCCTTCGCCGAGGAAATCGATGTTAGCGATAATGCCGCCATTGGCGCGGCGATCCTGACGCTGGTTACGGACACTGGCGAGTAGCCAGCTGTTGCCCACACGGATTTTGATCTGGCTGCCAACCTGTCCGGCGAGGCCAATGGACGGATCTTGGTCCGCCATGCATTCGCTCAGCCGTTCAAGGTCGAGCGCTATCTGAGAGCCGGAACCGGCAATTTCCAGTACAACACCGATGGGCCTGCCGGCATTGTCAGTCGTATCCAGATCGGCTGGTTGGCCAGTTGTTGCCGAAACCAGGTCCGGATGTTGAAAATTTCCATGTGCCATGTCGGTCATGATTGCGCGTGTTTCCCAATGTTTTCCCAACCTTTAACTACGCAGTTGAAGGTTAATATCGGGTCAACATCATGGGTCATCTCTTGGCAGCACGCCGTGGGTCATCGCAAAGACCCTAGATCATCGCAAAAAGACGTCCGGCAATCCAACCCATGCCAATCGACAACATCACGGCAATCAAGCCATAGAAAAATGCCTGTTTTTGCGAAAATACTTCGACAAAGCGTTCAAAGCCAACCTTCTTTACCTCGACCTCCGCAATTTCCGACGCAATGACCCGGCCGCGGGTAATAGCGAATGTCTCGGCAGTATATGTCCCGGTCTGAACATTGGACGGCAGCGCAATGCGCGCCTGATACAGGACCTGTTCGTTGATCTGCACGCCGCCCATGTCTTCTTTATAAAGGCCTTCACGTTCACGAAGATCAACCAGCCCCTCGGTGAATTTGGCCTGTTCCTCTGGGTCGATTGTGCCCGTCGGCGACAGCTGGAGGAAGCCCAGACCCAATTCGTAAATCGCGGCAGTTCGTTCGTCGATAATCTCGGAAATCGGGGCAGATGATGCCACGGCGAAAAATGACGGTGCCGAACGGAAATCGGTGGTTGTGGCATTAATCCAGATGCCGCCGATGCGCTCTTTCTCGCGAACGCGGATCGCCCCTGTCGGGCCTTTCAGCACCACCACAATGTCATAGTCGCGTCCGCCGCGTGAACCGGTTGGATCCAGGATTGCGCCAAACAGCAGCAATTCCGTTCCAGTGAAACCCTGCCTTACCTGCACTTCATGCTGGGAAACCTCAGGCACCAGGATCGGATCACCTTGCGCGCCAAGCGGCTGGACGAACAGCGCTGCCATTCCAAACATCAGCAGGAAGCGGATCAGGCTCATAGCCCGACCACCGTGAAAATCTCGTCGGGCTGAACGCCAAGGCCGAACAACATCCGCAGGGCAACAATCAGCACGATCGACGATAGCACTAACCGAAGCATCTCCGGTTTGGCAATTTGCGCAAGTTTTGCGCCGATCTGAGCGCCCGATACCGAACCAAGCAGCAATAATACCGCCAGCACGATATCGATCGCTCTGGTGGTCAATGCATGCATCATCGTAGTGGCGATGGTTACAAACAGGATCTGGAACAAGGATGTTCCCACAACCACATTCGCGTTCATCCCGAGGATGTAGAGCATCGCCGGCACCAGAATGAAGCCGCCCCCAACGCCCATTAACATGGTGAGCGTACCCACTATCACACCCAATATCAGCGGAGCGAGCGGCGAGATATACAAGCCAGAGCCATAGAATCGCCACCGCAACGGCAGGGCCGTGACCAAGGGATGATGCCGCCGTTTCTTGACAGTACGGGCCATGCCCTTTTCTGACGGCCACAGCGACTGAAGTGCCTCGCGCAGCATCAACGAACCAATCGTACCGAGCATCACAACGTAAAGAACGTTGATGACGATATCGATCTGGCCAATCGCCTGAAACCAGCGGAACAGGATAGCTCCGATCCCGGCACCGAAAATGCCGCCGACCACCATCACGGTGCCCATCCGGTAATCGACGCCGCCGCGGCGCCGATGGGCAAACACCCCTGAAACGCTGGCTCCGGTAACCTGCGTGGACGCAGAGGCTGCTGCGACCGTGGGCGGTATTCCGTAAAAAATCATCAGCGGCGTAGTTAGGAACCCGCCGCCAACTCCGAACAGGCCAGACAGCACGCCGGTAATCATGCCCAACAGCACAATCACCAAGCCGTTTACCGACAAGTTCGCAATGGGAAGATACACATCCATTCCTACCGCCCTAAACTACGGTTGAAGTGGATTAAAGCTGAACCGTGCGAGGGCTCCGACTAAATCTACCGGATACGGGCTCAAAATCCCGTCGAAAGCGTGATTGCCACACCAGAACCTGGCTCAGCATCGCCGGCCACGCGGAGCCGGTAGTCCATCGATACACGGGCCGGAGCTGTGCCGATTTTCAGGTTGAGACTTGCGCTGGGCCCAACATCCAGCCGCGCGGCCCCTTCTTGCGCCCCGCCCCATGCGCCTGCTCCGGCCCGAATCTGGCCAAGATCAAACCGGATCATTTCGCGGTCAACCCGCGCCTGCCCATCCGCAAAGGCTGTTGCAAAATCACCCCCGACATAGCCGCCAGCCAGATAGGCTTCGCCGCGCAAACCAAGCGGTAATTCAACCGGAGGGAATTCTGTAACTGCAAATACGGCAGGGCGTATTTCCGTGGTGACCGCGCCGCGTGTGGCGCGCAATTCTGCATAAGCAGCAACTGGAAGGCCTACGAGCGGCCGCGCCGAAAGTCCTGCCGCGATTTCAGTTTCCCGCCCTGATACCAGCGCCTTGGTTGCCCGCACATAGGCTGTGGGACGAACAGCATTGCCCGGAATGAGCCGGTAGCGCAGCACCGCCCCGGCCTGACTGGCACCGTAACTGGCAAACCTCGGCCCAGTGGCAGCGCCCAATTCCGCATCGGGACGCAGGAACAGCCAGCCATCAACGGACCAGCGCTTGGTCGATCCCGTCGCAGGCGAACCCGCTGCCATCGATGTATCTGCCTGCCGGGCCGCAGCGCCTTGAATGATCTCAGCTACATCGCGCGGCACTGGCACCCGGCCCATCGCCGCCAGCCACATCAACTGGTGCGATGCAAAGGTATTGCCGCGCTGCGGCGCGGTTGCAGCCTGATTGGCCCGAACCGCTGGCAGCGGCCCAACAGTAATCGGGCGCGGCGGCGGGATCAGGCCGCTTGCCGCATATGTCCAGGCAGCAGTGGTTTGCGTTGGCGCAGCACCCGGGTTGGTTTCGGCGATTACGGCCTGTTTCGGCTGAATATTGGAAACTGCCTCCGCCAAAATGGCCGGGACAGTGGATGGAAAGGGCGATTCCCATATCGTTGCGCGCAAACCTGCCCAGCCGATCAGCAGAGCCGCAAATACCATGATCGGCTGTCCAGCGCGCCGTTTGCCCGACACATTCATGCAGCGCGCGCTCTACGTACCGGAAAAGGTGCATTTCCGCCGCGCATGTGCACGGGATGAGCATCATGATGGGTCTTGTCCCACTGCGGCACTTGTCCTGAAAGGGAGCGCACATAAGCAATCACCGCGCGGCGGCCAGCCATGATCGCGATCACGTTGGCAACTGGAATTCGCAGAACTGCGCGGATCCCCTCGCCCCAACCATATTCGCTGGCGGTGAAACCGAAACGCCAGATTACCCGCCAGGCAAAGCTGCCAAAATTGAGCGCCAAGATAACTCGCATTTCCGGCGTCAGTTCTAAGCCCGAACTGTACCCTGCCAGGCTGATCAGCCAGCCAATGCCGGACATGATCAACAGGGCATATGCCAGCGCCAGCACGAGCGCTGTTAGCGGGCCGCGCCGATCTCGCAGCTGCATCCAGAATTCAGCCGGACGGCCATGCCAGCCGAGCCGGTCCCAACCCTGAAAGGCAATTCCGTGGATCCAGCGGGTTTTTTGACGGACCGACTGATCAAGCCGCGCCGGAAAATAGGCTCGGGTGGCTACCAATTGACCATCTCCATGGCGATAACGCAGGAACTTAGCCTTGCCGCCCATTGCCGAAATGCGCAGACCAAGTTCGTAATCCTCTGTCAGGCAATCGGCGGCGAAGGGCGCACCATCGGGTTTGGTTCCGGCCATTGCGCCCAATGCTTCACGGCCGATTGCGCATCCGACACCGGCTAGCGGCATACCCGCCCCTAGCGCTCCGCGCACAACCATCGCCTTGCCGTGGGCCTCCGCGAATTCCTCGCAATAATGGCTGCCGATCCATGCGCTCTGCGGTTGCGGCACAGGCAATACGGGCAATTGCGCCAGCACCGCATCGTCCATCGCTTTGTCAAGCAAGCCAAGCGCGGCGCCGTCGACCATGTCTTCTGCGTCATGAAGCACCACCATTCTGGCGCGATATCCGCCCCGCAGTTCGTCTGCGCATAGCGCGTCATACAACCGGTTTAAACAATCTGCCTTGGTGGTCGGTCCGCCCCGATCATGAAGCACCAGCCGTAACCGCGAATCGCCAGACGCGGCCCTGATTACCGCTTCAGCCGTTGCTGGATCATTGCCGTAACACCCCACATAAAGCCGCAGCCCGGCTTGGGGCCAGACAGACAACAAGTGGGCGACTGTGGTGCCGATGACGCCAGCTTCCTGCCATGCAGGAATGAAGATGGCGGCTGGACCAGTCAGAGCGCCAATCGGGCCATGATCATGGAGGGCGGCGCTGCTATTGGAAGGCAGTAAGATCGTCTTGACGCGGCCCGTCAAACGCAACCACAACCAGGCGAAATCCATGCAGATTTCATCGGCCGCGCCGATTAGGAAAAATACGCCTGCAAAAAGCAATAACTCATGCTGAAACAGCATAAGCCATTCAAAAGCTGAAAAACCTCCGACCATCAAAACCCTCTGACCCAAGATATTTATACCTATCTGAGGCTTAGCGAGCTTGCAACGAGCAAAGATTTGCGAAAGAGGGCTATTCTATCATGTCAGAAATCAAACTCCCTCTTCGTTCTGTATTTGCGCCGGTGCGCGCATTGTTTGTTGGTGATGCCTCGGCTGGCGTGCTGCTGATTTTGGTAGCGATTGCTGCCATGGTCGTGGCGAACTCGTCGCTCGCTAGTGAATATCACCATTTGTTCAACGGAGCGTTGGCCTGGACGCCGATTGCCAAGCTGAACACCGCGCATCTGTGGATCAATGACGGGTTGATGGCGCTATTCTTCTTTGTCGTCGGGCTGGAGGTAAAGCGCGAGCTGATTTGCGGGCAATTGGCCACCCCCGAACAACGCCGCCTGCCAGTGCTGGCCGCAGTTGCCGGAATGGCAGCGCCAGCGGCGGTATATATCTTTTTTGTCGGCGGCGATCCGCAATTAACCCGCGGTTGGGCCATACCGGCCGCAACGGACATTGCATTTGCGATGGGCGTGCTCGGGTTACTCGGCAGCAGAGTGCCTGCATCGCTTCGACTGTTCCTGCTGACCGTGGCAATTGTCGATGATATCGGTGCAGTCATGATCATCGCGGTGTTCTACACCGCCAATCTCAAACTCGGATGGTTGATCGGCTCGCTGCTGGTGTTGGGCGTAATGATCGGAATGAACCGGATGAAGGTCAGTTCGATTCTACCTTATATCCTGATGACGATTATCCTGTGGTTTTGCGTCTTGCATTCCGGGGTTCACGCCACGATTGCCGGCGTTGTCGCGGCCTTCACAATCCCGATGCAACGCAGTGACGGAAACAGTTTGCTGGAACGGATCGAACATGGGCTGGCCCCGTGGAGCGCCTATGCCATCGTGCCGATCTTTGGGTTCGCCAATGCCGGCGTAAACCTGAGCGGGATCGGAATGGATAAGATGGTTGACCCGCTTCCCCTCGCGGTTGCGGCAGGCTTGGTCGTTGGCAAACAAGTTGGTATTTTCGGCTGTATCGCCGCCGCAGTGAAGGTGGGCTTTGCCAAGGCACCAAAGGGTGCAAACTGGGCTGAAATCTGGGGTGTATCGATCCTGTGCGGAATCGGTTTCACCATGTCGCTATTCATTGGCGAACTGGCTTTCCCTGGCACCGGGGAAACCGCCCGCTTGCTGCGCGATGAAGCCAAGATCGGCATCCTGCTCGGCTCGGTTATCTCAGCGATACTGGGCTATGTAGTCCTGCGGTTGACCACCACGCACCCGAACGACCGGTCGGCCGAACCGGACTGATCTGCCTAACCGCTTGCCTTGGGCCTCCGCGCTTACCAGCTTCCGGTATTTTCCATACTCGCCCAGGGTTCCTGCGGCGGAAGTTTGCCGTCCTGCAATAGTTCAACTGAAATACCATCGGGTGACCTGACAAAGGCCATATGTCCATCGCGCGGCGGCCGGTTGATTGCCACACCCGCATCCATCAACCGCTGACACGTCTCGTAGATATTTTCGACACGGTAAGCGAGATGGCCAAAATTGCGCCCGCCATCATACTGTTCCGGAGCGGAACCATCTTCTAACGGCCAATTATAGGTCAACTCGACCTCAGCGACGTCTTCTTGTCCCGGCGCTGCGAGAAAAATCAGAGTGAACCGCCCTTGTTCGCTGTCGAACCGGCGAACTTCTTCCAACCCGATCAAGCCGAAAAACTTCACCGTCGCTTCGGGGTCCGACACTCGGATCATGGTGTGAAGGTATTGGGTCATGAGAAAAGCCTTTTCAGTTAAGAACCGTTCATCGCCAGTTGAAGCGAACCTGCCGACGTAATCGGGGGAGGATGCAATGAACGAAGTCTCTGAGCAAGCAACGGTTGGAAACGGTGATGGTTTCCATCGGAAAAACGGCCTTCTCAAGGCCCCCTCAGCCATCCGCTGACTGGGCACCCGAAGCGATTGTATCGGGCCCGCCGATGGATGGCGGCTGCTGGCCTGGAACCGGACTGTTATGTGCCAAGGAAGCCGTCAGTCAACAGTTCGACTTGGTTAATAGCGGGGCTATGGTGGAGGAAGGGTCGGGCATGGCTCACCCCTTCACCAAGCTGAACACCGTTAAGCCGAATATGCCGGCGGCTTGGCCTTACCAGACACCCCGTTCAAGAAAGTGCGCGTGGTTACTACGGTCAATTTCTCGCTCGATTGAATTTTAATCCAAAAGAAAAAGGGGGCCCGCACCACTATAGTGTGAGCCCCCTTTTTAATTCGAAAACGTCAGCTTAGAAGCTGGCGCTCAGGGTTACGACGAATGCATCGTCAACGAAGTCATACGCACCGACTGGAATGTCGCCTTCGGCGCCCACATAGGCAACGCCCAAGCTTACAGGACCGTAAACTGCAGCTTCTGCGCCGATCGACCAATCGAATGCCTTGCTGTCATTGGTGAAGGTCAGAAAACCGTCAGTATAGCCGAGGTGGCCAGTAACCGTCAGCGGGGTGCCCGGTACGCCGACACCGAGATCGGTGTAGACATAGATATTGTCCGTGCCGCCAAGCGAATCCTGCTTTGGCGCATAAGCAGCGCCAACAGTGGCCTCTGCTGGACCGAAGGTGAAGCCAACCGAACCGTAGAATTCGGTATAGTCGAAATCGCCAGGGCCTGCGTTGGGGTAAATGTACTGGATTACGCCGACATCAACCGAAACACCCTCGGTGAGATTGCCGCTCCAACCGCCGTAAATGTCGAGTTCGGTGGAGCCGTAGCCAACCGTATCTTCATCAAGCGAGGATGCCCATGTGCCGATATAGAAGCCGGAATCATGAGCGACATCTACGCCGCCCTGAATGGCCAGATCACCACCGGACAGATCGACACCGCGAAAGCGATACTCGCTGGCAATGGCGACATTTGCAGAAACAGAAACCGAAGAATCGCTTTCATCCTGCGCAAGCGCAGGGGCTGCAAAAAATACTGAAGTAGAAAGAATAGTAGCAGCGGTAAGGCCGCGAATGGACGTTAGCATGACAAACTTCCTTGTTTGTGTGTGTGTTGCCTCTGTCCCACCTGCGTATCTGCCGGACGCATCATTGACTGTGCGAAACCTTGCAAATTCGCAATAAAGGTGCAGCATTGTGCTCCACTGCACAAGAGAAATTGCGCTGGAATTCAAGCCGGGGTCCCGACTGTGCCCTTTATGCACCATGTAGTGATTGATTCAGCAACACGACAGACGTTGCGGTATAGGGCCTGCTAGCTTAAGCGCCGGGACAAGCTGACAAGACCATCGAATGGACAGTCAATTGACATTTTCCGGCTGTCTGTCTGCGCGATATATCAAGGCCTGATTTCAAGTTATGTTCGAACTATTTCGCAAGTTTTTCCGTCCCAATTCTGGCGTGCCGACTGCGCATTTGCCAGCCGGGCAGCGTGCGTATGTGATCGGGGACATCCACGGCCAGCTCGATCTGTTCGAAGAATTAATCCTCGCTGTCGAGCGCGACGATTTGGAAGCAGGGCCGGCGGAAACAACCATCATCCTGCTTGGCGATCTGGTTGATCGCGGCCCGGACAGCGCCGGGGTTCTTGACCGCGCGCGCCGTTGGCAAGCCGAACGACCAGTACGAATTCTGGCTGGCAATCATGAAGAAATGTTCCTGAAAGCCTTCTCGGATATCAACATGCTACGCCATTTCCTGAAGCATGGCGGCCGCGAAACCGTGCTAAGTTACGGGGTCAATCAAAAGCGGTACAACGAGGCCACGCTTGAGGATTTGCAGAATATCATGCGCGCATATGTGCCGGTCGCAGACCAGATTTTCATGCGCAGCTTCGAAGAACATTTCACCCTCGGTGATTATGCCTTCGTCCATGCAGGGATAAATCCAGAAGTCCCGCTGGAGGACCAAACTCGTCAGGATTTACTGTGGATTCGCGACCCCTTTCTTAGCTATCCCGGGCAGCATTCCCACCTCATCGTCCACGGCCACACGATCGTGGAAGATGTTGTCGAACGCCCTAACCGCATCGGTATCGACACTGGCGCCTACCGCTTCGGCCGCCTGACCGCGCTGGTGCTGGAGGGGAGTAATCGGCGCTACATCCAGGCCGTTCAGGGCGAGGACGGTATCGGAATCGAGCAATTCGCAACCGCCAGCTGACCCAAACCCTGCCCTTCACGCGCCCACGCCGGGTAGAATAGGGGAATGATCCCTGATAAGTATGATGTCCCCGGAATTCCCCGTCGTCGGAATTCCCCCGGAATTCCGAGCAGCTCTCGATGTAGCGAGATTAGTTTATTCGGTGTAATCCGCCAACTTCTGTCGGACTTGATCCAGATTGCTGAAAATGATCGCGGCTTTAGCATCCGATTCCGCCTTTTCGCGTGAAAATACCAAGCATGTCAGTTCAGAAAATGCCGTTTCAACATTACGCTCAAGAAATTCCGCCGCAGCGGTTGCCGCGCGATCCATTGTTTCCGCATTATAGCCAGATACCCACCAGAAATCCGTTCGATTGAATTTTTGATCGTATAGCCAGCGAGCTTGAATTGAACTGTTCGCTACCGAAACCAAATCAGCATCGCTTGTCACCAGCGCTAGCGGTTGCAATGTCAGGTTGATTACAAAGCTTCCGCCATCTTTGTACCTTTGCAGTTCAACGATTTGTTTGGCCCCGTCTCTGCTGCGCTCGTAGAGCCCTTCCTTGCCGGAAAATCCGAGGCTGCGCATTTTCGGTTCTACAAATGTTTTCCACGAATCCTTAATCTTGGGCTTTTTTCCTGCAGGCAAACCGCCTTCTTCGACAATCGTAATTGCCTTAAAAGTTAGGTAGGCATCCCCGTCGAGCGCAGTCGTTTCCATGAAAGACTTTTTGAGTGCATTGAGCGCTTCTTTCGCATTTTGCGCAATTTCGGCGCTTGGAGCGCTCGCGATATCCGCTTCCATCCGCAAAAAGCCGGCAATCATCGCAATTGCAATGGGATTGGAGGTAACCGGCAAGCCATCAAGTTGGTCAAATTTGATAATCATATCGACTTCTGCATCCCTACTTTTTTGCATGATTTTCTAGCTATTTAGCTGGGATTTGCGTGGATGTCGTTAACATCTCGGCTGGTGAAGATTACCAGTACATAAAAGCTGGAATTCCGGGGACATCGCGTAATTGATGTAGTCGCCCTCCCGATTTTACTTCAGGCCACGCTATAGCAGGCGCTGCCTTTGTCCAATAGCCGCTTCCTGCCGCGTGATCCATTTATCCGTTGCCGGGACCGCTGCCTGTGCATCCTTCACCAAAATTTGCCAGGGGGCCTGTAAGCCGGGTTCTGTCCTGCAGCCGGTATGCCGAAACACCAGCGCCGCAGGGGCAGCCATTCATCTAGGCCGTATGTTGCCACACGGCTCAAGCGACCAACCCGGGCGATCAAGGGCAAAACACCCCTGCCTTGGACGAATCCGCGGCGCGCCGC
>Ga0209390_10007823_pt1 | contig 13491 bp, 7 predicted proteins | sample BON01_FD_187212 | JGI IMG/M metagenome (GOLD analysis project Ga0209390, IMG submission 187212) | Freshwater microbial communities from Lake Bonney liftoff mats and glacier meltwater in Antarctica - BON-01 (SPAdes) (version 2) | ecosystem: Environmental > Aquatic > Freshwater > Ice > Glacier... | reverse complement strand
CGATCGAGCTTTTGCTCGGTTCGATTTTGGCTATGCCGCCGCCGCTGCGATGGTATTACTTGCTTTTACGTCTATATTAGTTTATTTGCAGTTACAAAATTGGACTCAAGAATAACGAACGATCTTCAAACCATTTTTGGTGTAAACTTACGACGATTACGAACGGCAAAGAATAAGACGATAAATGTAAAAATACCTGCTATATACAAGGGGTAGCCATATGTTGCTGGATTTTTTTGGTTGACTATCAGCCCAGCAATAATCGGGCCAATACCGTTGGCTGCACTCAAATATGAAGCATTTAATCCAGACATTTTACCTTGTTCTTCTGGACGGGTATTTAGTGATATCAGCGTACTAATCATTGGCTGAACTAATGAATTAAATAAGGAAAAAATTATCGCAATAACTAGGAAAAAATGAATGTCGGGAATTACTGGCATTAATAAAAATGATAGGCTCCGAAAAAATAGTCCCAAGAACAGAATTTTGACTAAGCTCAGATATTTAGTCATCAGTTTTACACCTTGAATCTGTACCAAAACTCCAATAATACCGATCGCAAAAAATAATACCGTTAAAGATTTGATGTCTTGACGCAGTACCTCTAGATAATATGGTTGAAATGCAAATGTAAATAAACTGAAGGTTGTACCAACACACAAATTGATAATAAATAGTATTCCCACCTTCGGAAAAGTTAGTCCTTTCACTAAATCTCGTAAGCCTAAATCAAATATATTTGTATCATTAATCACCTTTTTAGTTAATGTTTCTGGTAAGAAAAATATTGTTAAAATTAGAGCGATCGTGGCAACTACTGATGATACTAGAAATGCTGTCCCTAGCGATCTTTGTTGAGCGACTAAACTTAAAACTGGTCCCAGTACAAAGCCTAATCCCAATGATGCTCCAAAGATTCCAAAACCTTTAGCTCGATTTTCAGGAGTCGTAACATCAGAGATTACTGCTTGAGCAACTGAAATATTTCCACCAGTAATTCCATCTAGAAAACGAGCGAAAAATAAGACTGTAGCGTTGGGGGCTGTACCAGCAAGGAGATTGCCAATCACTGTTCCTGCTAAACTAATAATTAATAACGGTCTTCTCCCAAACCTGTCGGATAGCTTACCAATAATTGGGGTAGCAAAAAATTGAGCGATCGAAAATATCGCAAATAGAAAGCTAGTCTCAATGTCACTAAGATGAAACTCTCGTCCATATTGATAGATCGTGGGAATGAGAATTGTAAAACTCAGTGAGTTGATTAAGTTAATTAATGCAATAATCCAGAAGCTGCGATTCATTAGGTTTGAAATAGAGAATTGAGAGCAAAAGTCGATTTTTTGTTGGTGCATTTCGCAGAAGCGGAGATGCTATGCGATCGAATCTGCGATCGGTATTGACTTACAAAAGCGACTGAGAGCCTGTTCTACATTATCTGCGATCTTTCTGGCTGCACATCTATATTTTGGGATCTTCCAAAACCCTGTAGCAAAATGTAGCAATTATTACGAAAATTTAAGTATCGATCCCTACTCTTTAATGCTCTAACGATTTGATACTTGAACTGCCATAGCAGTTGCCAAGGCGATTAGGACACCACAACGATTAAAATCGTCGCTAGTGTTGTAAAGTCCGCCTACGCGGACTGAGATCTAGAGTGTTCTAACCGATGTGGCTATTGCTATATCTCATTACTACCCAAGATCGCCCAGATTTCAGTAACGCTGACATAATTTCTCCAGAGAGCATCAAAGACTCGATTGAGTTCTAAGCTTAGGATGGAATTTTGTCGATCGATTCTACACAATTCAACAAGAGCTATGAAGCAAATAGCTACCTCAGAATAGCTTGCTGACTCAAACCTATTTCAGAACTGCCGATATTTACCCCGATTTGTTGCCAATAGCTTTAATTACCTATGATACAACGTCGTTATGCTAGCTTCTCTACCTTAGTCATAAGTCCTCTAGTTCAAGCCAAATTTACTACTGGCAAAGGTTTTGGAGGATCGAATCTCAAAATAATTGTGCAGTTTCAAGAATTAGTAGTACCGATCTCTGGTAGTTCTGCCATGATTTCAGACGATCCCGTACCGATGTGCGATCGACAGTCTTTACCATTAGTAATTCAAGTTGGTAAAATTGCCCTACTTACTTGTTGGTTTTGGTATCTAATTGGGGTTAATTTTTGCGCTAATAGTATGAGTGCGATCGCTCATTTGTCTGCCGCGCGGACTGACTGAAACATTAGTCCGCGTAGCGATACATACCCACCTTTGTGCCCCGACGGCAACTTAGGTTGATTACTCTTGGTGCCATTTTGGTCGCCAACCAGGTTTAATTGTTTGATGAGAACGGGCGATCGCTAGACAGTCATCTGGAACATCATCGACAATTGTCGAACCTGCTGCTGTGGTCGCATGAGCACCAATATTTAGAGGTGCGACTAGAGTATTATTAGATCCAATCCGCGCAAAATTGCCGATGGTGGTTTGATGCTTGTGTTTACCATCATAATTAACAGCGATCGTCCCCGCGCCGATATTAACTTGCGTGCCGATAGTTGCATCACCCAAATAAGATAGATGAGCAACATTGGTACGGTCGCCGAGGCTGCTCTTTTTGAGTTCCACAAAGTTACCTACCCGACAAGCTGCGCCTACCTGTGCCTGTTGACGGATGTGAGCGAAGGGACCAATATTAGCATTATGCCCGATCGAGCTATCTACAACGACTGAATACATCAGTGTCACATTGTTCCCAACCTGACTATTTTCGATCAGACTACCAGGCCCAATCCGGCTACCGCTACCGATTGTAGTATTTCCGCGTAGATGAGTTTGAGGTTCGATGATTGCATCAACCCCGATCTTGACAGTATCATCGATAGTGACACTATCAGGGTCGATAATGCTTACACCTGCTGCCATCCAGTCATCTTTGATCCGCGATTGGAGGATTTGATAGGCAGTAGCAAGCTGACGGCGATCGTTAATGCCTAAAATCTCTCGATCGTCAGCCACATCATATACCATCACTGGCGAGAGGAAGTTTACGGCATCGGTGATGTAATATTCTTGCTGACTATTATTGCTCTGTAGTTGAGGTAGAACTGCCTGGAGTTTCTGCCAATTAAAGCAATATATCCCAGCATTTACCCGCCGATTCTGACGTTGGGTAGTGGTACAATCCCGATCTTCGATAATTTCTTTGAGTAGATTGCTACTGTCGCAGAATACCCGCCCGTAACCTTGAGGATTTTGGATTTGGGCTGTCAGGATAGTTGCAGCATTTTGATACTGTTGATGAGTCTCTAAGAGTGCTTTGAGCGTCTTGGGACGAAGGAGCGGGACATCGCCATTTAGTACCAGTAAATCTCCCTGAAAGTCAGCCAGATAAGGGAGGAGTTGTTGCACCGCATGTCCGGTACCCAGTTGTTGGGTTTGTTCGACAAATTCTAGATCGGGATAGTCGAGCAGAGCTTCCTTGACTCGATTGGCTTGATAACCAACAATCGCGAGTTGCCGTTCGGGTTGCAGATCTGCACAACCAATTAATACTCGTTCGACTAGAGATCGCCCCCCCAGCAAGTGTAATACTTTGGGTAAGTCCGATCTCATTCGCGTGCCTTTGCCCGCTGCCAGAATTGCTACTGCTACCATAAATATGACTGATACTGCCAGATACTAAACAAAGCCTTCCTTAAAATACCCTATTGTCTGGGGTATCGCGGCGATCGATCGCTCAGAGTTTAGATCGAAATAACTTTTTCACTTGTTTGGATAGCGTCTGCGCTGGAGCATCCCGAGCCATCACAATGGTACAAAATTCCTGCTCGACGATCGATTTGCACCAAATGCCTCACTTTGCGGAATAATTGTATTGCTAACTATCGATAACTTGAAATTGATATGAGTTTGTGGTTTAGACGGTTCATTGCAGCCATTTTCCTCAGTGGACAAGTGATTGTTCACATTCTCCGAGGCAAATTCAACTATCCAAACATTATCGAGCAAATGGCTTCAGTTGGACCAGAATCCCTCCTAATTGCGCTAGTGACATCCACTACGATTGGGATGGTGTTTACGATTCAGGTAGCACGGGAATTTATTGATATCGGTGCGGGACAGGTTGTCGGCGGTGTGCTTGCGCTAGCACTAACTCGCGAACTTGCACCCGTACTGACAGCGGTAGTTTTAGCAGGGAGAGTCGGTTCGGCATTTGCCGCAGAAATTGGCACGATGAAAGTCAGCGAACAAATCGATGCACTCTATATCCTCAAAACCGACCCTGTCGATTATCTAGTGATTCCTCGTGTAGTAGCTTGCTGTATTATGTTACCGTTATTGACGATCGTCTCGATTGTCGCCGGGATGATCGGTGGATTACTAATTGCTAATAGTATATTTGGGATGCCAGTCCGCATATTTTTGGACTCTGCTCGCAATTTTTTGAATGCTTGGGATATTTGCAGCGCACCGATTAAAGCAGTTTGTTTTGGTGCATTGATTGCGATTATCGGCTGTAGCTGGGGATTGACGACTACAGGCGGTGCCAAAGGAGTCGGACAATCAACTACTACGGCTGTTGTGACTTCCCTGCTGGCAATTTTCATTTCCAACTTTTTCCTATCTTGGATCATGTTTCAAGGTTCGGGGAGTGTTGGCTCTAAAGCGATTTGAAAAATTGATACTTCGACTCATCATCGCTAACGGCACGGCTAACACCAACAGTGCAAGCAGTTGAGATCCAAAGCTACTTGTTTAGTCCAACTTCAGGATTTAAAATTTCGATCGACTATTTACATAGTGTCCTAAAATAGACTCGATCGATCTATTGGCCTGACTTTGATAACTACCACCAAATAAATTGTAGTGGTTGAGAATGTGATAGAGATTGTATAAATTCTTGCGCTGCGAATAACCAGGATCTAGAGGATAAATCCGATCGTAGCCTTGGTAAAAAGCGGCAGGAAAGCCACCAAATAGCTCTGTCATGGCAATATCGACTTCTCGATCGCCCCAATAGGTTGCAGGGTCAAATATAACGGGAATACCAGTAGTCGTAAAGCTAGCATTTCCACTCCACAGATCGCCATGTACTAGCGCGGGTTGGGGATGATGCTCGAACAGGATTTGGGGAATTCTCACCAGCAATTCAGCCGCTCTAGGGAAATGACCACCTTTACTAAGTGCGAGTTGGAGTTGATAGCCGATCCGATGTTTAGTAAAGAATGTTGCCCAATCACTCTCCCAGGTGTTGATTTGAGCTGTCGATCCAATCGTATTATCGATCTGCCAGCCAAATTTCGATTCACTACTAATCTGGTGACGGTGCATCATCGCGAGATTACGCCCCATTTCTGTCCAGCTTTGAATAGTAACTCTATTTGTCAAGTCTAAATATTCTAAAACTAAATAGCTATGTTCTCTAATTACACCATTACAAATTGGTGTGGGTATTTTAATTGCATCTGTTGATGATATTTCTGATAATCCTGTTGCTTCAGCCACAAACATTTCAATTAAGGATGGCTGATTGAGCTTGAGCAAGTAGCGATCGGTACTATTACTAATTAAATAGACTTGATTGATACAACCACCAGAAAGCGATTTCCGCTCGATAATCTCAAAAAGTTTGCCCGTAACTTGAGTAATTCTCGTACTTATTTCAGTCCACATTTTACACCCTTAATTAGCAGAATGGGATCGGAGCATCGTCTGAAACTCAGACATTTAGTAGTGTTAACTGTCAACTCCCAATTGATTTCGCCATTGTTGAATTTGCGCTTTTGTGTAGCTTCTGGCACTTTCGATCCAGATCCCTGCACCATGCCCAAATCTTTGAGCCTTGGCAGGAATGGTATTTGTGAATGCTCGAATTTTGGCTCTGACTATATCAAATAGCTCGATCGACCTAGTTAGCCAACTCGGTCGATCGTTACCTTCTAGTTGTGGGATCGAAGTGCTAGGGGTCTCCACTGGTAATGTATGGCGATCTTGAGGGGTTGACTCCACTCGATCTGCTCCGTCAACGATTAAGGGTAACTTTGCCGAATTGTTTTGTACTTTTATTTGAGGTGGCATAATGACGATCTCCGATGCGCCATTCGCTGCGGAAGGTACGCTGCTGGGGGATGGTTGAGGTATTAAGACTGGGGTGACGATCTCACTTGGCTTGGGACTGGGGCTAAGAGAATTTTTGGCTGACTCAGGCGTGGGCGGCTGCACTGGGTTTAGCTGAGTAGCTGGAATGGGAAGCTCAATTTTTACGTTAGGGAGCTTAATCACCACTGGCGCAGATGTCGGCGATGGCGAAGTTTCTGGCTGGACGATGGTAGGAGATAAAGATGGAGCGATCTTCGGTAGGATTGGGCTGGGAATGGCTTGAACTCCAGATGGAGGGAGAATCACGATCGGTGGTGTAAGGATCGCGGGCTTGGGGCTGGGTTTGATGATAGGCGGTGTCAATACTGGGCTGGGTGCTATTTGAACGGGAATTGGTACTGAAATAACTGGAGCAGGTGCTGGGTTGCTGGCGATGTAATTCGGCTCTACTATAGTACGTGCCAAATTTGATTCGATCTCACCGTCAATGAGTCTAGAGAGAGGATCTTTTGTTTGAGGATCGTAGGTGATGATTGCCACAGTATCGTTATAGACATTAGGGATCGGATTACCGCGATCGTCTATTAGTTCTAGTCTGACCCAGTTCTTACCCTGTTTAAAGCCTTGGAGATACACTGGTGCCCAGCGATCGAGAATAAATCGTTGTTCGTTGAGAGTTACCCGAATCCGCCAGCCGGGTACAGGATCTTGGCTACTATCAGCTACCAAATAAGTAGGAGCATTAGTGAGATAGTAATCCAACAAAATTGGCTCGGTACCATAAGTACTTGTGGCGCGACTATAAGTAAGTAGTGGTTGTTGAGGATCGGGGTTATTTTCCGCAGTTTTGGTCAAAACATGGAATGTAACTAGATCGAATGCGCCTTCATTCTTGAAGCTCTCATACCACGGACGCGATGCAAATACACGTAAAGTATGGGTTCCAGCCGCTAGATTTTTAAAAACCAAGGGTTGAGTGAGATCGTAGACATCCTGGTAAGTTTGTTTATCGAGAATCACCTGTAAATGATTGCCTAAACCTAGATCGAGCTGTTTGAACAGTGGCAGATCGTCTACTTGTAATTTGACAGTGACTCGATCGTCAGAGAGGATTTGATCCAGCTTTGGGCTGAGGATCTGAACTTGAGGTTGAAATTTGGCTAGGCTCGGAGCTAGTTTCGAGATGCTTACTGGGGTATTGACTTCCGATAATGGCCCATCAGTATTAGTCAGAGCGGAATTACTGGAGCTAGTCGCCAATGAGTTGTCAGGTGCAGTCGGAGTTTGTTGGCAACCGACGATCCCAGTCGTCACTATTAATAGAGCCAGATACAACCCCATCGATCGAGAAACTAAGTCCCACTTTAGATTCGCTCTTAACACCCAGACCTCTATTTCACAAGTTACTAGTTTGCATTGCCGATTTGACTAGGTGAGCGAGTTTTTCAACGATCTCTACTCGCTGGTATAGCTGCGCCCAGAGCTAATCAATCCCTAGCTTATCTTACTACCGGCAATTGTTACCTTGAGTAAATTCTATGTGAGAGCTAGTCCAGACAACTAGGAAATTTTTTTATAGCAGTTGCCAGATTGGTTAGGACGGGATAGATTCAGTCCGCGACGGCGAACTTGGCAACACTAGTAACGATTTGCGATTCGCCGCACGTAGGGTTCCCCCCGAATAAAAAACGACAAGACAGCGAATCAAGACAAAATCGTTGTGTCCTGATAGCCTTAGCGGTTGCTATATGTAGACTTGTTGATTTCACTTCTTTCCCGACATCGATCCGATTTTCCCACGCTATTAAGTGAATCCGTGTTTATGTACATATGTAACAAGATTCCGATCGCTAAATTACGACACGTCATCATAATCTCAAACATTATTGGAGCTAAGATAAGCTCTAATCGTTACTCAGACAAGTTTTGAGCCTACTATTAAGTTTATTTAAGAAAAATGAATTAGACTTGACTTTTAAATATTTTCTCTGAAAAGAAGGTCGATTCAAGCATATGGGAGGGCAACTTTGAACTATTGTTAACGAATGGTGAAAATCAGTCAGTCATCAACCTATAATTCGTTTACAGAGGTACTGCACAGACAAACCTGTTTCGTCTGTGCGAGTGCAGCTCGAAACTGGAAGTTCTATCAGAATCACAGGGATCGAGCAAAGCTTTCGGCTCCATTTCACTTTTTGAAACGGGCATTTCAGTTGGGTATCACCTCGTTCCTTGTCTAGAGAGGACAATCCTCATGACAATTAGTCCGCCAGAGCGGGAAGCAAAAGTAAAGGTAATCGTTGACAAAGATCCAGTTCCTACTTCGTTCGAGAAGTGGGGTAAACCAGGTCATTTCGATCGGACCCTAGCTAAGGGACCAAAAACCACGACGTGGATTTGGAATCTTCATGCTGACGCACATGATTTCGATAGTCACACCAGTGACTTGGAAGACATTTCTCGTAAGATTTTCAGTGCTCACTTCGGACATCTCGCCATCATATTTATTTGGTTGAGCGGGATGTATTTCCACGGTGCCCGTTTCTCCAATTATGAAGCGTGGTTAACCGACCCGACTGGGATTAAACCCAGTGCCCAAGTCGTCTGGTCGATCGTCGGTCAAGACATCCTCAATGCTGACGTTGGCGGCGGTTTCCACGGGATTCAAATCACCTCTGGTTTGTTCCAATTATGGAGATCGTCTGGGTACACCAACTCCACACAGCTGATGTCTACAGCAATTGGCGGTCTCGTCATGGCTGGGTTGATGCTGTTTGCTGGTTGGTTTCACTATCACAAACGTGCTCCCAAACTGGAATGGTTCCAGAATGTAGAGTCGATGATGAACCACCATCTGGCTGGTTTACTCGGTCTTGGCTGTCTATCTTGGGCAGGTCATCAGATCCACGTTGCTCTACCTATAAATAAATTATTAGATGCTGGCGTAGCAGCTAAAGATATTCCCTTACCCCACGAGTTCTTGGATCCTGCCAAGATGGCGGAACTGTACCCCAGTTTTGCTAAGGGTTTAACCCCGTTCTTTACTCTGAACTGGGCTGAATATGCAGACTTCCTCACCTTCAAAGGCGGTCTGAACCCTACCACTGGCGGTCTCTGGTTATCCGATACGGCTCACCATCACCTAGCTCTGGCTGTACTCTTTATCGTTGCTGGTCACATGTACCGGACGAACTGGGGCATCGGTCACAGTATGAAAGAAATTTTAGAAACTCATCGCGGACCCTTTACTGGCGCAGGTCACAAAGGTCTATATGAAATCCTCACTACTTCCTGGCACGCTCAGTTAGCAATTAACTTGGCAATGTTAGGGTCGGTTACGATCGTCGTGGCACAACACATGTATGCGATGCCTCCCTACCCTTACCTTGCTACTGATTACGCTACTCAGCTATCGTTATTTACCCACCACATGTGGATTGGCGGTTTCTGTGTCGTCGGTGGTGCTGCTCACGCAGGGATCTTCATGGTACGGGACTACGATCCTGCTATGAACCAGAACAACCTACTCGATCGGATGTTGCGTCACCGTGATGCCATCATCTCCCATCTGAACTGGGTGTCAATGTTCTTGGGTTTCCACAGCTTCGGTCTGTATGTCCATAACGACACTATGCAGGCTTTGGGTCGTCCCCAAGATATGTTCTCAGACAAAGCAATTCAATTGCAACCCGTATTTGCTCAGTGGATTCAAGGCTTGCACACTGCTGCGGCTGGAAATACTGCACCAAATGCCCTGCAAACTGCTAGTCTGGCTTTCGGTGGCGAGACCCTCGTTGTCGGTGGCAAAGTGGCGATGATGCCGATTGTATTGGGTACGGCGGACTTCATGGTTCACCACATCCACGCTTTCACTATTCATGTCACCGTCCTGATTCTCCTTAAAGGTGTCTTGTTCGCTCGTAGCTCTAGGTTAATACCCGATAAAGCTAGTCTGGGCTTCCGCTTCCCCTGTGACGGTCCCGGTCGTGGTGGTACCTGCCAAGTTTCTGGTTGGGATCACGTCTTCCTCGGTCTGTTCTGGATGTACAACGCCATCTCGGTTGTGATCTTCCACTTTAGTTGGAAAATGCAGTCAGATGTCTGGGGTACTGTCGATGCAGACGGTACGGTTTCGCACATTGCTGGTGGTAACTTTGCTGCTAGTGCAGTCAATATTAATGGCTGGCTGCGGGACTTCATGTGGGCGCAATCGGCTCAAGTCATCAACTCCTATGGTTCGGCTCTGTCTGCCTACGGTTTGATCTTCTTGGGTGCACACTTCATCTGGGCGTTCAGCTTGATGTTCCTCTTCAGCGGTCGCGGCTACTGGCAAGAATTGATCGAGTCGATCGTTTGGGCACACAACAAGCTCAACTTTGGACCAGCAATTCAACCTCGCGCTCTGAGCATTATTCAGGGTCGGGCTGTAGGTGTAGCTCACTATCTCCTCGGAGGTATTGCGACAACCTGGGCATTCTTCTTAGCTCGATCTCTATCGATCTGATGAACTTTGTCTGTTTTCGATGTCAGTCAGCAGGCTTAACAACCCAAGATTGACATCGATCGAATCTGGACATCCAGGTTCGATACATCACTAACAATGATGCTAATCAATGCCACACGAGATGGTTACAGTTAGCATCATCTCTACTGTAATCATCTCGTCCGTCCGCGAGGAAATCCGATAAGAAAACTATGGCAACTAAATTCCCTAAATTTAGCCAAGACCTCGCTCAAGACCCGACTACCCGTCGTCTCTGGTACGGGATTGCCACGGCTCACGACTTTGAAAGCCACGATGGCATGACTGAGGAAAATCTTTACCAAAAGATTTTCGCAACTCACTTCGGTCACCTCGGCATCATCTTCCTCTGGGCATCTGGCAATCAGTTCCACGTAGCTTGGCAAGGCAACTTTGAACAGTGGATCAAAGATCCACTCAATGTCAGTCCGATCGCTCATGCAATTTGGGACCCTCACTTTGGTCAACCAGCAGTTGATGCTTTTACTCAAGGTGGCGCGACTAATCCAGTCAACATCGCTTATTCTGGTGTTTACCAATGGTGGTACACGATCGGAATGCGGACGAATGACGACTTGTACTCAGGATCGATCTTCTTGCTCCTCATGGCTTCAGTCATGCTGTTCGCTGGTTGGTTGCACTTGCAACCAAAATTCCGTCCTAGCTTGTCTTGGTTCAAGAATGCTGAATCTCGTCTCAACCACCATTTATCCGGTTTGTTTGGCGTAAGTTCTTTGGCTTGGACTGGTCACTTAGTCCACGTTGCGATCCCTGAATCTCGCGGTCAGCACGTTGGTTGGGATAATTTTACCACTACCCTTCCTCACCCAGCAGGGCTAGCCCCCTTCTTCACAGGTAACTGGGGTGTATATGCAGAAAATCCCGATACAGCTCAACAGATGTTTGGGACTTCCCAAGGTGCTGGGACAGCAATCTTAACTTTCTTGGGTGGCTTCCATCCTCAGACTCAATCCTTGTGGTTGACTGATATGGCTCACCACCACCTAGCAATCGCGGTAATTTTCATCGTTGCTGGGCACATGTATCGCACCAACTTTGGGATCGGTCACAGCATTAAGGATATCCTCAATGCTCACAAACCTCCTGGAGGAAGACTTGGAGAAGGTCACAAAGGTCTTTATGACACGATCAACAATTCTCTCCACTTCCAACTAGGCTTGGCATTGGCTTCACTGGGTGTGATCACCTCCCTGGTGGCTCAACACATGTACTCCATGCCGCCTTACGCGTTCTTGGCACAAGACTTTACCACCCAAGCCGCACTCTATACTCATCACCAGTATATTGCTGGGTTCTTGATGGTTGGAGCCTTCGCCCACGGTGCGATCTTCTGGGTTCGTGATTACGATCCAGATCAAAACCGCAACAACGTTCTAGCGCGGATGTTAGAGCACAAAGAGGCAATTATTTCCCACCTTAGTTGGGTGTCTCTGTTCTTAGGTTTCCATACCCTCGGTCTTTACGTTCACAATGATGTCGTAGTTGCCTTTGGTACGCCTGAGAAGCAAATCTTAATCGAACCAGTATTTGCACAGTGGGTTCAAAGTAGCCATGGTAAACTACTCTACGGTTTCGATACCTTACTCTCAAATGCCGATAGTTTAGCTTCTACCACTAGTGCAGTTTACCTGCCAGGTTGGTTGGATGCCATTAACTCCGGTACGAACTCCTTGTTCTTGACCATTGGTCCTGGTGACTTCTTAGTCCACCATGCGATCGCCTTGGGACTTCACACCACCACATTGATTCTGGTCAAAGGTGCGCTGGATGCCCGTGGTTCCAAATTAATGCCCGACAAGAAAGACTTCGGCTATGCCTTCCCTTGTGATGGTCCCGGTCGTGGTGGTACTTGTGATATCTCTGGTTGGGACTCCTTCTACCTGGCGATGTTCTGGATGCTCAATACCCTAGGGTGGGTAACATTCTACTGGCACTGGAAACACTTAGGTATTTGGCAAGGTAACGTCGCCCAATTTAATGAGTCCTCGACTTATCTAATGGGTTGGTTACGCGATTACCTCTGGCAGAACTCTTCACAGTTAATTAACGGCTACAACCCTTACGGGATGAATAACCTGTCTGTATGGGCATGGATGTTCCTCTTCGGACACCTCGTCTGGGCGACTGGCTTTATGTTCCTGATTAGCTGGCGTGGATACTGGCAAGAGTTGATCGAGACTGTTGTCTGGGCGCACGAGCGGACTCCACTTGCGAACGTAGTTCGCTGGAAAGACAAGCCTGTTGCAATGTCGATCGTTCAAGGTCGGGTTGTTGGTCTAGCTCACTTCACGGCGGGTTATATCCTCACCTACGCAGCCTTCTTAATTGCCTCGACTGCTGGTAAGTTTGGATAGCTGAACTCAAGCATTAGTTGAATAATTAATCCCTCGTCACTTAATGGCGGGGGATTTTTAGATAAATTATCGATCTTAACTTAGCTAAGTTAAATCCCGACTAATGTAGCTTGTCATTTTGGTGCCATGTCTAATATCTCTACAACTTAACCACGATCCATACATTCATCCAGCAGGATTTTCATAACTATGCCGCCATATTGACAAGTTATTTTCCTGCTTGTTCTAGTAGACCAATGACCTGCTCTCTAGTTACAGTGGGAAATCCATCCAAAAAATCGTCGATCGATTCTCCCGCTTTGAGATAGTCAAACAGTGTTTCGACGGGAACTCTAGTATCTGAAAAAACTAGAGTGCTACCCATATCCTTTCGCTAGTGAATCCAGAAGTTGAAGTCGAGGCTATTTTGAAAGCTACGATCGATCGAACTCAATAATCGAGATCGATCCAGACTGGCAGATCGATTGAGTGATAATTTAGAA
>Ga0209390_10007819_pt1 | contig 13494 bp, 14 predicted proteins | sample BON01_FD_187212 | JGI IMG/M metagenome (GOLD analysis project Ga0209390, IMG submission 187212) | Freshwater microbial communities from Lake Bonney liftoff mats and glacier meltwater in Antarctica - BON-01 (SPAdes) (version 2) | ecosystem: Environmental > Aquatic > Freshwater > Ice > Glacier... | reverse complement strand
CCCAGGGCGGTGATATTGGCGCACATCACGCGCACCCGGTGACGTTCGTAGAATTCACGCACGAGGACGGTCAGCACCGGCGTGGTCGACACGCCCGTGTTCAACAGGACCAGGCGCTTCACACCCTGGGCGACGAACCCCGCCAGCACCTCGTCGACCACCGCGCCGAAGGTCGCGGGGTTCAGGTGCTGGCTGCCGGGATAGTGCCGGAAAGCCGGGTAATAGCCGTGGCCGAGGATTGGAGCAGCGACGACCGGCAGTTCGGCCAGCACACGGTCCATGATGCCCTGCGCGAGGATCCAGTCGGTGGCGAGCGGCAAGTGGTGGCCGTGTTCCTTGGACGCGGCACCGATCGGCACCACCACAACCGCGCCTGTATCGAAGCGCATTTTGGCCTCGGGCCATGTCAGATCGGAAAGCCAGACACCTTTCATAGATATTCCTCCAGAAAATCATGCACATCCGGCCCCCAGACCAGCGTGCCGTCCCGATACAGGAAATGGCCCTCGTCCTTCGAAAGACCATGTGCGGGGTAGACGCGAGATCTGACCGGGATCGACCCACGCTCCAGCCCCTGCGCGAGTTCGGTTGTGGGCCGGGTGGAATAGTCGTTCGCAGCCTGCAAAAAGAACGTCGGCTGGGTCAAGCGTCCGGCCGCAGCGTGCATGACCTTGCGCAGGCCCGGCGTGCGGTCCCAGTTCATCGCGGCACCGGCAAATTCCACGGCGCACCGGAATTTCGGCTCTTTCGCGGCAGCAAACAGCGTATTGGTGCCGCCAAAGCTGGACCCCATGACACCAATATGGTCCGCGTCGATACCTGTCTGCCCTGCCGCCCAAGCGCGCGCGGCGACGACATCGTCGCTTTCCTCGTCAAGCCGCGCGGCTAGTTGCGCGTCGTATTCCTCGGTCCCGTAGGCAGCCGAGACATCCTCGCGCCATGGCGTGCCGGGTGAATTGCCATAGCCGCGCCGGTGCGGCAGAAAGCTGGCGACACCCCAAGACATCAACAACCCCGCGACGCTGGGGCGACACAGATCCTGTGTGCCTTGGACAATGCTGCTGCCGTGGTTGGTGACCATGAGGGGAAACGGCCCCTCTCCCGGCGGGCGATAGAGGAACCCCGCCAAATCGCGGCCATCCGAGGGAAAGCGAACCTCCTCGGGCGCGATGGGCAGACCGGTCAGCATCTTGTGGGACAGGCGCGACCCGCTCATCGGCACCCGGCGCAGGACCTGCCGTTCGAAATCGTCGATCAGGCCACTCATTGTCTTGCGGATCGCTTCGAAATCGGGGCTGGCGGCACGCGCGTCCAGATCGGCACTATGTGCCGCCTCATCAATGAAACTGCATTGCCACTGGATGCGGACGGGTGCGCCGTCCACATCGCTCTCAACGCTGATCTCACCTGCGCGCAGGCCGATCCGACGGCGGATCGTACTGGCGCGGCGGCGGGTGGCAAGAACCTCGTCCAGTTTGCCGGGTTTCGGAGAATAGACGGTACGTTCGGTGATCATGGAGTTTCCGTTTCTGCGAAATGACACGCGGCCTCGTGCCCCGGCGCCTTGTGTTCAAGCTTGGGTGGATCTGTACGGCAGATGTCTTGCGCCAGTGGGCAGCGGCGGTGAAAGGCGCAGCCAGGCGGCGGGTCGATGGGGCTGGGAATATCGCCCTCGATAACCTGACGCCTTCCGCGAAATTTAAGGTCCGGTTCGGGGATCGCATCCAGCAGGGCCGCCGTATAAGGGTGCCGCGGCTTGGTGAACAGCGTCTCGGATTCGGCCAGTTCCACGATCGACCCAAGATACATAACCGCCACACGGTGCGCGAGAAAGCGCACGACCCCAAGGTTGTGCGAGATGAAGACCAGTGCGACGCCGGTCTCTGCCTGTACCTGTTTCAACAGCGTCAATATCTGCGCCTGCACCGAAACATCCAGCGCCGAGACAGCCTCGTCGCACACGATCAGGCGGGGCTTGGCCGCGAGGGCGCGCGCGATGCCGATCCGCTGGCGCTGCCCGCCGGAAAAGGCGTGCGGATGCCGGTCGGCATAGGCAACGGGCAGGCGGACTGTCTCCATCACCTCGGCGACGCGCGCGCGAATCTCGGCCTGCGGCATACCAAGATTGACCAGCGGTTCTGCGATGATGTCGCCCACCTTCATGCGGGGATTGAGTGCGGAATAGGGGTCTTGGAACACGATCTGCATGTCGCGCGCCAGCTTACGGCGGGCCGCCGCGCTGATGGTTGTGATGTCGACCCCGTCAAACCGCAGCGTGCCGCGGCTGGACGGGATCAGGCGCAGCATCACCCGCCCAAGCGTGGTCTTGCCACAGCCGGATTCACCGACGATGGCCAGCGTTTCGCCGGGGTGAACCTGAAGCCCCACATCGCGCACGGCGTGCAGATCGGTCTGCCGCCCCATGTTGGCGACGCGAAAGGTCTTGAAGATGCCCGAGAGTTCCAGCAGCGCGCTCATTTGCCCATCGCCTCGTCAAGCGCTTTTGCAGGCAGGTCAAGCCGCAGGCAGCGCGCGTGGTGCCCGGTCGCGACGGCATGCAGCACCGGCCGCCTGACCGCGCAATCCGGCGTGGCTAGCGGGCAGCGCGGATGGAACCGACAGCCGTCCGGGAAATGCGTCGGGGGTGGGGTCGTGCCGTTGATCAGGGGTAAAGTGTCCTGCCGCTTGCGCGCGGTGGGGACCGAGCGCAGCAACAACCGCGTATACGGATGCGCAGGGTCCGTGAACAATTGCCCGACGGTGGCTGTTTCCACCACTTCGCCCGCGTACATGACGACCACACGGTCTGCCATCTGCGCGACGACGCCCATGTCGTGGGTGATCAGCAGGGTTGCCATGTTCATCTCGGATCGCATCTCTAGGATCAGGTTCAAGATCTGCGCCTGGATCGTGACGTCCAGCGCAGTGGTTGGCTCGTCGGCGATCAACAGGCGCGGATTGCACGCCAGCGCCATTGCGATCATGATCCGCTGCTTCATGCCCCCGGAAAACTGGTGCGGATAGTCGCGAAACCGCGCAGCCGCAGCCGGAATACCGACCCTCTCCATAAGCGCGACCGCGCGTTTGTCGGCCTCGTTCGCGCCACACAGATCGTGTTCCACCAGCGCCTCGGCAATCTGGAACCCCACACGGTAGACAGGGTTCAGGCTGGTGCCCGGTTCCTGAAAGATCATCGCCATGTCCCGCCCCCGAATTTCGCGGCGGTGGGCGAGTGTGAGGGCAGACAGGTCGGCTCCTTCGAACCGGATCGTGCCCTTCGTGACGCCGCCGTTCTTTCCAAGCAGGCCCATGATTGCCAGCGAGGTCACAGATTTCCCCGATCCACTTTCTCCGACCAGCGCCACGATTTCCCCAGGCTCGACACTAAACGAGACGTCACTCAGCACCTCGACCGGGCCCCTAAGCCCTTTGAAGGCGACGGTCATATTGTCCACCTCCAGAATGGCCATCAGCGCGCGCCTTTCGGATCAAGCACGTCGCGCAGGCCGTCTCCCAGAAGGTTGAAGCCGATCATGGTGATCCCCAGCGCGACAGAGGCGGACAGCGCAAGATGCGGGTCCGAGCGGAGTTCGGGCAGCCCGTCACGGATCATCCCGCCCCAGGTGGGCATGGGTTCCTGCACGCCGATCCCTAGGAACGAAAGCGTCGCCTCTGCCATGATGATGAAACCCACTCCGATGGAGGCGCGCACGATTAGCGGAGAGATGATATTGGGCAGAAAATGCCGCCACATGATCTTCCAGGGCGGCGTGCCGCAGGCGATCGCCGCTTCGACGAAAAGCTCCTCCCGCAGACTGAGGACGAGCGAGCGGGTCATGCGCGCGATCCCGGGCCACCAGACCATGGAAAGCGCGACGACCACCGTTATGGTGCTTGGCCCCAGAACGGCGGCAACCAGCAGGGCAATGATGACTTCGGGAAAGGCGAATACGACATCGACCGTGCGCATGATCACGCTGTCCTGCCAGCCGCGTACCCAGGCGGCGATCATCCCCAGGAGCACGCCAATGAACATCGTGATGAACAGGACCGAGAACGCAACCAACAGCGACACCCGCGCGCCCCAAATCAGCCGGGACAGCACGTCGCGCCCCAGCGCGTCGGCGCCAAGCGCGTAGCGGTCGCCTGGGGGAGTCCAGGACATCAGGATCGAGACCTTGGCGGGATCCTGCGGCGCGATCCACGGCGCAAGGATCGCGATGAGGGTGACAAATGTCACGATGATCGTGCCAATCATCGCATTCTGGCTGCGTCTGAACCGCAGCCAGAAATCCGAGCGGGTGATGGCGACATCGCTCATGCCGGCTGACCTTGCAGCCGGATGCGGGGGTCGATCAGCGCATAGCTGAGATCCACGAGAAGGTTTATCAGGGAATAAAAGACGGTAAACAGCAACACGACGCTCATCGTCACAGGGTAATCGCGGGCAAAGATCGACTCGATGGCGATCCGGCCAAGTCCGGGGATGTTGAAGATCGTCTCGACCACGAAGCTGCCCGACAGCAAACCGCCAAAGATGATCCCGATGGAGGTCAGGAGTGGCACCAATATGTTGCGCAGGGCATGGCGCCAGACCACGAGGCGATCACGCACGCCTTTGGCGCGGGCTGTGCGGATGTAGTCCTTTTCGAACACTTCCAGCATGTAACTGCGGGTCAGGCGCGCGACATAGGCGACCGGCGGTACCGTCAGAACGAAGACCGGCATGATGACTTGGCTGAAGCTGCCCCAACCTGCGACGGGCAGCCACCCGGCCTTGATCGAGACGAGCCACACCAAAGTCGTCGCCAGTGCAAAATTGGGGATTGATATCCCTATTACGAGCACAAGAATGATCGCGGTATCAGCAAATTGTCCCGCACGGGTAGCTGCGGCGATCCCGAGGAAAATGCCGATGGGCACCGCAATGAACAGCGCGCTCAGCGCAAGTACCGGCGTGATCCACAGCCCGCCACCGATGATCTCGATCACTTCGCGGCTCGCAAAGCGGTAGGAGAGGCCGAAGCTGCCATCCGCGATGGACAGCAGATAGTCAAGGAACTGGACCGGCAGTGGCCGGTCCAGCCCATATTCCGCGCGCAGTCGCGCCTCCAGTACCGGATCACCCGACTGATCCGACAGCAGGACCAATATCGGGTCGCCGGGCACAAGTTGAAGAGCGGCGAAGGTGATCAGCACAGCGATAAACCAGATGAGCAACAGCCCACCGACCCGTTGTGCCAGATAATTCCTCATCGCCGCGCTCTTTCCCTGATTATTCGATGGTCACATCGCCAAAGGGCAGGAACCGGAACGGCGACAGCGAAACGCCCTTAACTCCCGGCTTGACCAAGGCGATCTGCATCCGAACCGTCAGCGGGCAGGTCCCGAAGTCGTCGATCAGGATCTTCTCGGCGGCGTTGTAGAGTTTGTAGCGCTCAGCATTGTCGACCGTCTCGAAGGCTTGCTCGATCAGAGCATCGAACGCATCGTCCTGCCAGCGCGAGCGGTTGAAGGGGCTCGGACCATACCAAACCTGGCTCAGGAAATAGAGCGCATCCGGATAACCTGCCGACCAGCCCCAGGCGAAGAACGGGACTTCGCCGGCGTTCATCGCCCTGATGTGGGTGGTGCGTTCGACGATCTCGACCTCGACTGGCATGCCCAGGACTTCCTGAAACTGCGAGGCGTAGTAGAGATGCTCGTTCTTGAACGGTTCGGTGGCGTAGAGCTTTATCGGTGGCAATCCCTCGCCATTCGGAAAGCCCGCCTCGGCCAGCAGCGCTCTCGCCATCTCCGGGTCATAGGGGATCGGCGCGATGTCCGGGTTGAAGCCCGCGACGCCTGCGGTCACCTGACCGTTCAGCGGCAGCGCGGCGCCAGAATACAGCCCTTCGATCATCGCCGGTTTGTCAATGGACATGCAGACGGCTTTGCGGACGTTGATGTCCTTGAACGGCTCGTAGACAGACTCGTTCATCCCCAGATAGCGGATTTGCGCCGCCGGAACCTTCAGCGTCTGTTCCGCGAGCGACGGATCGGTCAGAATGCGGCGGTTAAGATTGGCATCAGCGTAAAGCAGGTCGATTTCGCCCGCTTCATACATTGACATAGCCGTGTTCGAATCCGGAACCACAATGAAGTTCACGCCATCGATTTCCGGCGCGCCGCCCCAATAATCTGCGAACGCATCCAGTTGGACGTTCTGACCAAGGTTCCATTCCACGAACTTGAACGGCCCGGTGCCTGCGCTGGCCTTCGCTGCCCAGTCTGCGCCAAGCTCTTTGACGATACCGGAATCCATGATGTAGATTGGATAGATCGGGAATAGCACATCCGGCTTGGTAAAGGCGATCTCGATGGTGTGGTCGTCGACGACAGTGATGCCTTCCAGTTCCTTGGCAGTGCCGTCCTTTACTGCTTCGACCCCGACGATCACATCGAGGTAGGGGGCGTTCAGTCCACCTTTCATGCCTGGAGTGAGGAGTTGTTCGAGCGTGTATTTGACATCCTTGGCGCCAAAGTCACGGCCCGAGTGGAACTTCACCCCCTCGCGAAGCATGAAGCGAAAGCCAAGGTTGCCCTCCAGCGACTCCCAACTTATAGCAAGCATCGGCACAACGTTTCCGTCGGCATCGAGGCCCGTCAACGCCTCGTAGATGTTGCCCATCACATCGCCCGCGACCAGTTCCGAATAGGTGATCGGGTCGACCATTGCCGGGTCGGCGGGAATGGTCGTGCGAAGATCGGCGGAAAAAACCGCGGTAGTGGCAAGAAAGGTCGCCACCGCCGTGCTGGCAGTCAGTCTGCGTATGTGCATCTTACTCTCTCCTGTGGGTTTTGGTTGGCTCCGGCGTGTCCCGGATCTTGGCGGCTTCTCCCGTCAGGGCACCGCGGACAAATGCCACCAATTCGGAGGCATAGCTTTCAGTATCGGCATCGCCGACGGCAAAGGGGCGCAAGACCCAGACATCCGCCAGCGCATCGACGAACACGGCAGCAAGGTGCGGGTCCATCGGGCGAAAGACTCCTTGCGCCTGACCTTCAGCAATTACGCCACCCATCTTGCGGATCATTCCGGCGTAGTGGCCAAGCACCCGGTCCCTCGCCTCCCGCGACAGGGATCTGGTTTCGCGGTTCATCACTAGAGTGCCCCGGCGCAGTTCCGCGTTCACATCATGCAGGCGGCGGACGATTGCGTCGATTTGCTGATCGGCGGGGCCGGCGGCACTCAAGACGGCTTGCATGCCATCGACGGCTTGGCTGATCGTCGAGGAATAGACCAGTTCTAGGATCTCTTCCTTGGAGCGGAAATACTGATACATCGTTGGCACATGCATGCCCGCAGCGGCCGCAATATCCCGCATCGAGGCGGCACCGTAGCCCTTGTCGGCAAACACGTCCCGCGCCGCCAAGGCGATACGCGCGCGCCGATCATCCGCATCGACGCTGCGGCGCGTTTCAATCCGGACCACTGGCGCAGTCTGGGGGTCGGACACCATCGAAAGCGTGATTTCCGCCAGAGCCGCGCCTGTCTCGTCCGCGATGGATACGCGCCAGACGGTGCCGCCCGTCCGGCCGAGGCACACCGCCTCTCCTGTGACCTTTGTGGAATGGCCCGGCCCTAGGATATGAATCGATGCGCATGCAACCCGGACACTGGAACTGGTGTCTCGCACCAGCGTTTCGGCAAAGGCCAGCAAGTCGGACGATGCTATCTGCCCAGGCTCGCCTTCCAGCTTGGCGGACCCACGTTGCGGCGCGGCATATTGTTTGTTGCTTTTCGTGCTCATGCCTGGCCGTCCAGAATGCGCTTCGCACGCGCCGCAAGCAGATTGCGATCCGGTTTGTTGGTGCCTGCCAGCGGGATGGCATCGAGGAAAACAACGTTGCGCGGATGCGCATGGGCCGGTCCATTCGCAAGGGCAAACTGTTTCACCGCATCCACGGTCAGTGTGGCATCCAGGCCGGCGACGACAAAGGCAAAGGGCGCCATGCCCTTGGTCTCATGGGCGGCAGGGACAACGCAGACTTGGTGCACGCCCGGCATCGCCTCCAGAAGTTTCTCGACCTCGCCAGGCCAGACATTCTCGCCACCCACGTTGAACATGTCGTCGGCGCGGCCAAGGAAGTAGAAGAACCCGTTCGCGTCCCGCCGCATGATGTCGCCCGTCCGGTACCACCCGTCGATCACAGCGGCGGCGGTCTTTTTCGGCAGGTTGTTGTATCCATTCATCTGCATCGGGTTCTTCAGGTACAGCACCCCTTCATCAGGTCCCGCATCTTCGCGAAGTTCTGCGCCAGTGCCCGCATGGGGATAGCCGAGGGATACCTCGGGACGCGGGATGCCATCGGGGTGGGCACCGAAAGGCGACGGGCCGCCTTCGGTCGTGCCATATGAGTTCTTGATACTCGAAGCCGGGAAAAGGGCCTGAACCTTGTCTACGAGCGCTTGGGTCAGCGGGGCCGATCCCATCGTGACATCCGTGACAGAAGAGAAATCCAGCCCACCCAGCGCATCGCCCTCCCTGGCGACCAACGCCAGCATCGTAGGCACCGAGGTCAGCGTGGTAACATCGAAGTCCGGGATCGCGGTAGCATAGGCAATGGCATCGAATGTCGGCAGCATCACCACCGTCGCGCCATTGTAGAAGGCGCCCTTGATCGAGATTGTCGCGTTCATGTGAAACATCGGCGCTGCGACGATATACACCGCGTCGCTGCGGTCGCCGGATCCCTTGGAACCATGCTCCAGTGACCAGCGCTGCGAATCGTGGCTGAGCAACACGCCTTTGGGCATTCCGGTCGAACCGGAGGTGTACAGGATCATGCCCACCTCGCCAGCTTCGGGCTCCACGAGTACGAAGGGTCCAGGATCGAGCAGGGCCGCAAAATCCAACCCGCCAAGCTGGATCGCGGGCACTCCGTCCGGCACCTTTACCGCATGGATCGCGTCGTGAAACAGCAATTTCAGATCGGAATCGCGGCAGATGTGATCAATCACCGGTTGGGCCAGCTTGTAGCTGAACGGCACCGCGATCAGCCCCGCGCGCATGATCCCAAAATAGGCCACGAGATATTCCAGACTGTTCAGCGCCATCAGCCCGACCCGGTCACCGCGGACAAGCCCTCGGGCCACCAGTCCTCGCGCGACCGCATCCGCCTGAGCCTGCAATTCTCCATAAGTCGTACGACGCACTTGATCGCCCGGCTCGATCAACGCGACCTTGTCAATAGGGACGGAGGGGAGGAAGCAAGCGCCGAGATTTTTTGAACGTTTCATGCTGGCCCAACCTCGAGCACCACCTTGCCGACCACCTTGCGTTCGGCCAGATCTCGCATGGCGTCTCTAATCTCTGCCATGTCCACGATGCGGTCGATCACAGGGGAAAACTGGCCCTGCGCAATCATGTCGAGCATCTGGAGATGATCTTCCCGTTCCCAACCGTTGCACCCGAGGATCGAAAGCTCGAACGACCAGATATAGCGAATGTCGGTCTTCGGATCGTAGCCGCCGGTTGCACCACAGGTCAGGATGCGCCCGCCTTGCCTGACCGTCCGAAGGCTTCTCGCCCAGCTTTCGCCGCCAGAGTAATTCACGCAGACGTCGACACCGCCGCCGCCGCCCCGGGTTCGCGGCTTGCCGAATAGCTGCCAGACAGCCTCTACGAAGTCTTCTTGACTGGCATCAATGACGTGATCGGCCCCCAAGGCCCGCAGCGCTGACGCCTTTGCCGCAGTCGAACTGACCGCGACTACTTCTGCACCGGCAGCTTTCGACAGTTGGATGCAGGACGTTCCGACACCGCCCGATGCGCCGAGGATAAGAACCTTTTCGCCCGCTTGAAGCTGACCACGCGTGAACAGCATCCTGTGCGCGGTGGCATAGGCGGTGGGCAGGCACGCGGCCTGATGATCGGACACAGCATCAGGGATCGGCACGAGGTATTTCGCCTCAACACTCATGTACTCGCAAAGGCCGCCGCGCCGGGTCTCTCCCATCATGCCGGTATCGGTGGACGGATCTATCCCGACGCGCTGTCCCTTGAAGAAACGGCCGGGCGGCACCGCAGCGCCAGCCGCTGCCACGATACCCATTATATCGGCACCCGGGATCATCGGAAGTGGAGTCCTGAGGCCCGGAATGCCGCGCATCACCATCGGATCGAACCCGTTCAGCGAGACGGCGCGGACCTGCACAAGATACTCTTCCGGCCCAATCTCGGGCTTGGGCAGATCGCGAACTGTCAGATTCTCGAACGGCCCGTGTGCGTCGAAAACTACTGCGCGCATCATTCGGCCTCCCCAGACAGTGTGAAACGAGCGCGACCCACGGCGACCAGCGTTGTGCCGTCGAACACCTCGACATCAGCCAAGGCCTGCGTGCGGCCCGATTTGATAACGCGCGCTTGCGCCTCCACGCGGACCCCATTGACTGGACGCAAATAGTCCACCGAAAGGGCGCTGGTGGCGCCACCACGCCCGGTGCACAGACGCACCGCAAAAAATGCGGCCACGTCTATCAGCGAGGCGATCACCCCGCCGTGCAGCCCGCCTGCGCTGTCAGACCTCAAAAGCTCCGGTCGCAGAGTGATTCCAAGGCGAGCGCGGGCCGCGTCGATATCCTGAGAGACCACGTCAATTTGCAACAGCCTGTGAAAAGGCGCGCGCTTGATCACGTCGGCGACGACATAATCCAATTCGGAAACGGTCATGTCAGCACAACCTCCCCCCTTGGCGTATCCAGCTTCAGCACGAAACCTGGCGACAGCGCAGCCCTGACCGGCACATCGACACCAAGCGCCTCATAGAGTGTCCCCAGTTCCGCTGCATTTGGGTGGAGCACTGTGAAGTCCAGTAGCGTGCATCCACCCGGCGAAGTCTTCGCTGGATGTGGCGAGCCTTTCCAGTCGATCACGAAAGGGATCGCATCGCCCCATCTGGATGCGTCGAGATAAAGGATTTCCCAGGCCAGCCTGACGCCGTCCCCCCGGATCCGGCTCATCGCAACCGGCTCTTGCGATGAAAGACCAGCGGCCTTCGCCCGCGCCGCAGCACCAGCAAGATCAGGGGATCGCACGCAGAATGTCAGCATGCCGGGTGCCGTCAAATCCTCCAGCCCAACTGCGCGCCGTCCCCTTTTTTTCTGTTTCGGATCCGGTGCGATGATTTCAAAGAAAAGCTCATCGCCAAGTGAGAGAAGTTGGTTTCGCGTGCCAAATCCAGAATGCGACCCTCCACCAGCCGGGGTCACGCCCGAAAGCGTAGAGACCGCTTCCAAGGCCGCCTCAAGATCGGGGGCCCCCATAAGAATATGGTCTAGGGTGAGAATCATGGCATCCTCTACTGGTACAACGCAATCATCATTACTGAGCGTTCAGTATTCACCAAGAACTTTTTAATAATGACATGGAAGGTCATGATCAAACGAACACAGATTGGGCGAATCGGGCAGAAAGTTAGCAACTGGGAAAGCACCCCCATCTGAGATTCTGGTGCTTTCATGCAAGCGGTCGAGGGAAGGGCTCGCACATAGGTTGGGCGCTATGTCAGAGTATAGATACAGTACAGACTCAGAAATTCTTTCTGTCACCAATACTGGTTGCCGTCAGCGATGAACGGATGTGGTGCCGGTGCGCATTTTTGAAGAAAGCTTTTGTTGTCGTTATTGCGTGACAGGAGAAGCCCGGCGAGGTCAGCAAACCGTGTTTGCTTCAGCTTTGTTATTTCTTGCCAATAGTTTATGCTTGTAAGCCTCGGCATATCAGGAGGACGGCCATGCCACGCTTCGATCCAACCGAGTTCGGTCGATTGCTCGCCTGTCTGACGCCAAACGAATTGAGGCAAGCGGAAGGAATGGTGACCGAGGCACGGGAACGGGGCCGGGCGGTGATTGAGATCGATGCCCACGCCGAGGTGTGTGGTTCAGCGTAAGCGCCGTCCCCGCCCCATTGGAATTTCACTTGCGGACGGGATTTGCGGCGTCTTCGACAGACATTTTCGCCGTCGTGTTCGCTCACAATGAGCTCACTGGGGACTCCCGGGTGAGCTCATTTTGAGGGTCGGGAAGCCCAAGGCATCAGAGCCTCGATGTCCTTGTCGAGATGGCCGTTGGCGAGCCTGATGAAGAGATCGCGCAGGTAGGCATAGGGTTCGACGCCATTCATCTTGCAGGTGCCGATCAGACTGGCGAAGCGCGCCCAATTACGGCCACCCTCATCATGACCAGCGAAGAGCGCGTTGCGGCGATTCATTGCAGGGCTGCGGATGGCGTTCTCGACGAGGTTGGAGTCGATGTCGACGCAGCCATCCTCGAGGAACAATCGGAAGCCCTCTTCGCGACGCAGCATGTAGGCCATAGCCTCACCGAGCTCTGATTTGCGTGAGACGCGCGCGGCTTGGGCTGCCAGCCAGGCGAAGAACTGATCCACGAGAGGGCGGGATAATTCATGGCGGACGGCCCGGCGCTGATCAGGCTCGGAGCCGCGGATGCTGTCCTCAACCTTATAGAGCGCGGCGATGATGCCGGTGGTGATCAGGCGCACCGTGGTTTGCACGGCGGTGCGGCGCACGAAGCGGATCGAGGCCAAAAGCGCGCGCAGATCGCGGATGTCCAGCGCCGCCTCTGCGCCGTCGAGGCCCGCGTCGGCCAGCGCCTGGCGCGCGCCTTCGGCGGCGGCGCGCACCATGAGGGCTTCGAACTCCGCATCCGGCATGCGGACATGGCCTCGTCCGGAACGATGCGGGCTCATGCGGAAAGGATCCCGACTTCGGTGGGCAGGCTCAGATCGCTCCACGGGGTGGCGTCGATCGGGTTCACTGCCCAGCTGGAATAGATCGGCATCGGGGCGAGGCTCGGCACGCTCACCGCGCCCGCGTCGTAATTCACCCCGCCGATGCGCAGGAACCCGGCCGTGGCGTCGGGCCCGCCCGTGCCCGCCTGCGCGATTTGTTTGAGATGCACGCCCGCGATGGCCGAGACCGTGGCGGGCCCGGTCGGCCCGGTCAGCGAGAAGGATATGCGCTGCCCCGCCGCACTGCTGGCGACCCGCGTGGCGATGTTGCCGTCGCGCAGCGCATCGATGCTGCCCGTCATCTGATTGAACGTGGCGACGGCGTTCGGGCTGCGCCGCACGAACCGCCGCCCGATGGTCGAGACGCCGTCGAGCACCGCGATATGGGCGTAATACCAGGTCCGGTTCTGGTTGATGCCGTGCAGCGCGGTATTGGCAAAGACCACATGGCGCGGCTTGCCCTTGCCACCCGTGTTTGCTGCCGTGGCAGAGCTTTGCAGCACACCCTCGACGTAGAATTCGATGGTGATCGCGGCACCGACCGAAAGACGCACGTCCAGCCACTGCGGCTGTCGTCGGGGGCGAGGGTCCAGCTGGTCCCGGCGCCTGCGTCGATGACAACGCCAACGGGCTGGACTGCCACGCCGGTGTCAGGGTCGACCCAGCGGACTTCAACCACGTATCCCACCCCCGGCTCCGG
>Ga0209390_10007818_pt1 | contig 13495 bp, 14 predicted proteins | sample BON01_FD_187212 | JGI IMG/M metagenome (GOLD analysis project Ga0209390, IMG submission 187212) | Freshwater microbial communities from Lake Bonney liftoff mats and glacier meltwater in Antarctica - BON-01 (SPAdes) (version 2) | ecosystem: Environmental > Aquatic > Freshwater > Ice > Glacier... | reverse complement strand
TTAAACTATTAATGATACCCTTATTTTAGTGAGATGGTATATTTTTCTGTAGCAAAACCCGATAGGTATTTTGAGCTAAAGCCCACTATTTCTTTCAAGTTCCAAAATGCTATTTTATTTGGGATATCAGTACTTTTTTTGTGAAGCATTGATTAAATTATCGTCAATAAAACCTTTTACATCTTGTCTGTAAATTCATTACTTAACTTCTTTTTATTGCATCAATTAGTCCTATTTTTCGGTTTGTGTTTTTGAAATTTAATATAGATAAGGATTTCTTTAGAACGGGCAAAATACATTTTTTTATTTCATTAAAAAGTTTTTCAAATACTATTTTTTAATCGCTTTAATGCATATTTTCAAGACATCATTAGCATATTTTAAGGGTGATGGTTTGGCAGTACAAGTTTGGTTGAATAAATACGCTTTAAAAGATTCAGAAGGAAACATTTACGAAAGAACGCCTGATGATATACACTATAGAATTGCCAAAGAAATAGCTCGGATTGAAAATAAGTACCCAAATCCGATGGCAGAGGATGAGGTGTTTAACCTTATCAAAAAGGTTAAATATATAATATCACAAGGAAGTTCGCTGGCATAGGAAATCCTTTTCAAATAGCCTCCCTATCTCATTGTTTTGTGATTGGCACCGTTAAACATTCTGATGTCTATGGTGGAATTTTAAAAATAGACCGAGAACAAGTATAATTGATGAAAAGGCGCGGTGGTGTTGATCATGACCTTTCACACATGCGTCCAAAAGGTTCGCCTGTTAAAAATTCGGCTTTAATCTCAACAGGTTTAGTGCCTTTTATGGAACGTTATTCTAACTCTACCAGAGAAGTTGCCCAAGACTGCAGAAAAGGGGTGCTTATGCTTTCAGTTTCCATAAATCACCCTGATGTTGAAGATTTTATGGACGCTAAAATGGAACAAGGCAAAGTCACTGGCGCCAATGTTTCTCTTCGTATGGATGATGATTTTATGAAGACCATCAAATTAAAAAAAACTACAAGCAAAAATTTCCTGTTAACAGTCAAAATCCAATAACATCTAAAGAAATTGACGTCGAAAAACTTTGGGGGAAAATAGTGTATAACGCTTGGAAATCTGCTGAACCTGGTATCCTATTTTGGGATACTATTATTGATGAGTCTGTACCTGATTGCTATGCTGACTTAGGTTATAAAACGGTTTCTACCAATCCGTGTGGAGAAATTCCGCTTTGCACTTATGATTCTTGCCGATTACTCACAATTAATTTGTTCTCTTATGTGGAATATCCTTTTACGGAAAAAGCAAGCTTTAATTTTGAGCTTTTCAAAAAACACCTTCCCGCCGCGCAACGTATTATGGATGATATTATTGATGTAGAATTGGAAAAAGTAAATGCCATATTAGCAAAAATAGAAGTCGATCCTGAACTAGACGAAACCAAAAATGACGCGTATAATTTATCGGTAAAAATTAAAGATAAAGCCATTCAAGGTCGCAGAACAGGTATTGGGATCACCGCTGAAGGTGATATGTTGGCAGGTTTAGGATTGCAATATGGTAGTGAAAAAGCAAATGAATTCTCAATAGAAGCACATAAAATGATTGCATTGGAAACCTATAGAGCATCTGTTTATGCTGCTAAAGAAAGAGCTGCTTTTGAGATTTATGATTCGGAACGCGAAAAAAACAATCCTTTTATACTTCGATTAAAAGAGGCTGATGAAAAGTTATATTATGATATGTTAGAATATGGGCGCAGAAATATAGCACTGCTAACAATCCCCACAACGGGTACTACCAGTTTAATGACGCAAACTACCTTAGGGATAGAACCAGTTTTTCTGCCAGTGTATAAACGCAGCAAAAAAGTGAACCCTAATGATAAAAATGATCGGATAGACTTTGTAGATGAAGTTGGCGATTCTTGGGAAGAATATGTGGTTTTTCATCACGGATTTAAGCAATGGATGACTATAAATGGTTTTGATACTGATAAAAACTACCCTTAAGAGGAATTGAATGAATTGGTTAAAAATCGCCTTACTACAAAGCTACCTCAAACGATGTGGATTGGTTGAGTAAAGTAAAACTGCAAGGTGCTGTACAAAAATGGGTAGATCATCCCATCAGCGTTACCATTAATTTGCCTGATGATGTAAATGAAGCACTGGTAGGAAAATTGTATTTAGAAGCATGGGAAGCTGGTTGTAAAGGAGTTACTGTTTATAGCGATGGTTCTCGCTCTGGGGTCCTTATTGCAAACGAAACAAAAGAAGAAACCAAGGAAACTAGTGTTCCGTTTTCAACAAAAAGGACGATTTAATTAGAAACTCCCAATTGAAACCATCAGAGAATAATTTAGGTTTAGGTTTTTAAGACTTTATAAGTTATCAGTCGTATTATAAAAGATTTCTGTTTACTTTAGTCATACTATAATTAAGTAGGATGAAAAAAATATTTTGTGTCGGTGAACTTTTAATCGATTTTGTGGCTGAAAAGCAAGGCAGCGACCTTTCTAAAGCCAAAGAATTTACCAAAAAAGCAGGTGGTGCTCCGGCTAATGTCGCTTGTGCTGTTGCTCGTTTGGGTGGTCAAAGTTCATTTATTGGCTGTGTGGGAGATGACCCTTTTGGTAACTTTTTAACTGGGATTTTACAACAAATAAAAGTTGACACTTCTTTTTTACAACGTTCTAAAACCTTTACTACACTAGCATTTGTATCATTAGCAGAAGATGGCGAACGCGATTTTGTTTTTAGCCGAGGTGCGGATAAAGAATTAAGTTATGATGCGAATGTTAAGAAAAGTATCGAGAACAATATGCTGCATTTAGGTGCCGCCACTTCATTTTTAGGTGGTACTTTAGAAAATACGTATTCTAGGTATTTTTTTGATGCGCTAACGCATCATGCTTTTATAAGTTTCGATCCTAATTACAGGGGTGATTTATGGAAAAATAACGATACGGTTTTTATCAAAAAATGTATTCCGTTTATAGAAAAATCGCATTTATGTAAATTTAGCGCGGAAGAAGCGCAATTAATTTCTGGCAAAGAAAATATAGAAGAAGCTTGCAATGAACTCCATCAATTAGGCACAAAAATTATTACTGTTACTCTTGGTGGTGAAGGCACTTTATTGAGTACGCCCACGAGTAAAAAAATAATCCCAAGTATTAAGGTTACCCCAGTGGATACTACTGGCGCAGGTGATGCTTTTATAGGTTGTTTGTTGTATCAAATTTCAAAATTAACCGATATTGATGTTATTTTTAAGGACACAAGCATTTTAGAAAACATGGTATTTTTAGCCAATAAAGCAGGCGCAATTACCACTATAAATTACGGTGCTATAGCATCATTACCTACATTTAGTCAATTAGAATCTTAATTTCGATGAATCAAAATTCCTTACATCAACTTTTAGGAAAAACTAAGTTTAACAACCTAGACAAAACAACTTTAAACCACCTTTTTGAATTGCGATTAGCAGCGAATAGTACGCTGATTAAAGACTTGTATTTCTCCTTATATCCAGAGGAAAATTATATCCAAGATTTTGAAAAATTATTGACGCTATTACCGAAACTATTTAAAAACAGACCAGGCGATTTAAAAAAACAAGATATAGAACGCCTGCAGCAAGGCGATTGGTATCAATCTGAAAAAATAGTCGGAATGCAATTGTATGTAGATCATTTTAATAAAGATATTAATGGTTTATCAGGCAAACTAGATTATTTTGAAAATTTAGGAGTCAATTTTCTGCATTTAATGCCTATTACAACAAGACCTAAAGTAGAAAATGATGGAGGTTATGCGGTAAACAGCTATACCGAAGTCGATAAAAAATATGGCTCAAAAACCGACTTGCAAAATCTAACACAAAAATTACGAGATAAGAAAATGTTTTTGATGTTAGATTTTGTTGTAAACCACACCTCTGACGAGTTTTCTTGGGCAAAAAAGGCTCAAAAAGGCGATATTGCTTATCAAAATTACTATTACACCTACCCTAATCGTGACATTCCTGATGCTTTTGAAAGGTCAATGCCCGAAGTATTTCCCACCTCATCGCCTGGCAACTTTACCTATAATCACGAGATGCAAAAATGGGTGATGACGGTTTTCAATTCGTACCAATGGGATTTAAACTATAGAAACCCCGAGGTTTTTTATGAAATGTTGACCAATCTCATCAAGCTTGCTGATTTGGGCGTGGATGTTATCCGGTTTGATGCTTTAGCTTTCCTTTGGAAAAAAATTGGGACAAATTCGCAAAATTTACCTGAGGCGCATGCTTTAATAAGCTTGTTTAGAATGTGCCTTCAAGTGTTAGCTCCTGGTGTAATTCTATTGGCAGAAGCCATAGTATCACCTTACGAAATCATTAAATATTTTGGCGAAAAACAACTAAAAGGCAACGAATGCGAAGTCGCTTATAACGCTACATTAATGGCACTTTTATGGGATGCCATTGCCACTACAAAAACACAATTATTGTATAGAAGTTTACAGCATTTACCCAAAAAACCTAAAAGTGCTACATGGATTAATTATATCCGCTGCCATGACGATATTGGTTTGGGTTTTGACGATCAAGAAATTTATAATTTGGGACTCGATGCCCAGCAACACCGCTTATTTTTATTGAATTACTACACTCAAAAATTAAATTGGTCGCAAGCCAGAGGCGAAATGTTTATGTACAACCCAAAAACGGGTGATGGCAGAATTACGGGTAGTGCCGCATCTTTACTTGGTTTAGAAGCTGCTTTGGATAAAAATAAACCAGGAGACATTTATAGTGCTATCAAAAAAATTAAAATGATGCACAGCATAATTTTGGCGTATGGTGGTATTCCGCTAATCTACGCAGGAGATGAAATTGGGACATTAAATGACTATTCTTATAAAAATGATGCCAGCAAAAAACAAGACAGCCGATGGGTAAACAGGCCTCAGCAAAATTGGGATGTTATTGCCGATTTAGGTAAAAAAGAATCTGCTGAATCTCAAATTTTTTATGCAATTAAAAACCTCATTAGCATTCGGAAAAATAATTCTGTTTTTGCGGATCATAACAATATAAAATTACATAAAAACGGTAATCCACATCTTTTAATTTTTGAGCGTTTTTCAGAAAAAAAGCGAATTTTAGTAGTTTGTAATTTTGATGCTTACCCTCAAAATATAGCGCATTATTGGTTAGAGAATATTGGGTTTAGTATTTGCGAAAACTCAAAAGAATTAATTACAAATACAAGCTTAGGTCTTAAAAATAACACTTTAGAAATTGAAGCTTTGGGTACTTATTGGTTTGTAAATGAATAGATTTATGATATAGGTTAATGCTGAAAACGCAAGGTTTACTAAAGGAATTCCTTTACTTTCTGCAAAAGAAAATCACAAAATAATTAATTAGGTTTTTAAGTTTTACCATGGTGAAAAATCGCGCTATATTGTATCAACTTTTGTGTTATTATGGAAACAATAAGAAAATCGATAACCTTTACAGAACAGCAAGATAAATAGATTAAACTTAGGATTAAAAACGGCGATTTTACAAATGATAGTGAATATATTAGAGATTTAGTCCGTAAAGATCAATCTGAAAATATGAAACTATTAGAGTTAAAAAATGCTATTGATGAAGGTTTACAAAGCGGAAAGAGTAATTTAAAAATTAGGGATATTATGCAGCAAGTACATAATAGGGAACTATAATTTGGGGACTAAAGCACAACAAGATATTGTTAGTATTTATAAGTATAGTATTAAATATTTTGGTGTTTCTCAACCTATAAATTATCTACAAGAAATTAAACAATTTTTACTTGAACTATCCCAACGAACAGAATTAGCAAAAGATGTATCTACTATTGCCAATGATTTCTAATATTATAATTTTAAAGCACATGTTATTTTTTATGTATTTGATAGTGTTTATGAAATATACATTATTAGAATATTAGGCAAACGCATGAATTTTGTGTCTTATTTGTAAGTGCTAATTTCATCAACTATATTTAACTTTTCGCAAAATACGCAAGGAATCTTTTAAGGATTGATACACTTTAGTTTTGTACTCTTTTAACAAAGGGCTTGCGGTTTCTAAATACGTTTTGGCATCTTCGAAGCCATTTAAATAACAAATAAGATAGGTTGCAGGTAAATTAATTATATCATTTATGTCCGAAGAGGATAGTGGCGATTTTTTTTCGAGCTTTTTTAATAAGATATTGTTGGTATTAAAAATATGATGCAGTACTTTTTTATCGAACTGAGGCGCTTGAAACAACAATTCGCTTTGTATTTGGTAGGTGCCATTGGCTTCAAAAGTGATGACCATTTTTTCCAAAGGATAGTATTTTTGTTGCCCTCCAATCCCTAATTGCACATATTCTACAGTGGTAAAAGAGTCATCATCAATGGTAATGATAATTTCATCCAACGCAGAATAAAAAAGCTTTACTTGTTCGTTAATCAGCTCAATATCAACGCGAGAGTAATAGGTTTCGTCGCCTACTTTTTTCTTATTTCCCGCCCAACAAACTACAAATTGCTCTTTAAAAACTTTATAATTACTGGTTAAATCTTTATGTCGATGATTTATAAAATTAATGACGCCATCTAATGTCAACTCAATATTATTGCGAGCATGGAGCTCAATTGTGGCAACAGTATCAGAATTTATATTTTTTAATTCCACATTATAGGCTTTTGGCATACTAATACTGCCTTCTCTAAAAAAGACAGATCCGCCATAATATTTCCAAATATTTTTTTTGAGCGCGCATACCTTTCCATTAGATTTTATGGAGACTAAACCCACAACTTTACCTTCGGGCAAATGCGGAAATGGAATATTTTCGTATGCAATTAAAGGCGGATTATCGAGATAGGCGTTCACCAGATTTTGTATTTTGCTATCATCAAAAAAATCGACGCCGACAATTTTATTATCTTCATCTTCTACCCCAATAACAATAAACGAATTGTTAAACGGATTGCTGTTTGCTAAGGCGCAAACATGTTTTAAAAACTTGGCTTTGCCTTCTCTTTGACCAATATCAACAAAGCGTTTTTTATCATAAAAACTATTCTCGTCATTATGAGCGAGTAGGTTTTTTATAAGTAAGCGTTTGTTAATCATTGAGAGAAAGACTTTTAGTAAGACCCTAAATTTAATAAAATTTACAGGAAGATACGCTAAATTAAAACGTGAATTGGTGGGTTGGTTTTAAATGCAGATGGCTTAATTATTTATTCATATAATCTTGCCAAAATACCAGAACATATTTATCATTTTGATGCGCTTTAACTTTTAAAAATCCGTATTCATAGACAAACAAATAAACATCGCCTTTAGCATTTTTCCAAAAATGCGTGAAAAATTTTGGGTTGAAACCCGATTGATGTAAAACCTGAGTTCTGACGGTTGACTTTCCACTTTTATTAAATTTTTTTAAAATTTTTCTGTTTGTTTTTAATTGCTTATCTACTTGTAAATAAAAAGCTTCCGTTTGCTGTCGGTTTTCATATTTTTAAGGGTATAGTTTGGATAAATTACAACAGATTTTCTACGAATAAGCCTTTGAACACTACAAATCTAGAACTTGATGTTCAATGGTATAGAAACCGAAAAAACAATCCAAGTTACAGGTTTTGCCCGGAGGAATATTTATTAAAGCTCGAGTTAAAGCGTTACGCCAATAACACAGCGCGCACTTATATTGGCTTTTTTGAACTCTTTGTAAATCATTATGAAGAAAAGGAATGCCACATAGATTTTATGAAATAGAACGTCCACGGAAGGAATACAAGCTTCCGAGTATAATTTCGAAAGTTGAAATACTAGCCCTTCTTAACCACACCAAGTATGGTATATAAATTAACAGCGTAAATCAATTTTAACCTGTAGCCATATTTCAGGACAAGACAAATTCACCAGTACTATTTAATTTCGGGTAAGAAAAGTAAAATTTCAGCATTTATAAAAGTAATATTCTTTGAAGTATTACCATATTTTATGGCAGGTTTCAAAATATCACTTTCTTATGCAATTGTTATCTTAACTGTTTTGGAATATATGCAAATGGGTAATGAAACTCGACTTGGAACTTTGGTTTATAACGAAATGGAGCAACTGATCTATAAAAGAGCATTCAATAATAATCATTGTTGGTTTTATTGGCTATATTTTAAATCAACTAATTGATAAAATTTCACAAAAAAATGGAAGATTTTGAGAATTGTAAAGTTCAAATAAATCTATTTCTGACCTAATTGAACTCCTACAATAAATCTAACTTAATCCAAACTTTTAAAAAATACTAAATGAGAAAAAAGCTATTTTTAGTTTAGCTCACTATTCTTTGTCATTTATATAAATTGGCAATTCTGATTTTTCTATCAGTTCTCCTATTGGTTCAGCAAAAAGACCTCTGCTTTTTAAAATGGATTCTACTTTTTGAGAAGCCTCTTTTTTGACAGCAATTAATAAGCCTCCACTTGTTTGTGGGTCACATAAGATATACCGTTGCTTTTCATCTTCAATGTTAAGCTTGTGACCGTAACTTTCCCAATTTCTCAGCGTTCCACCGGGGATACATTTTTTGTCTAGATAGCCATGAATCTCTTCGAAAATAGGCACTTTGTCATAATTAACAATGGCAGACACATTGCTAGCTTCACACACTTCAAGTAAATGTCCCATAAGTCCAAACCCAGTGACATCTGTTAAAGCTGTTACCTCGTTTATATTTGAAAGATCCATTCCGACATCATTTAAAACCATCATCGAGTTGGCAGCAATATCTTTATGGTCTTCCTCTAAAACACCCTTCTTTTGTGCCGTAGCCAAAATACCAATACCTAAAGGTTTGGTTAGATAAAGAATACTCCCTGCCTCTGCTTTATCATTGCGTTTTAGATTAGAGATGGCAACCGACCCTGTAACTGCAAGTCCAAAAATAGGTTCTGGATTATCAATGCTATGACCACCTGCAAGCAGTATTCCTGCATCTGAGCAGGCTTTTCTACCACCTTCCATTACTTGGGCAGCAACTTCAGGGGCTAGTTTATCAATAGGCCAACCTAGAATTGCAATCGCCATTAATGGCTTTCCTCCCATAGCATATACATCGCTTATAGCATTAGTAGCCGCTATTCTTCCAAAAGTGAAAGGGTCGTCTACGATGGGCATGAAAAAATCTGTGGTACTGATGATACCAATTCCATTTCCCATATCGTATACCGCAGCATCGTCTCTTGTCTCGTTCCCCACCAGAAGACGCGAATCTTCAACTTGAGGAGAACTAGACGCTAATATGGTAGTTAATACCTTAGGTGATATTTTACAGCCACAGCCTGCACCATGACTAAAACTTGTTAATTTAATATCTTCGTTCATTTATTTAATTTGTTAAGCTCATTAAAAATTTTGCTGTTTCTTCTGGATTCACTGTTGGAATCTCAAATTTTAGAATTGTTGATTCCTCACGCTTTTGTAATCCTCCTAAGTAAGCTTTGTCGTAATAATATAGTGTAATTTCTGCAACCTTGTAATAATCCTTGCTTTCAAGCGCATCTAAGGCAAATTTGGCTTTATCATATCCAAGCCTCTTAGTTATTTTACTAATCGCATCCGCTAATTTATCATGGGTTAAACTTGCATACGTATCCACAAGGTGTTTTGTTCTTTCCTGAAAAGGAACATCTAAAAAATAAACAGGCATAGCTCTCATTTTAAGATAAAATGCATCAGGAATTATGACCTTTCCTATGGACTTACTTTCATCTTCAACCCATATTGGTAGCTTAGGATCTAAATCTCGTACTATTGAAAAAAGATTATTTTGAAATTGCTCCGTTGTTGGTTGAGGCGGAAGATCTATACCTCCAAAAGCAGAACCTCTATGGTTAGCCAGTCCTTCTAAGTCGATTATCTGTTGTCCTTTCTGTTCTAAGGAGTGTAATATTTCAGTTTTACCAGAACCGGTATATCCACTTAAAATTTTAAGGTTTAACGGGTGTTCAAAAAATTGGAGCACATAATTCCTAAAAGCTTTGTATCCTTTTTCTATGACATACACCTTTTCAAAACTGTTATCGATAAGATGATCGGCAAAAGCATTACTTCTCATTCCTCCACGCCAACAATGTATCACAACTTCCTTTTCAGGGGCAATCTCAATAGACCTACTTATAAAATCGTTTAGTTTGGGTTTTACAAATTCATACCCAATTTCAAAGGCCCTTTCTTTAGACTCCTTTTTATAAGCCGTGCCAACTACGGCGCGCTCTTCATCCGTAAATAATTCAAGATTATTAGCATTCGGAATATGTCCATTCGCAAATTCTCCTGGTGATCTGACATCGATAATGGGTACATGCTTTAGATTGTTAAAGTAAAAATCTACGGTAATAATTTGTTTCATCTTAACATCAATAGAAAGTATTAAAAGTAGACTTACAATATAACATTGGCTGCTATATTTAAGTGAGTTTACTCAATAGTTTTTTAATTAGCAAAATAGTCTATCAGCAGAATTGATATGATTTTAATGTGACAAAAGTACAGCTAATCTATTAGCTATTTAAATCACTTAACATTAATATCTATAAATATTTTACGACAATTGTATACTGGTTATTTAATTATGACACTTATCGTAGAGGGTATGTTGAATACATCTTCGGTATAGAATCTAACTAATTATAATTTTACAAAAAGGAAATATAAACGACCCTTAAGGCTAGATATAAAATAACCTTGCGTTGAACTTTCTAAAATTTGCAGAACGAAATTATAAACTAAAGCATTAAAAGGGGTGAAAATAAAAAAGCTAAAAACCCGAAAAACGTCCTTAAGCTAATAAAGCGAATTATAAAAAACATGGAAAACAAAATAGGAAAAATTAGAAACCATAGAAAACCAATTCAGGGGTTTTGATATGGCAATTATAGAAACAGGCTATCGCTATCAGGAATTGTATTGGGTAGGCCAAGACGAAAGTTGGGATTATGCCGATTATCAAATTGAGAAAATTCGAAAAGCCATTGAAAACGGTTTAGAACGCAGACACAAAAGAGCAAAATCCTCAGAACATTTTAAACCCTAGCACTTCCTGAAATGGAAAAGGCAATTGAAATAAAGGATACACTCGTATTCAACAAAAATTTCCAAATGCTGACAAACAGTTGTATTAGTTGCCACGCAATGGAAAGAGTACCGCATTTTACCATAAAGAAACCACTTTATAGACGATCACCAATTCGCAAGTAACTATGTTCCAAAAAGTAATTAATTCAAGCAATTCCAAAACCACCATTCTCATTCGCTTGATGGTAGGCTCTGTTTTCCTTTCAGAAGGCATTCAAAAATTTCTATTTCCTGCAATTCGGGGAGCAGGGCGATTTGAAATTACCAGATAGCTGCAGAATGAGGCAAAGGTTTTTGACCTATTTTATGATAAACTCAAAAGTAATATTCGCCAGTAAGAAGCGTTCCAATTGCAAAAAATATTCTTTAAGTTGAATGATTTGTTTTAAGTTAAATGAGGTATTTTAGCAAGAAATTAAATTGGAATAATGAAAAAATATCTTAACATAATTGTTACCTGCTCACTATTAATAATTGTCGCATGCGGAGGCGGGGAAGATGAGTCAATTCTTACAGATACGATACCTCCCACTATTTCTTTCGCTAATAGTATATCAGGAGATAATATTGTTAGTGACACAGAGTCCACTTCATTAGTTGTATTTGGTTTGTCAGATGCCGAGAACAAACAAACGGTGGGTTTATCATTATCCGATAATGTAGCGACTATAACTGCTTCAGCCATCGTACAAAATGGTGCTTGGACTAGCGATGGGATCGATATTAGTGCGATGATCGATGGTCCTATTTTGATTACGGCAGACGTATCTGACGCTGCAGGAAATAAAGCTAAATCAGTACAAAAGGAAATTACACTTGCTCAAAATGATGTGGCTGTTCGTATTACTCAACCTATTGCATTAGATAACAAAATCGTATTGGCAGAGTCTCGCGTCATTAGAGTTTATGGAACAACGGGTGCTAAAGATGGACAAACCGTTACTATCCGCTTCACTGATGGAAAAAACACCGTGACCACAACGGGACAAGTAAGTGGTGGTAGCTGGGTAAGCACTCAAACGGACTTAAGTAATCTCATTGATGGCAATATTACAATCAGCGCTTCTGTGGCCAATGCCGCTGGGAGGTTGTCTCAAACGAGCGTTAATAATATTCCGCTCGATAAAACCATTACGCCTCCTGCTCCATCTAGAGAAGGGACAATTAATCTGAACCGCAACATCATGACTGCTGACGACCCTACGACTTATGTTTCTCTGCGTCCAAATGGGCAGGCAACAAGGACAATGTTTGATAGAAGGACAAATAGCTTTAACCAGAAAATAGCCAGACTATTCAATGCTACTTATTCTGATGGTTTCAATATTGAAATTCAAGTAAACCCCGAGTTCACAGAGGCAGAAGCCTTAGTAGAAGCTGAAAAATATGGTACAGAAATAGGTCGTTTACCTAAAGTTTTAAAAAGAGATGTACAAACCTTATGGATTCATAAAGGCGAGGAACTTTTTGGAGGTGGAAATAATAACATCCTAATCCATACAGGGTTGACTGCTAAGGTTTATGAGCCACTTGGCATCTTACATGAAACACTTATTCATGAGGGAAGTCATACTTCGCTTGATTCATACATAAAAGACGATCCTGAATGGTTATACGCCCAGAAAGCAGATGGCACATTTATCAGCGAATACGCTCGTGACTACTCTAATAGAGAAGATATCGCTGAATCTTTTGTTCTCTACATTGCCTATCGATTTAGACCACAAGTACTTAGTAGTACACTAAAGAAATTTATAGAGGAAGCCATGTCCTATAGAATGGATTACTTTGACAAGCAGAATTTCGATCTTGCACCCTACAACCAATAATTGTTTTAGCCTCAACAAAACAATTCTCACTTTTCAAAATACTTCAAACGAAACGCTCAACTTACTCCAATCGGTTTTAGAAACGACAATTGAATACCACACATTTTTCAAATAGACCACGTTTTCGGTTACATGTTGTATAATTTTGCATCATAAAAAACCATGAAACATGAAATGGTCAATGTATATTATTACTTTGCTTTTGTTTTGGTCTTGTGGAAACAATCAGGAGCAAAATGCACAAGGCAAATGGATAAATGGCACGGAACAGGAAAAATTAGAAACCATAGAAAACCAATTCAGGGGTTTTGATATGGCAATTATAGAAACAGGCTATCGCTATCAGGAATTGTATTGGGCAGGACAAGATGAAAATTGGGATTATGCCGATTATCAAATTGAGAAAATTCGAAAAGCCATTGAAAACGGTTTAGAACGCAGATCCAAACGAGCAAAATCCTCAGAATATTTTTTAACCATAGCACTTCCTGAAATGGAAA
>Ga0209390_10007817_pt1 | contig 13495 bp, 5 predicted proteins | sample BON01_FD_187212 | JGI IMG/M metagenome (GOLD analysis project Ga0209390, IMG submission 187212) | Freshwater microbial communities from Lake Bonney liftoff mats and glacier meltwater in Antarctica - BON-01 (SPAdes) (version 2) | ecosystem: Environmental > Aquatic > Freshwater > Ice > Glacier... | reverse complement strand
CGCCGCCGCCGTGCCCACCGCGGGCGACTACCTGGTCGGCTGCGGCAGCGGCTGCTCCAATGCCCAGGCCGCCGCCGAGGCCGTCGCTCAGGCCGGGGCGTGCGCCTTCACCTCGGCCACCCAGGGGTGCCAGGCCGTCACGGCCAGCCTGTCGGGCCGCGCCTACTCGAGGGCCTTTGTGCGCTCAAGCGCCAAGGCCTGGTCGCAGGCCTGCTCGGTCGGCGCCGGCGCCGCCTTTTCCCAAGGGCTCGTGGTGGCCAACACCACAGTCGAGTCCCTCGCCCGCGCCATGGGCAGCCTCGTGGCCACCGCGTGCAGCGGGTGCCCCACGTGCCGGTGCGCGCCGCTGCCGGCAAACTTCACGTACAACGACCTTGACGACGTAAGCAACGGCGCCGCCTCGGCGTCCTTCGGCCGCTACGCCATCGCCCGCGCCCTGGGCGAGTCGACGGCGGCCTTCTGCGGCAGCGACGGCTCGCCCCGGGCCCTGGGCACGGCGGTCAACAGCACCATCAGCGCCCTGGCCACCATCACGGCGGACGTCATGTCGCGCGTGGACGGGGGGGCGTCGGCGCGGGGGGTCGGGTACGCGTGCGGCGGGGGGAGAGTGGAGACGCAGGTGCAGGCGTCGAAGATGGCTGTCATGAGCGCGCTGTCGGACGCCGGGGCGACCATCTTCGGCGAGTGGTGCCCGACGGCGTCGACCAAAATCAAGTCGATGGTGACCGCGGTCGAGGACATGGTCGACACGATCCTAAAGGCGGACGCCGAGGCGTGCGCGAGCGGAGACGGCGGCGGCGGAATCGGCGGCGACGACGGGCTGGGCGTCGCCACTGTGGCCAACAAGACCGCTCTGATAGAGAGGACGCTGACAACGTTTGACCCGCTGGTGACGGCGATCGGGGAGGCGCTCAACGACGCGCAGAACTGCGGGTGCAAGCCGTCGTCGTGCTACTGGTGCAACGCGCAGCTGGACGGGGCGACGGACCAGCCGACGTCGTCGCTCGACCCGCCGTCGCCGTCGCCATCGCCGTCGCCCGCGGCCGCGGCCGCGGCCGCACCTGCGCCTGCGGCCGCGGCCGCGCCTGCGGCCGCTCCGCCGGCGGCGGCCGCGCCTTTGGGCCCGCCCGCGCCCGTGCCGCTGCCGCCCAAGCCTGCACCGGCAGCAGCAGCATCGGGCGGCGCCAAGGACGACGGCCCCACGGCCGAGGAGATCGAGGCGGAGCCGGTGAACAGGCGCCGGTGATAGACGTTGCGAAAACTGATGTTATTTTTGGAACGTGTGCGCGGTCGGTCGCGTGCGCGGACATCGACGCGATAAGAGCCTCTGAATTCTCCTTTGCCGCGGTTCCGGCAACCAGCAAAACGCCACAATCAAGATCCCGTCGTAACCGCGCCAAAACCCCACACGTTGATTGGAGAGAGAGAAGGAGACAGAGAGCGCGGAAGACAGAAGGAAGGCCTGCGCAACCGACAGGGACACCGACATCTCTTTCGTTTTCTGTTGTACGGGCGCGCGCGCGCGAGAGGAAACCCACGACCGCCTACCGTCCCAAACAAAGGCGCGCTCTTGATTCTTCGGAAGCTGCAGGTCTCGCCGAGCACGCGCGCCACAGAGAGAGAGAGAGAGAGACCAAAAGGATGGACGACCGCGCAAACGGCGGCAACGGCGGCGCAGCTTCTGGCCGCCGCCGCCGCCGCCCGCCCGCGGCCATGCCGCCCTCGTCGCTCGCCCTCGTCGTCCTCCTGTCCGTCTGCTCGGCCGCCGCCGCCGCCTCAGAGCCCGGCGGCGGCGAGCTGCGCCTCGCCGACGGCACCGTCCTGACGCTCGAGCGCCGCGAGGCGCCGCCCCTGCCCTCGGCGCTGCTGTCTGCATCGGCCGCCGCCGACGCCACCGCCGCCGCCGCCGCCGCCGCCGCCGCCGCGGCATCCGCGGCCATCCTCAAGGCTTGCTGCGTGGCTCTCCCGGCGAGCGCCAGCGGCGGCGTCTCCTCGACCGACCCGGCCCTCTCCCTCCACTCGGACGCGGCCTGCTCCCCCTCCGCGCGCCTGTGCTCCCCGCTCCCTGCCGCCGGCGCGCGCTCTGCCTGGGTGTGCGGGTGCGGCGGCGCCGGCGCCGGCAGCGGCGCTCCCTCCGGCGCGCTCTGCCGCGGCGCCCGTGCGTCGTCCCCGGGCGCGGCGGGCGGGACGGTCGGCGACGCGCGGCGGGCCAGAGGCAAAGGCGACGAGGTGCTGGGCGGGGCGGAGGCGTTCGAGCGCGAGGGGGAGGGCGCGGTGGTGGCGGTCAGGGTGGCCGTGTTTTCGGCGGCGGCGGCGGCGGCGGCGGCGGCGGCGGCAACGCCCGTCGCCCCGGCCACGGGCGAGGGCGGCGGCGACAAGGGCGGCGGCGCGCCGCCGCGCTGCCCCGTGCTCGGCGTGCAGTTCGAGTACAGCAGCGGGGCCACGTCGACGGTCGGCGCCGAGGGCATCTTTTCTGCCGCGTCGCCCGCCGCCGCCGCCGTCGCGGCTGCTGCTCCTGCTGCTCCCGAGGATGACGGAGCGGCGGCGGCCAAGGGACAAAAAGGCGCCGCCCCCACCACCCCGGCCCCCGCCCCCAAGAACGCCACCGCGGGCGCCGTCGTCGTCGTCAGGACGCTCAGGTTGCTGCCGGGCGAGGCCATCGTCTCGGTCGCCGGCAGGGCGTCCTCGTCGGCGGCGCGGCCGCTGCGCCGCCGCGCGGCCAACGCGCGCGGCCGCAACAACGGCGGCGGCCGGGGTCGCCGCTCCTCGGGCGGCGGCCGGGCGAGCGGCGGCGCCGAGGCCGACGGGGGCTGCCTCGTGTACCTGTCGTTCGGGACGTCGGCCGGGCGCGAGCTGGCCGCGGGGCGCGCGCCCCGGCGGCGGGCGGCGAGCAACGCCAACGGCGGCGGCAGCGGCGGCAGCGGCAACGGCGGCCGCAACGGCGGCGCGGCCGCCGCCGTCGTCGCGCGCGCGCCGGCCGCCGGGCCGCAGCAGCTGGTGGCGGCGTCGGGGCTCGTGCTGAAGGACGGGTCGATCGCGTGGCTGCGCCCCGTGTGGGGCGCCGACCGCTGCCCCGCCGCCGCCGACCCCCGCGTGCCACCGGGCATCGGCAAGGCCAAGGCCAAGGGCGCCGGCGACGCTGACAAGGCATCCGCCGCTGACGGCGCTTCCCGCGGCGCAAACGCAAAAGCGCAGCAGGGGGCCGAAAAAGGGTCCGCCAAGGACGCCCCTGCCGCGTCCGCGTCCGCGTCCGCCGCCGTCAAGGCCGCCGCCGACACCAACACGATCAACAAGGCCTCCGTAAAGGCCGCCGCCGCCGACGCCGACCCCCCGTTGCCCCCGCCCCCGCCGCTCCCGCCCCGCGCCCCCTCCAACGCCCACCCCTTGTGCGGCCCGCCTTCCGACCCCGTGTGCGACCGCAGCACCGACCCCCCGCGCTGCTTCTGCATGACCGAGCCCCCGCTTAACCTCCTGGGGCAGACGTGCCCCGAGGACGGCGCCTGCATGGGGGGCTGCTGCGCCACCACAGGGCAGTGCCCTCGTGTCATGGGGCGCGAGGCGCCGCGCGGATCGCCGACCGGCCCCGTGCAGTTTTTCCTCGCGCGCGGGTGCGCCGACTGGGGCCTGCAGCCCGGGGTGGAGCGGACGATCGCCGAGGGCCGGGCGGCCAACGCCACGGGGGTGCGGGACGCGGTGACGCCGGCGTGCGGCAGGGGGGTGGCGCTGGCGGGGGAGGAGGAGGCGCCTGCGGGCTCGGGCGACGCGGCGGCGGGGGAGGCTGCGGGCGTTTCCCCCGTCGCCGCCGCCGCGCCGCCGCCGCCGCCGCTGCCCGAGTGCGCCGATCTGTACGAGTGCGTCCCCCCGCGTGGCAGGCCCTGCGCCCCGGGCCTCCCAGGAGCCCTGTGCATGGGCTACACCCGCTGCAAGGCCGGCCAGGAGGCGCGGTGCCCGGCGAGGAGCAACGAGGCCGCCTGCGTCTACCGCGCCGACGGCAGCCGGCAGTTTGACGCGTGCGGGTGCCGGCCGATCTACCCGCCCGCGGCCTTTGTGTCGGCGGGCGACGGGCGGCGGAGGGCGCTGTTCTGACGAAGAGGGAAGGGGCTCTCACGGCTAGTGCGATCTGTCACAAAAGTAGAAAATATGGTTTTTGGTTTTCTCTCTCTCCGGTCGAAGTGTGTTTTCGAGCGCCGCTGCGGGGGGGTCCGATCAAAATAAACCAAAAAAAATGGAAACTCGCGACACAAATGGGTGGGGGGGGGGGGGGGGGGGGGGGGGGGGGGGGGGGGGGGGCGGCAGCAGCAGCCGCCGCGGCGACAAGAACAAAACTAGAAATGATGGAAGGTGCGCGACGGGAACCCAGGAAAAGCAAAATCACCTCACCGGCGTTCCGGATGTGCTCGGTGACCGAGAGGCCCTGCGGCGGCCGCCACGGCGGCGAAGACGCGCGGGTCGGCTCCGCTGCTCGTGCTGTTGTTGCATTCTGCTGCTGCTGCTGCCGCAGCTGCCGCCGCGGCTGCTGCTTCTGCGCGCTCGCCTTCGGCAGCCGGCTCCCCGCCAGCACCACTAGCAGCGCCGCCGCCGCCGCCGCCAGCGCGAGCGCGCCCCCCCTCCCCCTCCGTCTGCCCGTCGCGGTGGCGCCTCGCCGGTCCAGCATTGTCTGTTGTGGGCGCGAGCTGGCTAGGTTGTCTCGCGGCTCGCCTTGCCCGCCACTTGCGGGGCAAAACAACGAAAGGTTCGCAGGCTGGGGCTCTGTCGTTTGGTTGGGTCGTTGGCGCGCGCGCGCGGGTCGTCAGTGAGGGTGTACAGCGAGCAGTGATGTCAAGAGTTCTTGGGCGATTGCGTCTCGTGCATCGTGCCGCGGGCGCGCGTAAGGGTGGTCTCTTTCTCGTTTGTCGTCGCTTTGCGTTGTTTCGCAAAACTGGGGGCTGCCTGCTGTTTTTTCTTCGTGTTGATTTCCCCCCCTTCTCAAGAACGACAACCCACAACACAAACCGTCTTCTCTTCTCCCCGCCGGACCCCCTTAGTAGATACATCTCCCGTCCGCCTGATCGCCTTCTCGGACATCATCATAGCAGCACACGCGCGCCCGGAAGCCTTTCCCCTCCTTCTCGTAAAAAACCTCTTCTTCCTCAACAGAAACTTTTTTCTCCACTCGCGGAAACGCCAAACTCACGACCAGCGGACACACCATGCATAGGCTCCTGCCGCCGCTGGAGCCGGCGGGGGGCGTCGCGCGCACCCCTTGGACGGAACAGGTGCGCGACATCCGGGGCGGGATGAGGCAAAGAAAAGAGAGAGGCACAGAGCGACGCGCAACTGCTGCGGCCGCCGCCGCCGCCGCCGCCGTCCGCCGCCGCCCGCCGCCCGCCGCCCGGCGTCGGTTTTTTCACTCGCCCCCGCTTGCTGAAAAACAACGCGCCGACCCAAAAAAAAACCCACAACCCACACCAAAAAACAAACCAAAAGGAGGACCGCGTGCTCATCGAGCGCGTCGCCGCCCTCGGCAAGCGCCGCTGGACGGCCATCGCCCAGTCCCTGCACGGGCGCTCCGCAAAGGCCTGCGCCCACCGGTACAACAGCTTTCTAGACCCGGCGGTCCGGCACCCCAACAGCGACCCGTTTAGCGACTGGGAAGTGGCTATAATGCTGGCGGCCCAGCGCGAGCGCGGCAACCGGTGGAAGTTCGTGTCGCGCCTGCTGCCGCGCGGGCGCGCGACCTCGGCCGTCAAAAACCACTGGCACAGCTGCCTGGCGCGGTGCGCGGACGAGGCGTACGCCGCGAGCCCCTACTTGGGCGGCGGGGACGGGCTCTCGCTCAATGAACTATTGTGGACGGGCCCCGGCGGCGGGCGGCGGCGCGCCGACGCGGCGGCGGCGGCGGCGGCGGCGGCGGCCGAGGGCGGGGTTGGCGCGGCGGCGGCGGCGCCCGGGCAGGGGTACCTGGTGCCCCTGCCGCTGCACCCGCGGCTGCGGGCGGCCATGGCGCTCGGCTCGTACGGGCCCTCGCCCAGCACGGGCGGTGCGGCGGGCGGCGAGGCGGCCGAGGCGGCCGCGCGCCTGCTCGAGGGTCTCCCCCCGCGCGGCGGCGGCGGCGGCGGCGGGGGCGGGGTCGAGGAGGAGGAGGACGACGACGACGACGACGCGGCGGGCGGCAGCGGGGGCCACAGCGGCGCGAGCAGCGCGGCCCTGCACCACCACCACCAGCAGCAGCAGCAGCAGCAGCAGCAGCAGCAGCACCCGTCGCCGTCGTCGCGCGCGCCGCCTCCTCCTCCCTCGGCCCCTCTGCCGATGCCCCCCAACTACCACCTGTACGCGGCGGCGGCGGCGGCGGCGGCGGCAGCGGCGGCGGGCGGGCCCGCGCCCCCCCCCTCGCGCCCGCCGCAGTACGAGCAGCAGCACCAGCCCCTTGCCCTCCACCCTCCTTTCGAGGCCGGCGGCGGCGGCGGCGGCGGCAGCGGCGGCGGCGACCCCGCCATCGCGAGCTTTTGGCAGGAGGCGCGCCAGCAGCACCAGCAGCAGCAGCACCAGCACCAGCACCAGCAGTTGCAGCAGCAGCAGCAGCAGGCGCAGGCGCCCCCCGCGTACCTGCAGCAGCCGCCGCCGCCGCCGCCGCAGGGGCCCCCTCCCGCCCACTGCGGCGGCGGGCGCTCGCGCCGGTACCCAGACGCGCCGCCGCACCCGCAGCACCAGCAGCAGCACCAGCACCAGCACCAGCAGCACCAGCCGGCGTCCCCCTACCTCCAGCAGCAGCAGCACCACCACCCCCAGCTCGAGCAGGCGGCCTACGCGGCGGCAACGGCGGCCGCGGCCGCGGCGGGAGCGCCCCTGCGCTCCTCCCCCCAGCAGCACCAGCGCCAGCCGCCGCCGCCGCCGCCGGGGCAGCAGGCGCCGTGCTACCCGCGCGACCTCCAGCCCCAGCTCCAGCAGGCGCCCTTTCCCGCGGCGGCGCACTACCCGCACCACCCGTTCGTGGCGGGCGGGGGGGTTCCCGCCACGATGATGCACCACCACGGCCCGCCGATGGGCGCAGGCGCTGCCGCCGCCCTTGCCGCCGCCGCCGTCGCCGTCGGCCCTCGCGGTGGCCCCTCGGCGCCGCCGTCGCCCTACGCGCCCCACCCGCACCCCCAGTACCAACACCTCCAGGCGCAGCAGCAGCAGCAGCAGGGCGCGGGCGACGGCGACGGCAGCGGCGGCCACGCCTTCTCGGAGCCGCCGCACCACCTCCAGCAGCAGCTGCACCAGCACCAATACGGGCAGCAACAGCAGCAGCTGGGCTTGCCGCCGCCGCCGCCCGGGGGCGCGCTCGCCGACGCCGCCGGGCGCGGCGCGGCCCCGACGCTGCCGCTGGCGGCGGCGGACGGCCTCGGCGCGCCCCCGGAGTCGCTCGCGGCGGCAGGGGGTCCCTACCGCCCGCACGACCACCACTTTCACCACCTGTACTACGCGCCCGCGCCGCCCGCCGGCCCGGCCACGGGCAGCGCGTCCTCGAGCGACGGCGCGGCGCTGTCCGCCGCCGCCGACGACCGCGGCGGCGACGCGGCGGCGGCCGCGGCGGCCGCTGGCTGCGAGCGGCAGCGGCGGCAGCGGCATCAGCATCAGCAGCAACACTGCCACCAGGACCACAGCGGCAGCGGCCTGGCCGTGGGCTCGGGCGCCGAGGCGTCGACCGCGTTCGCCTCGTTTGGCGGCGGCGGCGGAGCAGAGGCGGCGACAGGCTGCAGGGCCAGCGGCGCGGCGGCCGCAGCGACGGCGACGGCAACGGCCGCCGCCGCCGCCGCCGCCGCCGCCGCGGGCGACCTCTTCGACCTCGGCTGGCTCACCAGCAGCGGCGGGGGGGCCGTCCCCGTCGCGGGCGCCGGCACCGGCACGCCCGTCTTCCGCAGCGACGCCGAGCACTACCACACGGCGCTGGCCGCAGAGGCGGCGGCGGCCGCCAACAACGCGCACGCCGCCGCCGCCGCCGCCGCGCTGCCGCTGCCGCTGCCGCCCTCGTCGGCCGCGCCCGGCGGCGCCGGCCACGCCGGCGGCGGCCTGTTTGCGCCGCTCGGCGGCGGCGCCCAGCACGCCGACGGCAGCAGCGGCGGCGGGGACGCGCACCAGTCGTGGCCGCCCGCGCCCAAGCGCCTGCGCTTCTGAGGCGAGAAGAGAACACTTGTTTCGTGTCCTCTTCGGGAACACACACACACACACATCTTTTGAGCGGGGGGAACGAGAGGCGCGGGCCCCTGTGGCCCCCCCCCGCCCCTTCCATCGCCGCGCGCCCCCGCTCCCCCCAGCCGTCGCGCCCGTGAAGCACAAGCCCCTCTCGCCCAAAAACCAGGAGCCCGTGCCCTCCCAACACACACACAACTCGACAACAACCTCTTCCCACCCCACGCGCGCGCTCAAAGGAAAACTGTCTTCCGAAAACAAAGAGGGAGGAGGGACTGGAAAAAAAAAACGGCGGCGCGCGTGCGGGGGGTGTTTGCTTCCCCCGTCGCTGTCGTCGCCCGCGCGTCGTCGTCCCCCCCCTCCCTCGACGCAACAAATCAAACCGTGTGTTTTCTTTTCTCTGTCGCCGTCGTCGTCGCCCGCGTGTCGTCGTCCTCCATCCCTCGACAAACCCATTTCCTTTTGTGTTTTTTTCGGCCGTTTTTCAAAACATCCGTCTTTTCCCCCCTCTCTCTCTCAACCCTCGTCGTTGTCGCTTTTCGCTTTTCGCTTTTCGCTTCTTGCGCCGCAGCGGCACCCCTCTCGAAAATCGAACCCCTCAAAAAAAGCACTCTCCCAAACACACACACATTGCGCCCGCCCGCCCGCCCGCCCGCCCGCCCGCCCGCCCGCGACTGCGGACAGCGGCTTTTGTCTCTAGGCGCGAAGGAACAAAAAACCCGGACGCCCCCCGCCGCGCCGCCGTCGAAAAGAAAAAAAAAAACCGCTCCCCCCCCCTCTTCACACCTTTACGCACGCCGCCAACCCCCGAGTCGCCACGGCCACGCGCGAACCTCGTCGTCGTCTCCCCTCGGCCTTTACGACGCGCGCCGTCCTCGCTCATCGGAAACGTCCAAACTCGCGTCTGTGTCTCCCCCCCCGTGCCCTGCCCCCCCCAATTTCCCGCTGCCCCGCTGCCCCCCCCCAATTTCCCGCTGCCCCGCCCGACTCGCGAACGCACGGCCGTCGCCCCCTTCTCTTTGTTTTTGGTCTTTTCTTTCCTGCCTCGCTTCGAATCGGTCGCGCCCCCCCTTGATTTTCACGTTCTTGACCACCTGAGCTGCCAGATCGCCATCATTTTTGATTCGCCCGTAACATCGCAGTAGTAGGACTAGCCGAGTCGAAAAAAACTCTGAAAGAAGCAAGGCTCGGCCGTTGTCGCCGCTGCCGCCGCCCGCATCCTTTTTTTTGTCTGGGCCTCTCCCGGCGCCGCCGCCGCCGCCGCCGCCGCCGCCGGCGCGCGCTCAATGAGCGGCGCCGTGACCTGTGAAACGCGGGCGACACACACACAGACGCGCAACCACCGATTTGCACACACTCAGCGCGACGCCGGCAGCTTCCTAATCTCCTGCCTCGCACGTAAAAAGCGCGCGACCATGCCCGGCCGCGAGAGGCCACCACGCGAGAGGGCGGCAGCAGCAGCACCGGGGGGCCTGCGGCGAGAGGGCAGGAGGCGAGCACGGCCCTCCCGTGGCCTCGCGCTCTGCGCCGCGCTGGCGGTCGCGCTCGCGCGCGCGCCAGCCCTGGCGCGCGCCGAGTGGAACTCGACGCTTCCCGAGCCCCTGCTGCTGCCGGGCGAGATCGACACATGCGCCGGCACGAGTTGAGTGGTGTTGCTTGGTTTTCCCTCTTGAAAGGAGAGAGGGCAAGGAAGGGAAGGGAGGGGGTCGAACGCGCGCCTTCCCACGCCGAGAGGAGGGACACGCAGGCGTGAGACGCACGGCTCAGGGGCATGGCGCGCGCCTGTGTCCGTCGGTCCGCGCGCGCCGCCCCTGGAAGCGCCCCCATTGTGTCCTCGGTCGGCGCAGGAACAAAGACAGGAGAGGAGAGGAGAGCGAGCAGCTGCCGCCGCCGCCGCCGCCGTCTCTCGCTCGCGCCGCGGCCTCTGTTTCTTCCCCTTGCGCGCGCCTCTCCCCACGGTCTCTTTTTTCTCACCACACACACAAACCAAACAACGAAACCACCATGCGACAAACAAACACAAACACCGACGAAACAACAGACTCCACCACGGCCCCCCAGATCGCCCGCACGCAGACCTGCGCCCGCGCCTCGGTCGTCGGCCGCGGCACGGGCGTCGGCGAGGCCTTTGCGAGCGTCGCCGCCGGCGCCGTGAAAGTCTCGGCGGCGGCTTGCGGCGACGCCGTCAGCAACGCGGTGAGCGGCCTGTGCGCGGGCGCCGACCCCATGGCCACCATCTTCGGGGTGACGCAGGCGTGCGCGAGCGCGCTGGCGGACGTGTACACGCGGGCGGTGACCAACGCGACGGCACTGCCGGTCGAGGACCCGACAGGGCTGCGCCCGCAGGAGGAGGAGGACGAGGCGCGGGCGCGGTGGGCGGCGGGCGGCGGCGGCGAAAGCGGCGACGGCGCCCCGTGGTCCCCGTCGCCGTCGTCGGCCCTGTGGTGGCCCGCGCTCAAGGGCCCGGGCGGCGCTGCCGGCGGCGCGTCGTCCGCCGACGACGGCGCGACGACGTCCCCGGCGGACCCCCTCCTCGCCGGCGAACAAGAGCAGCAGCAGCAGCAGCAGCGCCGCGGCTTCCTGACGGCCTGCGCCTCTGGCTGCGCCAACGCCCAGGCCTCGGCCGAGGCCTTTGCCCAGGCCGCGGCCTGCGGCGTCGCGAAGGGGACCGACCAGTGCGCCGCGGCCATGGCCCAGGTCAAGACGCGCGCCTTCTCGAGCGCGTTTGTCAAGACCGCCGCCGCCGCCTGGTCGTCCGCCTGCGCGCGCGGGTACGGCCGCGCGCAGGGGGGCGGCGAGCAGGTCGCGCGGGCGGCGGCGGCCTCGATCGCCAAGGTGACCGCGCAGCTGGCCGCGACCGCGTGCAGCACGTGTGCGGGGTGCAAGTGCAAGCCCTTGCCGCGCGGGTTCGACTGGTCCGACCCCTCGGATTATGCCTCCGCCAGCGCGTCGCTGGCCGACGGCCGCACGGCCGTCGCAAAGGCGGCGGCGTCGGCGACGGTAGCCTACTGCGAGACGCCCGCCGACCTGCGCCCGCAGGCCCTGAACGCGTCCGTGGACGGGGTGCTGGACGCGCTGGCCGAGGTCCTGACCACGGCGAGCGGCAACCTGTCGGCCACGAGCGGGGCGCAGGGCGGCGTCGGGAACGCGTGGGCGTGCGGCGGCACCTCGCTCGAGGCTCGGCTCGGCGCCGCCAAAGACGCCTACGCGGCCGCGGTGCAGGATGCCGCCGCCATCGTGTTCGGCTCGTGGTGCCCGAGGGCGGCGGCGCGCATGACCAAGCTGGCGGCCGTCAACCAGGACCTGACCGAGACGCTGATCTCGGAGCAGATCGAGAGCTGCTCGGTCGGGTCGGACGACGGGGGGGCGGGCGGAGGCATCGGCGGCGGCGGCATCGGCGGCGGCATCGGCGGCGGCGGCATCGGCGGCGGCATTGGCGGCGGCGGCGGCCCGCGCAACAAGACCGTGCGCTCGGTCGTGGCCGGGCACAAGCCCTGGGTGGACGCGGTGCACGACGCGCTGACGGACGCCGAGGCGTGCGGGTGCCGCCCGCGGCCGCTGTGCACGACGTGCACGGGCGCGGCGGACAGGATGGCCAAGCTGGCGGAGAGGGCCGGCAAGGAAGGGGCGGCCGACGCGCTCTTGGGGATTGTCGCGCCGGCGGCGGCGGGCGAGGAGGGGGCGGCTGACGACGACGGCGGCGGCGTCGTGGGGGACGGCGGCGGCGGCGGCGTCGAGGGGAAGGAGGCCGGTGGCGGCGGCGAGGGAGGAGGGGGTGTCCCGCCCGGGGAGGGCGGGGCGGCGGGCGGCGGGAAGGGGGGCAAAGAGGGGGAGCAGCAGAGGAAGCGGGACGCGGCGGGAGGAGGGGGAGCGGCGGGCGCGGCCAAGGCTGCGGCGAGCGCGGCGGGCGCCGACGCGGCGCGGCAGGCGGGGCTGGACCTGACGGCGCTGGCGGCCAGGGCGGCGCGGGCGGCCAAGGCCGACGGCGGTGGCGGCGGCGGCGTGTGAATGATGCAACCTGTCACTCGTTGCATGTGTTACAGGGGATTCGGGTTCTTGTGTTGTGCGACTTGGTGGCGCGAGGAGAAAGGGAGGCCAGGGCGGGGGGGGGAAAAGGAGCGGCGGCGGAAAGAAGCGCGAGCGGCGGCGGCGGCTTGCGCTTAGCTTCCCCGGCCCCTCGTCCTCACACAGAAAACGAAAAGCAGCTCTCCGCGTCCTCTCGCCCCGCTCACAAACTCACATCCTTAAACCGTGATGTCGACAGTAGCATAGCAGTCCTTTCTCACCGTGTGACCGCACGCGCGCGCAGAGAGAGGGGGCGACGCAGCAGCAGAACACCCCCCATATTCCTGGCCCGAACGACAGGACAGGCAAGGGGGCGTGAGAGACAGAGACGCACACTATGGCGCGGCGGGTGCGCCTGCTGCTCGCGGCGGCGCTGCTCGCGGTCGCGTGTGGAAGGGTTCAGGGTGCCTTGCTGCAGCGCAACAGCTCGCAGTCCAGCTCGGACGACCAGGACGCGTGCACAAGCTCGAGTGCGTTTGCTGCTATTTCCGTCAAGGGGGGGGGGGAGAGAGGCCTTCCTTCCTCCGCGGCTGTCTCTTGAAAGCGTGCGCGGGCGCGCGCCCCCCTCTCCCGTCGCGTCCGCCTATCAACCACCCCGCAACACCAACCAAACGAAACAAACCAAACCAAAACGAACACAGGCGGCTTCACCGTGCCGCAGCTCGCCAAGGTGCAGGTGTGCTCGCGCTCGGTCGCCGTGAGCGTCGGCGGCGCCGGCCTCGCACAGTCATTCAGCAACAGCAGCGCCTCGTCCGTCCGGCTGGCCTCGGCCGCGTGCGCCGAGTCGGTGTCGGACGCGGTGCAGGGCCTGTGCGCGGGCGGCGACCCGATGGCGACCATCTACGCCATGGCGAGCACGTGCGCGAGCGCCATGGCGGGCGTGTACGCGAGCAGCGTAAGCGGCGGCAGCGCGCTGCCGTCGTCGGCGGCGGCGGCGGCGCTCGGCGGCGGCGGCGGCGGCGGCGGGTCGGCCTACCCCTCAGCCCTCCTGGCCGGCGGGGACGGGGCGTGGGACGGAGCGTCGCCGAGCACGGCCGGGCAGCGCCTGTCGCAGCACCTGTCCGGCGCGGGGGTCGGCGCGCGCGGCTCGCTGCTCGCGAGCGGCGCCCTGCTCGGCCGCGGGAGCGCCGGCGGCGGCAAGGGCGGCGCCGCCGCCGCCGCCGTGCCCACCGCGGGCGACTACCTGGTCGGCTGCGGCAGCGGCTGCTCCAATGCCCAGGCCGCCGCCGAGGCCGTCGCTCAGGCCGGGGCGTGCGCCTTCACCTCGGCCACCCAGGGG
>Ga0209390_10007815_pt1 | contig 13501 bp, 12 predicted proteins | sample BON01_FD_187212 | JGI IMG/M metagenome (GOLD analysis project Ga0209390, IMG submission 187212) | Freshwater microbial communities from Lake Bonney liftoff mats and glacier meltwater in Antarctica - BON-01 (SPAdes) (version 2) | ecosystem: Environmental > Aquatic > Freshwater > Ice > Glacier... | reverse complement strand
ACGCAACCGGGGTTATCAATGCCAGCGGCAGCGGGCGTCGTGGATGAGAAGGGGTCCGAGTACATATTGGCCCACACTGGGCCGAGGGAGTTGGACGGCGCCCCCTGGGGGTGTGTGGGTCGGGGTTTGGTTTAGTTCCTGTTTATACTACCTTTTCGGTAAGGGTCCGGGCCAACACATAATTCGGTGCCTTAAAAATAAAAAGTGTGAGAACGACTGAACAAGTTTCGTGTCAGGGTGGACCTGAACCCCTTGAAAAAGAACATATGTGGTCTAGGTCTCGGTCATTTCAGTTCGCTGGTCTGTGATCACTGGAGAATGGGGGTGTACCCGGTTATTAGTTGGAAAGTTGGGCCACACAGGTCTGGTGCCCTTTGTTGATGAACTTGGTACCGTTTGTTGGGAAGACCCTCTAGAATATGGATTTGAAGTACTCGTTTGAAGCGAACAAGACACCATGTGTTTTCTCATGTATAGCTGCGTTATCCTCAGTTCAGCCCCCGATGTTTCCGCAGGAAAATATCGGTGAGAGATAACTCAGTCATGTGTGACACTATGAATTCTCCATTGGATTTGGTACCCTTTGTTGATTACCCGGGCCTTCCCGGCTTCCCGTACCTTGTTGATTGGCTTCTCATCCGAGTGGGGGGGCGCAACTAGATTAGGGTACACTGATGTCTTGGTAGTTAGGAAGATTGATTGTGGGGATTGGTTAGCCCGAGAATACATGCCAGCCCACCAACATTGTGAACTTTTTTACCCACAGGCTTGACAGGGGACTCGTAGGGTCTGCTCTAAAAAGAGGGAGGCCCCTTGTCCTCCGTTCCGGAGCAGTTTCTTGGATCTTAAGTGCTTGATCGGGTGCTCACCCGTGCCATCCGCTTAGTCCAGTCACGTGAGTGATTGGCTTGGGTCTTCCAAACCAAAGAAAGAAACAAAGAAAGAAATCAACGAGATCTTAAGTTCGAAACGTGAGGATCGACTTTCGGACCTCTTTTTTTGAACTGGTACAAAACACCACTTTGGTTCTTTTGTCGTACCTCTTCGCCTCTGCAATCATTTCAGTAAGGCCTCGCGGGACACTGTGACATGCGAAAGTTCCCGCATAAGTGCCAGAAGATAGCAGGGTGTTGAGGGCGCGCCGTTTAAGTACGCAACCTCTGATCGCCTCGACACCTTGCTCATCCCCTCCGGAACGACCGGGTCTAGACAATATCACGAGTCAACCATGGTTTGACGCAACTTGCCTCTGTACCACCTCGTGAAGTGCCTACTTCCGCTTTGTCACGCTCTTTTTGTTGAAATAGACAAGACAAAGTACTAGAAGCGGTGTTACAGGGGTATGTTGCCTCAGACCATGCTTGACTCGCGATATTGTCTAGACCCGGTCGCCGTTCCGGAGGGGATGAGCCAGGTGTCAAGGCGACCGGATTTTGCGTACATAAACAGCGCGCCCTCAACACCTGGCTATCCTCTAGCACTTCTGCGGGAACTTTCGCAGTGTCCGCAGGCCCTTACATAAATTACCGTAACGAAGCAGGTACAAAAAACGAACCTGATACGTATTTTGTACCACTTCAAAAAAGGGTTAGAAAATCGATCCTCACGTTTCGAACCTAAGATCTCGTAAATTTCTTTTTCAAGGGGTTCAGGTCCACCCTTAAAACATAGTGATTAAATTCGGTGCTTTTAAAATAAAAATTGTGAGAACGAACGATCGAGAGGTGAAGCGCTACCTGTGTCGATTCAAAACCAAACCAAAAAAAAACCAAGAAAGAAAGTGTGAGAACAAAAGAATGGTTTTCTTCGAAAAGGTTTTGGTCACTCTTTTGGTTTATTGGGCCAAAGTTAACTTAAAAAGTCGACCGTGACGACCGACCAAGTTCCCGGTTAAACTACCCTGTCGGTAAGAGTCCGGGCCAACATTGATTCGGTGCCTTGAAAATAAAAAGTGTGAGAACGCGAACGAAGTGGGCATCATCAGAGTCTTAAGGGTCCGGGACCCAATCGGACTTCAAAATAAGTGAGATTGAACTGAAATACTTATAATAATAGTTTTAATGATAGCAACAACAGCAATTACAATTTCCAAGTCCACCACCGCTACCAACATACAAATACACCACTTCTATATAGCATTCTTGTGTTCAAGGTCCATTGCGGGAGTACCGTTCGATTCGGCCGGGTGCTTCTGGGCTACACTTTTACTGTCCACCACTTTTATGCTTTCTCAACGGCTTTGAGGGGCTAGCAGCGTGGCGGCTAAACGAAAATTCAAACAAACGAGTCCAAGGTCCCGGACCTTGGGCCCGTCATCAGGGCCCATCATCTACCTGTTTTGGAATCCAGTGACACAGTACACCTGGAACATTGAGAGTGCCAGTCTGTGAGTATGTCACGCAACTTACAATATCAGAATATTAAGGCAATTTGAAATAAGAATGTACATGGAATTGAATAGATTTGTTCAAAGTTTGAAAAGTTCTGCGCCGGTACAATTACGTGGGATTAAAGCCCTGTACTGTGTGATATGATGCGGTAGTTGTTAAGAGACATATTGAATGATTGTGTGTTACATGAGAATGTTCAATCAAAATCAAGAAACATATAAATGAGATATGAGATGTATAGATATGTCCTTTAAAAAATAAAGAACATATATAATTACTGAAAGAACATATTTATGTTGTGAATGTTTTAGTATGTATTTGTATGTCGTATAAAAAATTTATATGTGTTTATATGTCATTTAAAATAAAACGACACATGTGTACCAGCGTAATTTCCTTATGGTGCGTGGCATTAATATGTGCATTAGAAATCAAGCGACATATAAATGAGATTAAGATGTATATATGTGTCTTTTAAAAATTAAAGGACATATATTCTCACGTATTATGCATATGTATGTCGTTTAATTTCTGGGCTACCTTACCACCTCGCACCATGCGTATGCGTTCCTGCTGTAATTGGAGTGCTAACGGTGTGGCTGTTATTAATAAACAATACTAAACACAACATTTTTGCCTTTGTAAAGTCCTACCTGCCCTACATTTAATATACTACAATGATATCTCAACCTAGACCTTTCCAAAACGTGCAGATCTCTCTTATGTATATACGTGGTCCAGCCTGCGGCGGGTCTCTGTCGCGTTTTGTGCGTACATACGATCCTGACTCGCCAAGCGAACCTGACAAATTTACAGTGAATGTTGTGGAGTCCTGTTGGTCAGTTGGTATATTTGCTCTCTGCGTACCAAAGTTTAAATGACAGTGGATTGCCCACTCGGGCAGGTACCATCCTCTTACTAAACTTATGTCAAGTACCACCCGAGTTGGCATTAGATTGACACGGTAAGCCCAATCGACACAACTTGTTCATCTTACTCAAGATATCAGGGGCGTTATCAACGTTGGGTGTTAGTAAAACCTCGCCTCAGCCTCAGCCTGGACACTGTCAATCTCCTGTCGCTTTGCTTTGGGTGTTGTAGCCCCCAAGTGCAGTGCAGTGGGATTGTAACAGATGCATTGTGACTAAAGTCCTAAAAAAGAAGATCACGTTGGTCGCAGGATAAGATTTGCTTTGCCAGTGATTATAAGAAACGACCAACTTAGTGCTCAATTTAGGCCTGATGAGATTATGCAGAGCGTCATCTCTGTTGTGATCCACAAACCTTTCTCGATGGGAACACCGAAGGCATCGGCATAGAGGTGGAATGGCACTCTTGCCAGCTTGGACTCGCAATACCGTGACCAAACATTTCTCGGTCACTATGAAGTCGCTGAGTGGTGTTGTGAATAAAATTACGGGATACAACTATAAATGTGTGGATAAGAGTCGAGGTGGCCCCACAGGGACGGGGACGGGTCATCATTGATCCTACACTAGACGATCGCCTGGTCTTTCACCTCCGCTTTTTACAATGATACCTTTCACTTGACTGAGGTCTGCATTTTCCTGGATGAGGACCAACTTCACAAAAAATTGAGGCTCTCACGGCGAATTCAACTCAACCCCCTCACGAACCCCGGGTTCGTGGGCCCACATCTACGCTGGTGACTTTATTGCCTACACTGCCAAAGAACTGGAAACCCATGTCACAGCCCACGAATTACAACTCAAATTCCCATGAATTTGAACTTCATAGACCCTCAAACAAGGGTACTAAACTACTTTTGAAAGTAATAAAAGCAATCATCATCATCGCACGCTCCATTGCCACTCTGAAGATGTCAACCCTGCCCACTCTCAGGGCCTGCTCCTCCCCTCACGTCTGCCATTGCCCCAGCTGCCGACTACAGAGGGCGACTGTTCTTGAATATGATAAACTCTCTCGAATCCATCATAAGTAATAGCTGCTTCCCAGTCCTATCCCCCACCTACAGACCCTACACCTTTTCTCGAAAACAGAATACGTACCCTATCCTTGATTACATCCTTATTACAACCTCATTACTATACATGACGCTCCTCTGATCCATACATGCGACGTACTTAGCGACTCAGAGTCTCTCCCCACCTGTGTCACAGACCATATGCATATCCACCGCCACCTCAACTTGCCAACCTCAACCATCTGTACTCCAAAAGCCCCCTCTCAAACCCGTGCCCCCCACACCCTGTACCACTATAAGCATCTGAAAACCCCAGTAACAAAAGAAGCCTTTACAAAAACGTTAGCTAAGAAAGTATCACGCACCACACCCATCATCCAAAGCTCTACACCCAGCTCCAAGGTAACAAGATTTTTACACAATCCTTTGCTTACACCACAAACACTGAAATCTCTTCAATCTTACAAAAATCAGTCCTCGAAATTCTGACAAAAGTAGATCCCCCCTCGCTCACACGTGCCACCACAACAAATCACACCCAAACCATTAACTACCATTCCTCCAGAGATCTGCACAAATCTCTTTTCCAACGCACAATCCCGGGCCAACTTCACAGAATACCTTGACCCTCGACACCCTGCGAAAGGATCTGAGCCTTGACAATGTAGACACTCCTCACCTACCATCAGAACATACTCAAACAAGCACAAGACAACCTCACTACACCACAAACGAAAAAAAAGCAAGATAAACTACTTGCCAACGTCACGAGTGACATCGCTCACGCCGAAACATCTGCCAAACAAATTTTTGGCTTTGCTCAATGTAGGACTATCTTATGCAATTTTTGATCAACGTAGGACAATTTTATGCAATACACAAAATACAAAAATAATCATGTTAAAACTTCTTTGGACAACGACCCGCTCCAATGCATCTACCTCAGTTGGTCAGAGCGAGGGACTGTCAATCCCTGGGTCGTCGGTTCGATTCCGTCTAAAACCCGATACCTCAAATTCTCATGAATTTGAACTTCATAGACCCTCAAACAAGGGTACTAAACTACTTTTGAAAGTAATAAATGCAATCATCATCAACAACCGCATTTGGAAGAGCAGGCCTGCTCCACTGAACCCCCTGAACTGGTACTGCTTTCAATTCGCACTAGGCCACCACCTCTTCAACCACGCAATGTCTCCATGTGATGAGAAAAAAGAAAAACTAGTTTTCTCCAGCCATACCGTGACCCACGTAAGTGCGCAAGCCTCTACTGTTACTTGCGCAAGCCTCTACTGTTACATTATGCAACCACTGACTGTCACACAATGCACCCACCATCTCTTCCAAGTCATGCTACCCTTCACCCTCTTAGAACTCATAACCCAAATCAAGAAACTCTCACCAGACAAGTCAACTGGACCCTCCCTCTCTCTCTGGTATCACTAATAGAATGCTATTAGTAGGTGACGCTGAATTCCAAACTCTTCTCTTGGTACTTCTTAATAGACTGATTTTGATTGCGGGGTTGACTAATTAATGAGGAAGCAATTTGTACCAGAACAACTCCCTTATTTGGAAATTTCATCTCCTTATTAGAAAGACCGCGAACAAGATTAGTAAAAACAATCAGGAAACTACTAGGCTAAATCAGTCTATGGTATATGGGAATATAAGGTAGAACCTACAGACTGGCATCTTGTCACGAGATACTAGGGGGAATAGGAGTTATGGATTCACGGGCTACAGACTCCTATTGCAAGGGGAAACCTTTCTGTGGAGCGTACGAGTATAAAGAATACGCGTCACAGGAATAAACCAGTTTTGCTTTCCCTTGAAGATGTGCGTCCACCGTGACCCTCCCTCATGCAACCCATCTACAAAGGCCATAACAAAGACAAGACTAACCATGTCTCCTACCACGGAACATAGTATCTCCATGACACCTAGGTCAAAGTTTTTGAAGGCCTTCTCATTGCTGGGCTCACAACACACACAGAACTCAACAACACACTCACTTCGAACAAACTAGAGACTAAACCAGATGCACAGACACATGATGCTATATGTTCTCTCCTCTCCACCATCTAATACAACAAACATACTCTTCAGAAGCCTACATATGTGGGGTTTGTTGAGTACTCTACAGCCTACCCTTCAGTGAACTGAGGCAGACTCTCAGCCATCTTCCTGTACTACAGCATGATCGTGGGCCATATGTGGCACCACCTCTGCTCTTGCATCAAAACTGTCTGACTTTGTGTCTTTCACCCCAATATTCAAGAACAACAAACTGTTGATATCCTGCGTGGGCTCCACAAGGGTAGATGTCTAAGCACCACTCTATTCGGCATCATGAGTGATATCTGTTGCTGCCCTCATCCACGAACTCCAGGCTAAATTTCCCCACGCCCCTGTCAATGCTCAGACTGCTCCAGGATTACCAAACAATAGGTCGACGTAGATTTGGATCCGTTTCCATTTGTATGTTGATCAGTAAAGCAAACAACTTTTCAGAATCTTTGGCTCACAATTAATTCATTACTTAAAACCGCGCGAAGCGTGGTTTCCACAATCCTGATCTCAGGGTTTTTTGGTGGACAGCCGCGAAATTTTGAAAACGTAACTTTAGTAGCGCGTCGAAGAAAGAATTTTCGGTGGTTTTCGGCAATTTTTTTTGTTCCTGACCTCCCTCAAAAAAAGAGGTGTTTTAAAACACAAGAGTTCACTCGCGTCTTTTCAACTGGTGTTGTCATAGCGTACGATTCCAATCGGAAAATCGCTGCGATTCTCACACATTCTTCGCATTCGTACCACTGGGTGCATGCGCACTGAGGCTGGCAGTCGTCATATGAAATTGTTGGAGATTGTAGTGACAAGGGTGGTCACCAGTGTCCACCACTGGATCGTTTTATTCTGCGTGAAGTTCTGGCTCGCAGGCGTATGATGTTTATGTTACGTGTGATGAAGTGCGTTGTTTCTTATAATCTGTTTTGGAATTGAATTGGTGTTGTGCGATTTCAAGTTGTATCGCACGAGGTTTGTTCTGACAAAGGGTTTGTTATTTGACACCCTCTTTCTTTCTTTTTTACAAATTGTGTCGTTGTGATCACTGAGTATTCGAATTCGAATCATTTTCAATACCAATGAATTGGCAAAAAAAGCAAGACACTAAAATCGAATGCCCAACAAAAAAAAATATGCAAAAAACATGTGTCGCAGGCAAGATTTTTTTGTGAAAAGAATGCGCCGCAGGCAAAAAGTATGTAGGAAATTGTGTAAAAGAAAAGATTTTTGGAGTGATTCCCGATGGGTCCTCTGTCTTGTTGATGTAGTGTGTAAGTCAATATTCACAAATCACAGGATCTTCCCTCTTTAATGAATGAATAAATGAAGTAATGAATTGATCAAGTAATGAATTAATCTTGAGCCAGCCCAGAATTTGCCAGTGTTTGTTTGCCTCACTGATGTTGATGACCTCCCGCCCATGTCCTCCTGCCTGCTGGATAAGGGTGTATACAGATGTCGACCATATCGGGTCGATATTTGAAGGAACCATCGACATCGACATATGTTCGACATTTGCGGGTCTTTTCAATCGACATTGAAATTTTTGGGAGTCAGTCCCTATTTTTTTGCACTTTTCCTCGTGAAAATGCTTGAAAAATGAGCCTTTTTGTGTGTGTGTGTGTGTGTGTGTGTGTGTGCGTGTGTGTGTATATATATATCAACATATGATTCTGCATTTTTCCAACGTATGATTCTGGGTATTTTGTGCTTTTTCCCCGTGATCAATCAATATATTTTCGACATTTCCATCGACATTTGCAGGGAACCCTGTCGACATTCGACATCGACATTTGCAGACATCTGAATCGACATCTGTATACACCCTTACCGCCGGGCTGCGCGAATTCCAAGCCATGTTACACGCCTGTCAGGAATGGAGCGTGCGAAACCGTATGAACTCAATACACAAAAAACAACAGTGATGGCTTTCTTTGAAATCCCTCCCAACAAAAGGCCCAAGGTGAACAACACCAACCTAGACTAGTCCCTCCCCCCTATCACATGTACATGTCTATCCCTACCTCAGACCCTCGTTCTCACCTCATTGCTAAAACACTTTAGCGCGGGTGTCTCTCCCTTGTTTTCAAGTTTTTTTAGATTTTTTGTGTCAGGAAGATCTGGACGCTTGGCCTATAACATCACTGATCGTTTCACTCACCAGGTGCTCAATCAGGAAATGAAGTTGAACCGTTTGTGTCACAAGCGAGCTGCTTTTTCCACGAACCGCTTTTGAACTTTTTTTTGGAATCGATTTTTTTTTTGAAACTACAAGTTGACTACATGCGAATCATTGAATTGAATTATTAAATTCAAAGTTGTTATGGAAAAGGGGATTCCCAGGGTTTGCCATGGTATAGTAACTCCCGATCCTTGGGATACCCACTGTCAGTTTTCAATAAGACCTCTCTACTCTCAACCCCCCCCCCCCGGGGGGAGGGTACGGAACTCTCTATTAGAAAGGGCGCGGAACGCCCCAACACTTTGGTACCAAGGGGTGCCAAGCTGAGCACAATAGATGTGACAGCAATAGCAATCTGTGAGTGTTTGATGTTGATTTCAGGACTGCTCCAATTTGCTCTTCTTTTCACCATGCCCTATGCGTTCACAGGACCCCGGGACCGTAACGATTCCCCAATATCGGTTTAATAAAAACAAAGCAACACACACACCCCCACCGCTCACGCTGCAACTGTTTCTCGATTTTCCTGTCTTTTTGTTCAATTTTTTTCCCGGAGTGGCCCCCAATTTTTTGTCAGCAAGTAATCTGGCCGAGTCCCGGTGCCCTCCCGGTGGGGTTTCTTTGTTTCCAAACCAAGAACGTCTGGGACAGTTTCAAGAGTCTTGGGTCCTCCGTGGTCAATTGGGTGCTCTCTACCCGCTTAGTCGGCAAGTCCAGTGATTACGTTGGGTCTTCTCCACTCAAGAAAGAAAGAAAGAAAGAACCCGGAGGAAGATGACCCCCCCCGAAGAACAACCCCCAATTTTGGGGGTTGTTCTTCAGGGGGGGTTTCCTCGAGGGGTTTCCTCAATTTTGGGGGTCAATCTTGGGGGTTGTTCTTCAGGGGGTTTCCACTTCCTCTGGGTTCTTGGTTTGGTAACCTCCACGGGAGTCCCATGCCATGTGGCAGAGGTTGGCAGAGGCTTTTGTCAGAACACCCTTTGCCAAGACCCACCTCTGCCACTTGATTTGCACACACCCCTTTGCCAAGCCCAACCTTTTCCATAATATGGCAAAGGTTATGGCAAACGTTATGGCGTTGCCACTTTTGCCAACACCAACTCAAATAATCTCCTCTCGAAAATGACACCGGCCGAAAATAAAATTGAGAATCGCCCTCGCGTTGGTGCAGGTGTATGCGAGAATTTCTGGCCAGTTTTTGAGGTACTTTGGTCACTCAAAAACATGTTTCACACGAAGAAGATGTGAAATATATGACTGTGACGCATGCCCCGACCTTGAGGACATATGGACATATATATATCAAAAACACCTCTGATATCAATTGTGATTTGGCTTCTTCCAGGTGTCGATCATGCTAAGAAAGGCCTGACTGAAATCTTTAGTCAACCAACGTTTCTTACGAACAATCGAACGGCTCTTTTCAAAAAGAAACGTGGAAGGAGAAACCTCCGAGGTTAAAGTGTAGTCAAATGCCGAGAATTTGAAGGGAAAATCCGCTAGAATGATTTGTACAGGGACATCCCGGGAAACAGAAACCACCGAAATGACCCAGCCAGCGTGTTTTTTAAGCAAATATTTTCCAGGCGTGCATAGAATTTCTTTCTTTTTATTTAGGCGTACATCCAAATTCCAGGCTGCAGTTTCTATCTGCCAGTTACTATGTCCCGGGATGCTGCTATATCCATTTCATGAGATTACTGGGGTTACCTTGACATAACTTTATTAAATTTCGAGTACTGAGAATGCTGACAAAAGCCTCGGTTTCGAGAATCAAGACTTTTTCCCCAAGCAAATTTGGTCCTGCGACCGGCGTCCAAATCTCAAATTCAATGGAAAACCACTCTGAAATTATTGGCCACCCAGGGTGGCAAAGGAGTCTGAGTTCCAATAACCGGGGAAATCAGAAAATATTATTCTTGGTCAAAAATCTTGGACGGACGTCCAAATGGTTGGGGTGGGCGGGCTTTCGTGCAACCCGCTCCAAATTCAATTGAGATTCAAATTCACCAAGAACCGGCACATTGAGGTCACGGCACATATTCGCCTGCGCCTGCACCTGCACCCAACTTTTTGACTGTTTTCAAAAAGTTGGGTCCTTGCCATCCACTTGTGATTATATATTACAGTGATTAAGTGACTGCAACACTTTGCACCACCCTGCAACACACTGCATACCTCGAGTTCAACAGCAGCCGCTGCAACACAGTAGAATACACGGCATCACACTGCAGTACACTGCAACACATTGCAACACACTGCACACCTTCCTCGAGCTCAACGGCACCCATACTGCCATTGTAGCACACTGCAACACACTGCAACAACACACTGCAACACGCTGCAACATACTACAACACACCGCAATACACTACACCAACACACCGCAACACACTGCAAGCACTGCAACACACTACAGCACACAGCAACACACCGCAACACACCGCAACACACCGCGGCAACTGCAGCGCAGGGTATTCGCCACCAGAGAAAGACTTGATTTTTTTTCTATATAGGCACAGCGCCTCGAGTCTTGACAGTCGGGATCCCTTCCTTAATCCAAGTCCGGCGAGGACAAAAATGGCCAGTAGAGCCGACTAAGGGTCGGACCTAGTCGGAATTTTCCATAGTTCTAGTCGGAATTTTTCATAATCCCGCACACGGAGGTCCGCCAATTCTGCAAATTTCGAGATAATCTGAAGATACCATTCATGGATATGAAGTTGGGCAAATATGTCCCCGTGGGACCCTGTCACCGGGGACCTCAGAAATATGTCGATGTGGAACATTTCCGGACAAGTCCGGAATTATTCACAATTGTTACACGTGAGAATTTTTTGTGGCCCGGGCCCGCGGAACGCGGGCATCTGATGATCAGTTACCTTCGCGTCCGTACATAATTTCCAGGACGCCGAAACCCCAATTCACCCGGGTTTCCTTTTTCAACTTGAAAGTTTTCCTCCCCTTCTTTTTTCCTTGAACGCCCGAATTCACCTTCAAGTTTTCCCAGTTTCACCTCTGGTCGCCTGCTTCCGCCCACGGCTGGTCGTGGGCGGTACATTCTTTGTTTTGTGTACTCGGAATTCTTTTTTTTGGAATTCGGAAAAAAAAACCCTGGAATGGGCGAGGGCGGAGACTGGTGGAGCTGACCGATGGGTGTTATAGCGGAGGGAATTCCCAGGGGTTGCCAGGGTGAATAAAGCAACCCCCGTGTCCGTGGGATACCCACCGTGACTATCAGTTTTCAATAAAAACTCTACTCTCAAAAGAATTAGATTCACAAAGTTTGTTTATGAAAACAGCAAATTTTAGGGAGGAGGGGGGGAACCGGGTATCACCATGCACCAATCTCTACGTGACATAGAATCGTCGACTTCAAGTGTGCTGCAAAAGCTACTAGTACCTTCTCGATGTGATTTACTAGTATGCTTCTTTCCGTTCTTTGCCAGTGAGAGTACTGTAGAGTTTTTATTGAAAATTCATAGTGGGTATCCCATGGATGCGGGGGTTGCAACACAGTCGCAAACTCAGGGAATCCCTCAGGCTTTCGCTGTAACTCCCCTCAGTCAGCTCACCAGTCTCCGCCCTCGAAAATTTGAGGTGAAAAGGTGTAATTTATCTGTCAACGTGCTCGAACATAAAGAAACGTATGGACAGGCCCAAGTCTGTAGCTTCTTTTTTTTGGGTTTTCAAATTCTGGATCCACAAAATGGTTTCATGCCAGGGTCTGCGCGAACTCAGGCCTGTTCATCAAGACGAATCTCTCTGACTCGGAACCGTGGAGGATAACGAGTTTTCAAGAACCGTGACGAGAACACGAGTTCCTTTTGACTGATATCCAACCGACATTCTTTGTTTCGGTGGAGTGGATTCATTTATCCCTGATCAACCCGAATTAGAACATTTGATGATCGAAAAACGAGTTCCAAGTCACGGTCTCTTTCAAGTTCCTGGACAAGAAACCGTGTCCTCCGGGGAAAATTCGGGTGGCTCGTGGCGGCGTCGGGGCCCCTCTCAGCTGCGAGCTCTGTGTGCTAGGTCCGTCATTTTTTCGCTGGCGACCTCGATGCGCTCCTCAAAGTTGGTCCTGTTTTCAAAATCATCAATCACAACAACTAAATGATGTGGAGGACGACGCCCGAGACAGAGTTCCTCCGAAGTCCGAGTCCCCCAGGCTTAAATTTGGAGGGGTTGTTGCTTTTTCAAGTTTGAAAATTTCAATAATAATATCCCACCTGTGAGGGAGGAGGTTTAGTGCAGAGATGGATTTGGCTCGGGGTTTCCTCGCTTTCCAATTTTTTGGCTACATCCACCATTGTGGGATGCGCCTTTATTCTGTTGTTTCAGCGAGAACCCCATCCTGAGGCTGCGGTCTCGTTAAGAAGAGCTCGAGTTCAAGAAGAGCTCAATTTACCCTCTGAGAGCGGAAGAGTCAAAGTTGGCGGCACCATGATGAGCCTTCCCACAACTACAAAATGGCAGCAAGAAGCACCATCATGATCCACTACCCTAGGATTGCGGCATGTTTATACCGAGAAGCGAAGGAGTTCAAGAAGAGCTCGAGTTCAAGAAGAGCTCAACATGATCCACTACCCTAGGGCTGCGGCATGTATATTTACCCGTGTGCGGGCGGAAGAGTCAAGTGACTTCATCGAGGCACATTGTGGTGTGCCTTCTCGCGAAAAACCTTATGAAATTGTTATATATTTGCACGTGTGTGTTTTTGATTTATGATATTTTAGAGTACGTGTATCACTCCGCATGTGACAAGAAATTTAGCGTCCAGTTAGATCCCTACCTTGTACAGCGCAAATACATATTCCGTATCTATGTATCTAAATTAATCACCACACAGAGTTCGTCGCCATACAAAGTCGTGCTCGTATCAACCTCGATGGTCATAGTAATTGTATTACTGAT
>Ga0209390_10007809_pt1 | contig 13503 bp, 17 predicted proteins | sample BON01_FD_187212 | JGI IMG/M metagenome (GOLD analysis project Ga0209390, IMG submission 187212) | Freshwater microbial communities from Lake Bonney liftoff mats and glacier meltwater in Antarctica - BON-01 (SPAdes) (version 2) | ecosystem: Environmental > Aquatic > Freshwater > Ice > Glacier... | reverse complement strand
GGGGGGGGGGGGGGGGGGGGGGGGGGGGGGGGGGGGGGGGGGGAGGAGGGATTGTCAGATGCACGCCGTGGCTTCATCTTCCTTTTACACGGGGCTCTTATGCCTCGTACTGCAAGGAAGAACAAAAGGAGGGAGAGAAGCTAATGGATAATTAAATAAATGAATTATGAACTCACCTTGCTATTAGGCGCCTTGTGAAAATACAGATACCCCCCAAAAATCTCATCCGCCCCTTCTCCAGACAAGACCATCTTCACCCCCCTCGCCTTAATCTTCCGGCTCATCAAAAACATGGGCGTCGCCGCTCGGATAGTAGTAACATCATACGTCTCAAGGTGATGAATAACCTCCCTCACGGCATCCAAGCCCTCCTGAATCGTGAACACATAAGAATGATGCACCGTCCCCACAAACTGCGCCACTTCCTTAGCAGCTGCCAAATCCGGCGAATTCTCCAGGCCCACCGAGAAAGAATGCAGCCTCGGCCACTCACAATGAGGGTCCCTCTTACTCAACCGCGAGGCAATCGAAGCCACTAAAGAGGAGTCCAACCCCCCCGAAAGGAGCACCCCCCAAGGGACATCACTCATCATCCTCCTCTTCACGGCCATCTCGAAACTGTTCCTCACATTCAAAAGCTCCACCTTCGCCGTCGGCAAATAATCCGGGTTATACCACACAGGGTTATACCACTGCACAAACCCCCCACTCCCTCCCTCCACCCCTGCCTTGCTATCATACGCGTGCCCCGGAGGAAAGACCTCAACCCGTGCCACCACATCTGTCAACGCCTTCATCTCACTTGCAAACCACACAGAACCATCAGCACCATACCCGACATATAGAGGAGTAATCCCCATATGGTCCCTGAGCACAAAAAACGAGTCTTCCTTCTTATCGTACAGAACGAAAGAAAACATCCCGCGTAAAAGGTTGGGAAAATTGCGACCATGCTTCAAGTATAGGGGGATGACCACCTCGCAGTCTGACCCGGTCTTGGGCGTGTAGAAATCAGTGCCGCCCAGCTCTTCGTACAGCTCTTTGTAGTTGTAGATCTCGCCGTTGGCCGCCACGATCACTAGGGAGGGAGGGAGGGAGGGGAGGGAGGGATTAGGAGAAATGCATGTGATTAAGAAGCATTTAGCCATTGGAGTGACGAGCGCATTACCTTCAATATTTACTATAGTTCGCAGCCAAACCCAACAAGCATCAAGCACGAAGACACAAGCAGCACGAGCTAGCTGTACGTACCGTTGCCGTCAGGGCTGACCAGCGGCTGGGAGCCCGAGTCGGGGTCGATGATAGCCAAGCGCTCGTGGGCGATGGCGTTGTTGCCGTACACCTGTTTGAAAGAAGGAAAAAGGCAAGGAGGGGTGAGAAATGCTGGGGGAGGAGGGGGCGAAGAAGGGCAAAAGGGAGGGAGGGAGGGAGGGATCGGAGGTCGTACCTTGTAGCCGCTCCAGTCCGGGCCACGATGTCGCAGCCTGTGTGTTTTGTGGGGAGGGAAATGGAATGAGCGAATGTTGGTTTCTCTTTCATGTACATTCATTTATCGCCCTAGAACATTTTGGTAAAGAGCGCACCAGCAAGCGAGGTAGAGAGTCTCGCACGCCTCTCATCCCTCCATCCTCCCCCTAGCCTGCCGCACACATGACCACCCCACGCAAATACTGTACGCTCTTACTTGAGGGCATTCTGGATCAGGACTTTGCGGAGCTCTGCCTCAGAGAGGGTAGAGCGGAAGATGGCCAAAATCCCGCACATGATGCTCTAAATGTAGTTAGCTTGTTGACTTGACCCGAGCTGTTGCTGCTGCTGCTGCTTGCCGCGGGTTGATGATGGAGAGGCGGAGGAGAAGTGCCTCTCTGGGTGTGGGAGGATTCCAGGCACCGGGTCGGGAGGAAGGAAGGGACGGCGGCGGGTGGAACAACAGGAGGTGGGAAGCCTTTGCCTGTGTGTTGGGCGTGGGTGGGGATTGAGGGAGGGCTTGGATGGGCAAGAGGTTAGATGATGATGGGAGAGCAAGCGAGGCGTTGGGATTTTGCTGTTGCCCAAAACAACAGACAGACCAAGCAAGCCGAAGAACAAAACCCTCTTGACCTCGTCAAACTGATGCGGGGGAGTCTCAGCTTGCGTGTGACCAGGGTAATGCGTACAAGGCGCTCCAAAGAGACGAGTATCAAGCATGCATGCCTCCTGCTGACTGGTGTTTGACGTGCCGCCTCGCTCAAGAAGGCATCCTGCTGCTGCTTTCCTTTGTCCTTGTGAGCTTGAGCAATGTCGGTTCGTTTCGACTGGGTCTTTCATTGTCTCTCCCTTATCCCCGTGCACAGGCACAGAGCACAGGAGGCCGAAGAGGAGCAGCAGCAGCAGCAGCAGCAGCAGCAGCAGCAGCAGCAGCAAGCCAGACCGGGCAGACTAAAGGAAGTAAGAATGGTGCGGCAGAGTGGCACGCCAGGCACCAGGAGCAGCGGCATTACAACCCTTCTGCCAGCAAGAGCAGCGACGTGCCTCCTTCTCCTAGGTAAGAAGCAAGGGGGGCGCTATCGGCTGCGTCTTCACTTCGCACCGGGCTGGGGAGACGGGAGATTGGAGGGGCTTGGGGTAGGCAGTCTAGCTCGTGAGACATCGACGCAGCTTCGGCTCTTATTGATTCGTCCCAGCGGCAGCTCACTCAATGACACTCTCCCCTCTCTCCCGTCTTACCCCTCTTACCTCGCGGCATAGCGCTCGCCGCCCCTTTCCTCGTCGCGCAAGCCTTCGTCCTGCATCCCCTTCCTGTCTCCTCCTCCTCCCCCTTTGCCTCGACTCCCTCCGCCTCCTCCCTTTCCTCCCTCCTGGCTTCCACCTCCTCCTCCACCTCCTCTCTACTCGGCAATGTCAATTTCCACACGGGGAGCCCTGGCAGCAGCAGGAAGGTCGTGCAATGGCCTACTCTATGGGCTGACCAGGACCTTGACACTGTGGAGCTTGTGGGGAGGTTGGAGACCCAGCCTGTGGTGAGACGTTTCAAGAAAGAGTGTCTCTTGACTATTTCTCTTGCCGTGCCTCGGGGGGAAGGGGGGGGAGGACGACTTGATTTGGTCCCTTTGGAAATATGAGGTCCAAAGGCGGAGCGCCTGGCGGCGGAGGCGAAGAAGGGGACGCGGGTGTGGGTGGCCGGGAGGCTGGTTGTTAATAGGTGGGTGGATCGCTATGAGCAGGCGAGGGAGGAGGTGAGGGTGAGGGTGAGAGAGTCGGTGGTGCTGGAGAGAGAGAGGGGTCTGCCGAGCTTGCATAATATCAACTATGAGGGGATACTGGAGAGCGACCCGGTGAGGAACTATATGGAGGGGGAACGCCCTCCGTTGGTGCTGACCATGGCTGTGAATGCCGGACGACGAGGAGGAGGAGGGGTGAGTGAGGATGGGCTGGTAAGGTTGGAGTTTGAAGCGTGGGGGAGGACGGCGGAGGGCATGGTGGGGGAGGCGAGGGAGGGGTATAGAGTGTGGGTGTATGGGAAGCTGGCTACGTATAGTTGGGTGGATAAGCATGGACAGGATCGGTGTGATGTGAGGGTGCGGATGGAAAATGCGGGTTCGGTGCCTTACACGTTGGTGGGGAAGGAGGAGGAGGAGAAGGAGGTGGTGGACTGGTGGGGCGGATGGTTGGGACGTGTGCCCCAGAAGAAGGAGCAGTCGATGAGGGAAGTGGAGTGTCTGGATGTTGAGGTTGTTTCTGAGCAGCAGGAGCAGCAGGAGCAGCAGCAAGGGAGTCGGCAGGAGGAGAATCAGCTGGAGATGGAGGATCAGGAGGAGGAGGAGGAGGAGAAGGAGGAGCAGCAGGACAACATCAGCAGCAAGAACAGCAAGGTCCGCACTTTCCTGAGCCAGCTTCTGCGGCGCCGCTTCTCGTGGCGGCGGAAAGATAAAGGAAATGGTGGAGGAATTTCGTCATGGCTTAAATAGGAAAACACAAGCTCAGCACGCCAAGTTAGAGTAGTCCATCTCTTTATGCATAGGCCCTAACGGACCTCTTTCATTGGGCTCTTTTTCCTCCACCTAAAGGCGGTCGCCGGCTTAGATTGAAGCGCGTGAGGGAAGGGGGTACTGCGATCCAATCGGCGCAGAGGGAAGGGGAGTTTGTACGTCGGCCCAGCAGGGAGGGAGCACAGCGTCTTTGATCGAGTCTCCTTTTCCCGTCATTTCTCATAAGTCCAGCAGTGTTGCAACAATAGAATAGGAACACCATTGCCCACTGTTCACAATCTCGGGCGGGCCGATCAAGACATATACACAGGGGGGTCAAGAATATGTACCCTTAACCCCTCCCTAAGCAACCCTAGGCAAGTCACACAACACGGACCAAACCACCATCTTTCAACCTTAGAATAGTGTAGTAGCTAGAGTTGTCCTGAAATAACCCCGTAGTGAGCTAGCTAGCAATAGGTGAAGAAAGAAATGAACGACTGTACACATCTCTCTCTCTCGATCGCTCAAGAAATGACTTGTTTCCTTTTGTTCTGGTGCCCCAATTCGGCGCGGATCAAAACATATGATTTATTTAAGCATATTGCTTGTAATCAAACGGGGCATGCGTGTCCGACAGCCTACCTAGTGGAAGAAAGACAAAGAATGGGGGGTGGGGAGGTTGCCAAAAAGCAAGAAATGGAACGAGGCAGAATACCCAGCAGCTCACCTCCTCCAATGTGCCTGGTTGGAAAAGCTCCTGCGACCAGAAGCAAGCGTAAATGATTGACCACCCACACACCAAGGCCACCTCCATCCTCTAATACAGCAGAAGCCTGACCCTAGCCACCACAATCCAAACACAGGCAAGCAAAAAGAGGGCCAAGCCAGCGGCATGCATAGCAACAGCACGAGGAGGCTGAGCAGAGAGATGGTCCGCCCTCGGCAGCAACACGCGGCGGGCAGCACCACCCTTCGACCAACAACAGCAACAACAGCAGCAGCAACATGTCTCCTTCTCCTAGGTGAGCATCAAGCGGGCTGGTGAGGTGCCGCTGGAGTGGGGAGGGAGGGAGGGAGGGAGGATGGAAGGATGGGGGATATTGTGAGAGGAAGGCCTTGAACCAGTCGCGTGCACGCCATCCCAAGCTACGCGCATCGGCGCTTTAGGTAGGGTAGTGTATGCCCAGGGTTAGGCACCCCTCCTTTGCGCCAAAGCGGAGTGAAGAGGGGGGGAAGACGCCCCCCATCGATCCCGTCCGCGCTTGATGAGGGTCTTCCTTCCCTCCTCCTCCTGAGTGCATCCTCCTCCTGAGTGCATGTCCTCTTCCCTCTTCTCAGCACCCACTCATCCACCTCTATTTCTATTTCTCCTCCAACAACAGTCGCGACCACCTCCCTCGTCGCTGAAGCCTTCCTCCTGCCCACCCATCCTGCCTCCGCCTCCTCCTCCTCTTCCTCTTCCTCCTTCTCGTCCTCCGCCTCCTCCTCCTCCTACAAAAGACCAGCAGCCATCCTTCCTCCCATCTCCATTCATCCTTCCCCCCGGGCTTCATCAGCATCAATACCCATCCTTCGCAGCATGATGGACATGGAGGGCGGAGGTGGAGGGGGTGGAGGAGGAGGAGGAGGAGGAGGTGGAGGAGGAGGAGGGGGAGGCTTCTCCGTAGTAAATCAAGTGATGCTCGTCGGCAACCTAGGCAGCGAACCAGCAGTCAAATACTTGGATAGTGGGAATTGTGTCTTGTCTATCTCGTTAGCGGTAAATAAGGAGCTGCCACCGGCGGCGGTCCGAGGAGAGGGGGGAGCGAGTGAGGTGGATTGGATCAGAGTGGAGGCATGGGGGAAGACCGCGGAGAATCTAGCAGCAGGAGCGAGGAAGGGGTCAAAGATATGGGTGGTGGGTAAGCTGGTCACTAATAGCTGGGTGGATAAATACGGGCAGAATAGGAATGATTTGAAGGTGAGGGTCAAGAGGGCGGAGGTGCTTCAGACGGCTAGGACTCAGATGCCGGCACAGCAGATGGAGGGGGGGAGTTATTATCAGCAGCAGTGGGACGGGATGCAGCAGCAGCAGCAGGAGCCGATGATGATGGTGGAGGATTACTTGGGAGGAGGGGGCCAGCAGCAGTTGCCGCCGCACCAGCAGCAGCAGCAGCAGTATGGCGGGAATAAGGTCCCTCTTGCGGCGGTGCCTCCTGGGACTGCCACTTATAGGAAGAAGTCGACGTATGGAAATGATGGAAGTGGAGGAGGAGGGGGAGGAGGGCAACATGAGGTGGAATCGTACGATGTGGACACGGACATCCCATTTTGAGACATTGAAAAGACAGGGAGGGGGAGGAGGAAGGGGGACAAGAGAGACTAACCAGCATCTGTACGTAGCAAAAACTCAATTTCCCACACAAACACCCCCTACTATATGTGCGTGTCCCTGTCAATTGTTGCCGGTAATAATAACGAAAGGAAAGAAGAAAGGAAAAAAGCACCGAGTAGCAAGACTTTTGATAGACTCTCTGAACCTAATTCCAGCAGCAGGCGTCCAGGCACGTACAAACGGCCGCGGAGGGCCGGCGTCTAGCTTTGCTTTACCCTTGCTTTGTCGCTACTCCATTCTTACTGGCACAAACCCTCACACACTCCCTCCCCTCCCTCCTGTAATAGATGCCCCGCTGCTCGTCCTCGCACTTGGTTCTGCTGTTGTGCTGCCTCCTCTCCATCATCATCCCAAGCAACGCCTGGACTCTCCCAGCTACTCCTTCCTCCAGCCACCGCCGCCCTCTGCACATGTCGTCCGCCGCTGCTAGCGGCGCGTCCACCACCAAGTCCGTCTTGTTTGTGTGCTTGGGAAATATCTGCCGCAGCCCTTCGGTGAGTTATAATTGTGGACAGGCACGGAAGGCTCGCTCAGTGGTGTGTCGAAGCCCGCATGCTCATGCTCACCCACACCACCCCTCCCACCCTGACCCGCACAGGCCGAAGCCGTCTTCAAGAGTGTCGTGGAAAAGAATGGCCAAGGTATGGAAAGCTGTGCGGTGCAGTGTTGTTGTGTGTCCCGGCCTCGTTTGTATGTTTGCTTGTCCTTCTTGCCGCCCCGCGCGCGCCTCTCCGCAAAACCTCCCCACACCATCCTGCCGCCGGTACGCCGCTATCTCAACCACGCATTTGCTTACCCATAACACACACATCCGCTTTCTTGTTTATGCCGGACGTTCTCTTCTCCCGAAAACCATCCTAACCCAAACGATACCACCAATGCATTTACACCTACCCACACTCACACCCACCCACCCCCTATTCTATTCTAGCGTCGCAATTCCTCATCGACAGCTGCGGGACCGGCGGGGGCAACCCAGGCTGGTACCAAAAGGGTGGCTACAGCTATCATCAAGGCGACAGGGCCGACAGCCGCATGCGAGCCGCCGCTTCCAAACGCGGGATTGATATTACTTCGTTATCCCGTGCGCTGACACCGGATGATGTCGATAAATTCGATTTGTTGGTGTGCATGGATGGGGCGAACAAGAGCGCGGTAATGGAAGCGGCTGACTATTGGGGGAAGACTGCCGTGGCAGCAAGCAAAATCAGGCTTATGACCGAGTACTGTACCATCAACATGGGAGCAAGGTGAGTCGCTTTTTAAATGGGAGGAGAGCAAATATGCTGCTGCTCGCGGTTGCGAGAGAGGAGCGTACGCACACATTCCCTCTTCCCCACAAGTGAGCTTCAGATCTTCTTCTTTGTATGTGCTTGCTGACCAGCCCTCTATAATATCATCTCACTCTTGCTTCTTCCTCTTATCTTACACGTCTCTTTTCAATCACAATAGGACGGTTCCGGACCCCTATTACGGCGGCGCCAACGGCTTCGAAAAGGTGCTTGACTTGTTGGAGGATGCTTGTGAAGGCCTCTTGGCCAGCATGTAGAAAAAGAGGGAAGAAGTCGGGGCATAGAATTCATTTGAACAAAGAATGGCATTTTGGATAGAATCAAGCGGTGTTATTTATATGTGTTCTTTCACTCTTTCTTTTTTCTTTTCGCACCGATGCCTTGTTTTTGTCCGCACCCACACATCAAGCCTCTACTCCCTTTCCTACTCTGTCTTCCCCTGACTCAATCACTTCAATCAGGACAAGAATTGCCCAGCCTTGATCATTTCCGAGGCATACTTAGTCTCCTCACTGCTGCGTAACGCCTTGCGTTCCTGTACCGGGAGGAAAGAAGGCGTCTCCCACCTAAGTTCCTGCTGGGCCGTCACGGGCATCGTCTGCTTCTGCGACGGACCACGAAGGCCGGCTTTGCACTTGCGCAGGTTGCTTGAATATTCTTGCCAGGACCGGGTTTCACACGAGGGTCCCGCCCCAAACCTGCGGCCTGCCACCATGGCCTCTGCCTCGGTGCGCGCGCCTTGGACGGCGGTGAGAAAGGCAGGGAGGGTGATGGTGGACTCTTCAGAAGGCAGCAGCAGCCACTTTTCCAAGAGACGCTGGTCGGCAGGGGGGACAGAACCATGATACACGTCCTCCATCGTGGCGCTAAGGCACTCCAAGGGCAAGGCTGCTGCCGCAGTATCCGTCGCGTCGCAGCCGATCTCCGACCTCTTCTTTTTCTTGTTCTTATGGTTGACTTTGCGAAACTGCCGGCCAAAGGCCTCTCGCCAGTCGGCGTCTGTGAAAATGTGCAAGTGGACCGTGTCGGTGGAGACGGCAAGCGGGTCTTGGGCACCGAGGGCGGTAAGGCCAAAGAAGGCCATGGGAACTATTGATTTGCTCTGTGGGTTGATGTATTTGGTGCATAAGCAGAACATTGGGGTAAGAAAGGGTGAATTTGGAGAGGACCTGACACACACCCTCGGTCTTTTTTGGCAAAAGTCCCCCAAAAGAAAGAAAAGCAGAAAACCGTTTCATTTTTTGCCCAACCCGACGCAACGTTTTCTATGCCCAACCCGACGCAAAGCACTCTAATCTTCTAGTCACGCATTTCGATGTTGAATTTCTGCACCTGGCTCCACTAAAAGCCCATCGCCCTGAAAGCGTGGCAGTGAGAAAGTCAAAAGAAATCGCACCAAACCAGGGGTGTGGATAACCTCCCGCCTTTCGATGCAAGCCACAAAACAAAGCAAACAAAGATCATGCCTGCAGCGATTTCCACACTAATTTTTCATTTTCCGTCACAATTTACTTCTTTGGTTGTAATCCATTCCAAAACTTTTAAAGCTAAAAACACAGGCACCACACCGCCCCGCACGCCAAAACTCCTCCCTCCTTTCCCCTTCCTTAGTTGTTCGTCGAAAAGTCAGGCGTCGGCCCATCATTCCTACTTCCTGCCGGGATAAAATCCACGGTGCCATCCGCGGGAGGAGCTTCCTTCGAGACCCAGTAGTTGCCCTCCACCTTCCCTTCCTTCTCCAGCTGCTTGTAGACCTTATTGTCAATCGCAATAAATTTCCCGTCCGGCTTCACCACGAGCTTTTGGTTATTGACGGCGAAATAGTCCTTGAAATTGTTGAGGTTGTACTTCATCAATTTCTGCTTCTTGCTCGATTCCTGAGTGTTGGGCGACAGGAAGGGAAGGAGGGAGGGAGGACGTGAAAATCCTGATCATAATCTGCGCTCTTCGCCCCTCAAGAGGCACACGTATTTTAAACCCTCCACAAACGTCGTATAGATGCAGTCGATGCACTTCTTAAATATTGCATCGCTCCTTCCCCACCTGCTGTGTACGTACATAGTTCTTGGCCGACCGTTCCTGAAGCTTCTTGACCAGTTCGCCTTCATTTGCGCCCATGGCCGCGCACCCGTCGCCCAACCCACCTTCGCAACGAGCCAGGTTGACGACGGCGGCTTGCACTGATGGATTGTGTGAACAGAAGGAAGGATGAGGAGGTTGAGCCTTTCGGTCGTGCCTGAAGAAGAGAGAGGCATTTGTACGACATCGAGAGGCAGGTCGATTGACTGCAATTATAGGAAGAGAGCGGCAGCAGCGCAGCAGCAGCAGCAGCACATGCGCAAACAGACGACTTAATCCCAACGCACCTGGTGCCACCACCCCGCTGCTGCTGCTGCCCATGCCTGCCGCAAAGCTGCCGCCAAAGACAGCACTTGCCATCATGCCGCCCTTGAGCACCAGGGACGTGAGAGCATGGAAAGAGCTGGGTGGGAGTGGAGTGGTGGAGGGGAGGATGGGAATTGATGGTGAGATTAAGTAATAGCAAGATCAGGCGAAAAAAAGACCGTACTTACATTTTCTCCGCCTCCTTTTGTGCTGCCATCACCACACCCGCGCCGCTGGAAGTCCTGTGCATGTAGGTTAATCGCGTAGGTATGAGTGGCCGTGTGGGCTGTGGAGTACTCACACCCCGCCAGCCTGCGCCTCCGACCCTACCAACCCTCCCCTCCCATTACGCGTACCTTGAGCTCGTAGGGCACAGGACGGGCGCGGGGACAAAGCCTGTGGGGTGTGTGTGGATGTGGGGTGGAAGGTGGGCATATGGACACGGTGTGGGGCATCGAAGGGTCCAACCCCGTGAGCCCGCTTGGACGCCCTGCTAACCCATGCATTCACTCACCTTGCACCAGCCCCGTCATGCACAGCAACACCACGGCCGTCTTCATGCTTATCCCTGTCTTGTGTAGAAGGGATGGGTCGACTAAGAAGGCCCACGGATGGAAGGAAATGCGAGTGCAGGCGCAAAGAAGCTTGCGGTGCATCATCATCAGCGACTCTCGGCCGAGCTGCGGCCTCTTTTGGGGGAGCCTCTGTGCACTCTCACGCTTCCCAACACCCACCATACTACCACACAGAGGCACAAGCACAAGCAGGCATTCGGGGTCGACTCCTAAATGGCAGCGCGGCGGACAACACGCAACACCAACACGCCTCCCCCCGACGCCCACTCGCCTCACTTCGACGAGGAGAGTCCAGACAGCAGCAGGCGTAGCAGTGGCGCCAGCAGCAGTGCCGGCATGGCTTCTCCGCCCTATTACGACAGCGTGGCTCCGAGCAAGGAGTCAGTCGATACATGCTTTCGTGATGAATGTAATGCACAAGATTTATGTGAGCAGTTTCGGCGCCAAGTCAGTTTGCAGCAGCGACAGCAGGAGTCCTACCAAGCTTCCTCTTCCTCCACTTCTTCCATGGCCCCGCCTCCCCCCCTGTTAGCGCCCGTGGTACCCCCTCCACCCCCCTCCCTCCATATGCCCGGCACGCACAAGCGGGAGCTATCCTCGCCAAGTATCAATCGCCTGTGCTCCGTCAATTCAGTGGAAATGCAAATGGAAGGAGGAGATCCACCACCCGGAAGCATGCTCGAGCCCGGCGGCGGCGGCAATCGCGCTTCTTCCACTTCTTCCTCCACCCCTTCCACCAAGCGAAGCAACGGCAACGACACCCCCATGGGCATTCGCGCCCTAAAACAAAGCGCGCCTCCGCAGTCTCCGGCGGATTCAGCCTTGTACTCGTTCGGAGGAGCCTCCTTCCACCCTCCCCCCCAGCCCTCGCAGGTGGGGCGAGGAATGAGTGCCGCCATGTCATCACGCACCCTCGTCATCTACCCTCTTGCGTGTTTGCAGCACGAGACGCTGAATCATCAAGAAAGTGTGGATCGGCTTGTTTGTTTGGTGGACCCGCAGAAGGGTGTGTTGAGACGAAAACGGTTTGCGAATCTTGAGTGGGCGGATGGAAATAATATCAGCCCTGCCACTACTTCGGACTTGCTCCGTGTGCATGAATATGATTATGTTAGGCACTTGAGAAGCATCTGCAATTCGTTGCCCCCCGTGCCTCATCACCACCAGCATCATCAAAAGCATGAAAAAGAAGGAGGAGGAGGAGGGGGAGACGCCTCTTCCCTCCTGGCCACACTACCTGCTCAGTTCCAACCCCAAAACTCACCCACTCAGCCTCCAGCTGATTTGCTGCGGCCTATCTCCCTCGCTTCCTTCCCTGCATCCTCCTCCTCTGGCGCACCCTCCCCGACGGACGACGAGGACAGCGCTGCTGGGGAGGGGTCTGCGTACAATGCCACCAGCACTAGTAGGAGCAGCAGCAGTAGCAGCAGTAGTAACAGCAGCAGTAGCAGGCGGGCGCCGCCGAGCGTACGGCATCATACGTCTATCCGTGACTTTCCGGTGGATTTGCTCGAAGCATTGGTGGAGGGCGGGGAGGAGGACGAGGAGGAGGGGGGAAGGGAGGGAGGGGTTGGGAGGGACGAGGGCGGGCATCCTTCTTCTTCCCAACGGCACGGGCATGGCCCTGAAGACCGAGGTGGAGAAGCGTTTGAAAAGAAGGAGCGGGCGGGGAGCTTGCCTCAAGATGATGAAGGAGGGAAGGGCATTGTCAGCCAATTCCTTGATTCTGACACCAGGGTCTGTCACGATTCCTTCCAAGTAGCCTGCATCGCCGCTGGGGCCGTCATCCAAGCAGTCGATCAAGCAGCAGCCGGTCGGAAACGGACCTTTGTAGCTACACGTCCACCAGGACACCACGCTGGTCCACGAGGCGCTGTCCCTAGTCATTGTTTTTGGAAGTCACCCTCTTCTTGCTCTTCGGGGTTTTGTCTGATTAATAATGTGGCGATCGGTGCTGCGTATGCCAGGCAGACTCATGGTCGTCCTCCTTCTGGTCCCTTCGCCCGTATCGCCATCATTGACTGGGACATTCATCATGGGAACGGCACAGAGGCGTGTGTGAGAGCGCTGAAACCCTCTCGACTCACCTTACCCCTCCCTGCCTCCTGGGCACCCCAGTCGTATGAATTATTCAAGCCTTGGTTGAGTGAGGAGGAGGACGCAGATAACGTGTTTTTTGGGAGCATTAACCTAGTAGATGGTCCGCATTTCTATCCCTGCTCAGGGCGGGAAATTGAGAACGATGAGGTAAATCACCCAAATATCATCAATGTGGAGCTCTCTCCTGTCCGGCCAGCAACAGCAGCAGCAGGCTCGAGTAAGGCCAAAGGGCTGGGACCGAAGAAAGTGAAGGAATTTTGCCAGCGTGCCAGTCAGGAGTTTAGGGAGAAGGTGGGGAGGTTGCTGTTGCCGAAGCTCAAGGCGTTTTGCGCAGATTTGCTCTTTATTTCAGCAGGGTACGGAGGGAGGGAAGGAGGGAGGGGGGAATGGAGGGAGGGAGGGGTGTTGTCGCGAACTATCTGAATGCATCCCCTCTTATCTCACGCGCCAATGTGCTCTTTTGGTTCTCTTTCAACCAAGCGCATAATCCATTTTTAATGTCTATTCTCTCTCATCTTTATCCCTCCCTCCCTCCCTCCCCTCCAAACCACAGCTTCGATGGCCACGTGGACGACTTTTATCACTACTTGACTGATGAGGACTATGCTTGGCTCACGCGCGAGCTCGTGGGGATTATGGAGTTGACCAGCGGGCGAATTATCAGTGTGCTGGAAGGAGGCTATCACACACGGGCGGAAGGAGGTAGGGAAGGAGGGCTAGGGGTAGGGAAGCGATTGCCGGGGCGACCGGTGGCTTCGAGGGGGGGAGGGAAGCAGCACGGTAGTGCTGCGGCGGTGTCGGATGATGATGAAGGAAGGGGGGGAGGA
>Ga0209390_10007807_pt1 | contig 13506 bp, 8 predicted proteins | sample BON01_FD_187212 | JGI IMG/M metagenome (GOLD analysis project Ga0209390, IMG submission 187212) | Freshwater microbial communities from Lake Bonney liftoff mats and glacier meltwater in Antarctica - BON-01 (SPAdes) (version 2) | ecosystem: Environmental > Aquatic > Freshwater > Ice > Glacier... | reverse complement strand
AGATACCTTAGCGGCCTTTACAGAATCGGCTGAGCCTGTCGATGTAGCCACTCTTTCGGCAACCAAAATAGAAGACCCTGGCCATACACCTACTACTCCTGTAGGTTTGTGGGCCATATTTATTGCTGGCTTTTTTGGTGGTTTGCTCGCCTTGCTTACGCCATGTGTATTCCCGATGATACCTATGACGGTGAGTTTTTTCACCAAACAAAGTAACAACCGGGCACAGGGTATTTTTAAAGCATTGTCGTATGGCCTAAGTATTATCGTCATTTATGTTGGCTTGGGTATGCTCGTCACCTTGTTATTTGGGGCAGATGCTTTGAACGCGCTCGCCTCGAACATCATCTTTAACCTTGCATTTTTTGTGCTTCTGGTAGTTTTTGGTGCTAGTTTCCTGGGTGCTTTCGAAATTACCTTGCCCAGCAGTTGGGTGAACAAAGCAGACCAACAAAGTGATAGAGGGGGTATGCTCGGTATCTTTTTCATGGCGTTTACGCTGGCTTTGGTGTCGTTTAGCTGCACCGGCCCTATCATTGGCACCTTACTGGTGCAGGCAGCGGTGGGAAGTAACTACCTCGGCCCTGCCATCGGTATGATAGGTTTTTCGCTGGCATTGGCTATACCGTTTACTTTGTTCGCCATTTTCCCAGGTTGGTTAAAAAGTCTGCCGAAATCCGGTGGTTGGCTAAATAGCGTAAAAGTGGTGCTCGGCTTTCTAGAGCTGGCTTTCGCTTTAAAATTCCTGAGCAATGTCGACCTCGCCTACCATTGGGGTATACTCGACCGCGAAGTATTTCTGGTACTCTGGATCTCGCTCTTTTTGATGCTGTCGCTTTACCTCATCGGGATTATCCGCTTTTCGCACGACTCCCCAGTGCCGTTTCTGAGTGTAAGTCGTTTGTTTTTTGCCATCGCTGCTTTCAGCTTTACTTTTTATCTCGTGCCTGGCTTATGGGGTGCACCGCTCAAAGCGGTTAACGCCTTTTTACCGCCGATGGCCACCCAAGATTTTGATCTCACTTCTGCCCAATATCACCAAGGACCAGTAATGGGTGCCAGTAGTACACCTAAAAAGTATGGCGAGTTGTTTCATTGTCCCCATGGTATCGATTGTTTCTTCGATCTAGAAGAGGGTTTGGCCTATGCCAAAACGGTAGATAAGCCGGTGATGATAGACTTTACCGGTCACAGCTGTGTGAACTGCCGCAAGATGGAGGCCAGCGTTTGGGTAGATCCTGCCGTGCTCAGCATGCTCAAAAACGATTATGTGCTCATTTCACTTTGGGTAGATGATAAAACAACTTTGCCCAAAGAAGAGCAGTATATTTCTACTTTCAGCGGCAAAAAAATCAATGAGGTAGGCAAAAAATGGAGCGATTTGCAGGCGTCGACCTTCAATATCAACTCACAGCCTTATTATGTGCTGATGGATCACGACCAAAGTTTGCTCGTGCCACCCCAGGCCTATAATCTCGACATTGCCAATTATGTGGATTTCCTGCAAAGTGGCCTCACTTCCTTCAAAGCCAAACACTGATATGGCGCGTCACGAAAATATCCGTTGTCAACTGGAAGAAGCGCGTCAGTTGCTCGACATTTTTTTGCAAGACGAACAACAGCTCGAGCGTATTGCTTATGCTGCGGATTTACTGGCACATGCCTTTCAGCAGCACCGCAAGGCAATCAGCTGTGGTAACGGTGGCTCCATGAGCGATGCCATGCACTTTGCCGAAGAATTGAGTGGGCGGTATCGTATCGACAGACCTCCCCTAGCCGCCATGGCCATTAGTGACCCTGCCTATTTAAGTTGTACGGCCAACGACTACGGTTACACCGCTGTTTTTGAAAGATGGGTGATGGCTTTTGGTCAAAAAGGAGATGTTTTGCTTGCTATTAGCACCAGCGGCCAATCCGAAAATGTGATCCGTGCCGCGCAGGCCGCCAAAAAGCAAGGCATGACGATAATAGGTTTAACCGGAAAGGACGGTGGTGCGCTTGCCCCGCTCTGCGATGTCGAAATACGCATACCACATCAAGGTTTCGCCGATCGTATACAGGAAATGCACATTAAAGTGATTCATATCCTGATTGGTCAAGTTGAGCAAACGCTTGGCTATTCAACTTAATTTCTTACAATAAATCGAATCTTGCGCTTTTCAAGGGTATTGAGTATATTTGGAGCTTTATATCCTATATATGGACGTCCGCTCACTCCTACACCGCTACAACCAACCCGTTCCACGTTACACCAGTTACCCCACTGTGCCGCAATGGCAGGACTGGCCATCGGCCGAAACGGAGGTGACAGACCAGAGTGGAGCCAGTGAAGTGCTCCGATGGGAGGCGGCTGTTAAACAGACGTTCAGGTTGCAAAACCGTCCTGAGGGCATCAGCTTATATGTCCATTTGCCCTATTGCGAAGCGCTGTGTACTTACTGTGGCTGCAATAAAAAGATTACAACCAATCATGGCGTGGAGGTTCCTTATATAAATGCCGTTCTCGCTGAATGGGCAATGTACATGGCCCTTTTTCCAGAAAAACCAATCATCAGAGAACTGCATTTGGGCGGCGGAACACCCACCTTTTTTTCGGCAGAAAATCTGAAACGACTCATTAAAGGCATTTTGTCGGGAGCAGAGCTACACCCCGATTTTGAATTTGGCTTCGAAGGCCATCCCAACAATACCAGTCGCGCACAACTACAGACTTTATTCGACCAAGGTTTTTGCCGGGTAAGTTTTGGAGTGCAGGACCTCGACCCAGAGGTACAGCGTATCATCAACCGCATACAGCCCTTAGAAAATCTCGTAGAAGTCACAAAAAGCGCGCGTGAAATCGGCTATACATCTGTGAATTTTGATTTGATATACGGTCTGCCGAAACAAAATAGCGCCACCCTGAGCAGTACCATTGAAAAAATACTCGACTTACGGCCCGACCGCATTGCCTTTTATAGTTATGCCCACGTTCCATGGAAATCGTTGGGCCAGCGTTTATACGATGAAGCCGATTTGCCTTCTGCCGACGAAAAAATGGCACTTTACCAACAAGGTCGCCTCGCATTTTTGGCAGCAGCGTATACCGAAATCGGCATGGACCATTTTGCGTTGACCAACGATCCACTGGCCGAGGCGGCACGCGAAAACCGGCTACATCGTAATTTTATGGGTTATACTACCACAAAAAGCCACCTATTGATTGGTCTGGGGGTATCGAGTATCAGCGATGCTGCCATTGCTTATGCCCAGAATACCCGTGAACTTGGTCACTACCTCCGAAAAACTTCGGCGGGTAGCTGGCCACACGATAAAGGCTACTTTCTAAATCGCGAAGACCAATTAAACCGGCGGCACATTCTCAATTTGAGCTGTACTGGAAGTACAGTGCTGGAACATGATTTTGAGTTAACAAAAGTTGCTAAACTATTTATGACGCAACTGCTTGCCGATGATTTAATCCATTTTGATGGCAAAAAACTCAGGATTACGGCAGCGGGCAAACTGTTTACACGCAATATATGCAGTCTTTTTGATGCACACCTGTGGGGTAGTCCACAGGCTGAAAAACGTTATTCACAGGCTATATAACAAAGGTTAATGCGCTTTTTCAGCCATAATTGGCAAAATCGAAACCCAAAAAAACCCGTCTCCTTTATATCGGGACGGGCTCAGATGCATTCGCGTTTTAGGTTCTATAAACCGTCGAAATAATAAACGTAAGCGTCGGAACCATCTACCTGACGCAACCACAGCTCTTTTGAAGCGAGGCGCTGCAAGTTGTAGATGACGGTGTCACCCTCTATAATGATGTTCACATCCTCATCGTCATTTATAAAATTCCAAGTACCTGTTTTGGTTTGACGAGTTGGAAAACCAAAAATAGAGCCTTCAATGGTTTGGCTTAACGTGCCATTGTCGTAGGCCGAATAGGTATAGGTTGCGCCGCTCAAATCTTGGACAACACCATTCTTTTCGTACTTCGTAAGGGTCCATGTGTTTGTAAAACGATCTTTGCGCGATACGATGGAGATGATGGGATCATCATCTCCTTTTTGACAGGAAGGCATGAGTGTGGTTGCAACAACTGCAAAAAGGAGGGCGACTACATAAAACTTCAAATTTTTCATCTACTTGGGTCAAAACGATAGGCGCTTCAACCGAAGTACAAAAATGCAGCCCTTTGTCTGCTCTTGTGTTACATCCGAAACAATGCGGCTTACAGCTTTTACTTGTTTCTAAATTCCCGCACCACAAACAAACCGCTCATTTTCAAACAAATAATCCACATCTGCTTATCAGGAGCGTATTTTTTTATAAATCCGAATAGCAAGCAGTAAAACCAGTATAAAAGCGAATAGCCCTAACAGCCCCCAAGCCATCGAAAGGGCGCTCTTAAGCACCACCAAAAAGACAATGGCGACCAAAAAGAGGGTAGATACCTCGTTCCAAAGGCGCAAACGTAAACTGCTCCAAGGAAAACGGCCTGCCAGCTGCTCCTTATACAACCACCAACAGCTGCCGTGATAAAGGTACAGGCCGAGTACAAAGCCAATTTTGATCCATAACCACGCCGGCATACTTCCATATAGACTAAACATCCAATAACCAAATATGCCAGTTATTATAGCCGAAGGAACCGTTATTCCGCGCCACAAACGTTTCAGCTGTCCGGCATACTGCTCGAGTAATATGCCACGGGCAGGTTCGTCTTTTTCGCTGGCCTCGACTTGATAGATAAGCAGACGGACAAAGTAGAATAAGCCAGCGAACCAGGTCACGACAAAAATGATGTGCAGCGCTTTGATATAGAGATACATGTTTTGCAAAAGTAACGCGTCTTTTGTCTCGAATCACGCATCTGCGTGGCTTTTGTATAAATGGCCCTTATTATTACTTATCAGATGGCCATGATTAAGACATACGGCAGTGCAGTAATGGGTGTTAGTGCCTATACCATAACGGTGGAAGTGGATATAACCCCAGGCCAAACAGGCTATTTTCTGGTTGGTTTGCCCGACTCGGCCGTAAAGGAAGGTCAGCAGCGTATAGAAGCGGCCGTTTTAAATAGCCATTTAAAATATCCACGCTATAAATGTGTCATAAATATGGCACCAGCAGATATTCGAAAAGAGGGCTCGTCTTATGACCTGACCATCGCTGCGGGCTTTTTAGCGGCTACGGGTCAGTTGAAACACGAACAACTCCACCGCCACATCCTGATGGGAGAACTGTCGCTCGACGGGGCGCTTAAGCCTGTAAAAGGGGCGCTGCCTATCGCTATTCAGGCACGCAAGGAGGGTTTTGAAGCACTGTTGTTGCCCCGTGCCAATGCCCGCGAGGCCGCATTGGTAAGCGAATTAAAAGTGTATGGCTTTGATCATCTGCAGGAGGTAGTCGCCTATTTTAACAACCCCTCTGCTTTTGAACCGGTGCAAGTGAACACCCGGGATGAGTTTTTTGAACAACAATCCCATTTCGACATTGATTTCAGTGATGTAAAAGGCCAAGAACAAATAAAACGTGCCCTAGAAATTGCTGCCGCTGGCGGTCACAATGTGCTGCTCATCGGACCACCTGGAGCGGGAAAAACCATGCTCAGCAAACGGTTACCCACCATTCTACCTCCTTTAAGTCTTCACGAAGCCCTCGAAACGACTAAAATTCATTCGGTCGCCGGCAAGCTCCCCACCCAAGCCTCTTTGGTAGCCGTCAGACCCTTCAGAAGTCCGCATCACACCATATCGGACGTTGCCCTCGTTGGCGGCGGGAGTCATCCCCAACCTGGCGAAATCTCCCTCGCCCACAATGGTGTTTTGTTTCTCGACGAGCTGCCTGAATTTAAAAGAACCGTACTCGAAGTAATGCGCCAGCCCTTAGAAGAAAGAAGGGTGACCATCTCCCGGGCCCGGTTCACCGTCGATTACCCGGCCAGTTTTATGTTGGTTGCTGCCATGAATCCTTGTCCCTGCGGCTTTTACAACCATCCCGATAAAGACTGTATTTGTGGGGCGCACAATGTGCAGCGTTACCTCAACAAAGTAAGCGGGCCGCTACTCGACCGCATCGATTTACATGTGGAAGTAACCCCAGTACCCTTTAATGAACTCACCGACAGCCGCAAAAGCGAAAGCAGCGAAAGCATTAGAAACCGCGTGTTAAGCGCCCGCGATAAGCAGGTAGCGCGTTTGGGTGGCAAGGAAATAAGCTGCAATGCCCAAATGAATGGCAATCAGGTTAGAGAATATTGCGAAATAAGCACTGCCGGCATGCTACTCCTCAAAACAGCCATGGAAAAACTAGGCTTAAGTGCCCGTGCCTACGACCGTATTCTCAAGGTGTCACGTACCATCGCCGACCTCAGCAACTCCGACAACATTCAAGTGGAACACCTGGCCGAAGCCATACAATACAGAAGTCTGGACCGAGACAGCTGGGGATCCTGAACACTGCGCTACTAGAACGTATAAATCACTTGGCAGAAAAACCCGCAACTTGTATGCTGTTTAGCCTTTGATTTTAAAAACGCGTGTTAAAACGGACCAACGACATGGGCCTAATACCCATAAAAAAGCCCCCGAGAAATAGTTAGCTTCTGGGGGCTCGTTGGCGTGAGCCATTGATGGTTGATGGTCCACGGTCCGTGATGCCTAATGTCAAGTCCTGCTATAGGTTGACCGTTGGGGCTCGTTTATTTCAGTGTTTTACTACTTTAAGTACTTTCGAAACACGTCCTTGTTGTAAGCGTAGCAAATAAAGACCAGCGTTCAGGGCACTTGTTTCGAGCTGGTATTCGGTTTCGCCTGCTGCCAAGCGTCCAGATGCCATCACACGGCCTTGGAGGTCGGTGAGTTGATAAGAAGTAGACTCGGCCGATGCCGCAAAACGTAAATTTAAGCTGGCATCGAAGGGAACTGGATAAGCACTGGCTTCGAGTAATTTTGGCTCAACATTCACACTGCTGAACATCCCTTCGCAACTGTTTGTCTCGTTTTGATAAAAGGCACGTACCGCATCTACTCTGTTTTTGAGTAAAGTGACTGAATTCAAATTGCTTGCTCCGCGGGCATATACATAGGCCAAATCAATACATAAATCATCACCGGCTTGTAACAAAATTGGGCCTATTACACCCAAACCACGGCGGTCGCCAGGGATGTTGGCCAAGGTAATTTCATTACTTCCACTGCCATCGGTAGGATTGCCGTCATAAGCAAATAGGGCGGGGCGGGGCGTGCCATTCTTAAACTGACCGCGTAAATAGGCGTATTTCTGCTGTGGCGTAATGGGATCACCGTTATTGGTAGTATCGTTGTTGTAATACACAAAACGCGACATCTGTTGACTTAAAAACACGACGCCCATGGCTGGTGGGTTGGCGCCATAACCACTTTGTGCTGGATCGTCGTTGTTGGTGGCATTGTAAGTGTAAAACAGGTCACGAGCAGGGTCGCTGCCAATAAAATCATCGCCATAATAGCCCAAATCCATGTCACTCCAATGACCGATATACAACGAGTCGAAATCTTTTGTACTGCGGTTGATGATGCGGTAGTTTACAAATGTGGTGTAGGACAAAGCTGAATCGACGCCTGTTTGGGCATAACCATATACTGTTGTCTGGAAATCAAAATTGGTAGGTGAATTCGGGTTGCTGGGGATAACACGCGTATCTGAAAACAAAGCGCGTGCTGCTTGATCACCCCGAATAACTGGGAAGTCGCCATCAGCTGCAAGATATTTCCCATCTCCGTTGCTGTCGTGAAACGGCGCGAGGCGCAGGCTTACACCTTTAGTGGTATCGCCTAAACCAGGGTAATTAGCAATGGTAGGCGGAATGGTATAGCCAGGCTGACCCACCATCATCCGAAAAGTATCTAGCTCTAGTTTGCTGTGTTTCCAGGTTTTGTTGAAAAGGGAGTTTATTTGCGGACTCGAATAGGCGCCCGCATTGGCCCATGGCCCGATGGAGAAGCCTAGTCCGCCGTCGCCAACTTGCCCGTACGCTTGAGCGGCCATATGTAATACCTGCTGTCGATCGTAACCACCGACCCAGATATTGGCGGCAAAAACGGTGGTCTTGCCCGAGCCTTTAGGCACTTCGAGACCCACACTGGCACCATTGTAAAAAAGTGCCCCGTTAGAAAATACAGCCGTCTTCATATTATTCACATCCACAAAATTGGATTGTGCGAATAGTGCAGCCGGTAGGCAACCGTAAAAAAGAAAAAGTAATGCTTTTTTCATAAAACCAAAGTTTAGTACAGGCAAGAACAACAAAATAAGCTTAACGTCCTATCACACGAATAGGGTATTTTTTAATGCGCCTCACTCTTTTTTAGATTACTCTAAAAATTTGTTTAGACGTGCTATATTTACACGATGTTGCGTTCCTTATTTCTACTTTTAAGCCTATTGCCGCTGGGTCTTTTAGCCCAAAACAGGGTGGTTGGCACACTAAAAGCCGATGGTAAAGGGGTGGCTGGGGTGCATATTCGCCTGGCTAGCACCGCGCGAGGCAGTGTAACCGACCAGATGGGAAAATTTGAAATCAGCTCAGAAAAAGCCTTACCGTGGTTGCTGCATATTTCCGCTATTGGTTATGTTCCTTTAGATACCCTGCTGACGACTTGGCCCGGTAATTTGATTTTGGTTCTCGAAAGAGATGTTTTAGGCTTAAAACAAGTCGTTGTTAGTGCCAGTCGCGAAGAAATCGCGCAACGGGATGCTGCCGTATTGGTTCAGGTGGTCGACCGACGCTTACTCAACAGCATACAAGCTGTAGATGTAGCCGCTGGACTCAATTTTATGCCCGGCGTGCGCACCGAAAATAACTGCCAAAACTGTGGGTTTACCAGCGTACGCCTCAATGGATTACCAGGGGCATACAGTCAGATTCTCATCAACAGCCGTCCAGTTTTTAGTGCCTTAGCTGGGGTATATGGGCTAGAGCAACTGCCTGCGGCGATGATTGAGCGGATCGAAGTGGTGAGAGGCGGGGGTTCTGCCCTGTATGGCGGTAATGCGATTGCCGGCACCATTAACTTAATTACCCGAGAAGCTTATGCGAATAGCTTGGAAGCAAGCCTGCAAAGTCGACTGATTGGCTTAAATAGTCCCGAAAACCTGATTCAGCTGAGTGGTAGTAGGGTGAATGACTATCAAACCAAAGGTTTTACCGTGTATGGTCAACACCGGAAGCGCCGTGAATTTGACGCCAATGGCGACGGTTTTTCAGAAATTACCCAGCTCAACAACTATACAATCGGTACCCAGGCCTTCTGGAAACCCGACAAATACCGCAAGCTTTTGTTTAATGCCCATTATATTGATGAATTTAGAAGGGGCGGCAATAAATTCGACCTACTCCCCCATCAAACCGATATCACCGAGCAACTCAAACATAAAATCCTAGGCGGGTTGCTGCAGTATGAGCTTCTCAGCAAAAATTTCCGCAACAAATGGAGCTTTTACGGCTCGGCACAATATACCCGCCGGGGTAGCTATTACGGTGGTGGCGGCAGGGTGCTAGAAGCTGGCGATACCCTAACCCCACAGGACGTGCTGGCCTTAAATGCCTACGGTAATGCCACCGATTTGGCCGCAGTGGGCGGGCTGAGTTTACAGCGATATATCAACGACAAACTGAGTATTTTGGGCGGTTTAGAGCTCATTTACAACCAAGTGAACGACCGCATACCCGGCTACAACCGCATCATTGCCCAGGAAGTTATTACCGGCGGTAGTTTTGTACAGCTGCAATATAAAAGCGGTAAACACACCTTACTGGCCGGGGCACGCTGGGATCTTTTGACGATTGATGGAACTTACACCCTCTTCGATACGAGCTTCAGTGAAACCCGCCCATGGTCAGTCGCCGTTCCCCGCCTCAGCTGGATGTACCAACCCAACGACCATTGGCGTACCCGCCTGAGTTATGCCAGTGGCTACCGAGCACCCCAGGCCTTTGACGAAGATCTGCATCTCGAAACCGTGGGTGGGGCGGCACGCATGACTAGCTTTGCCCCAAATCTGATCACGGAACGCGCCCAAAATTACACCGCTTCTATCGATTTTGCAGAGAGCTGGAACGACCGGCCTTTCAATGTGGTGTTAGACTTTTTTCTCACCCAGTTGCAAGACCCCTTTGTTTGGAACGACCCCATTGCCTTACCCAATGGCATCTCGCTGCTTCAAAAAAGCAACGGGCCAGGTGTAGTGGTGCAAGGCCTAAACTTGGAGTTCCGCATGGCCGAAGGCGACCGCTGGCTGGTACAAAGTTCGGTGACTTGGCAACTTAGTCGCTACGATTCGCCTTTACTGGTATGGTCAGGGATTCAAAATGGAAGTTTTAAATCGGTGTTTACCCAAGCCCTTTTGCGCAGTCCGGATGTGTACGGTTATGTACAAGGCAACTACCGCCTCAACCGCCATTGGAACATAACGCTGATGGGCAATTTCACCGGCGGTATGTGGGTGCCGCATGTAATCGACCCAGACACAGAATATACCGAAGTAAAATTTACCACACCCTTTGCAGATATGGGCTTCCGCTTGAGTTACGACTTCTACTTTGGCAAAAAAGCACGGCTGCTGGCGACGCTAGGCATGGACAATGTCTTAAACAGTTACCAAAAAGATTTTGATACCGGCGCCACACGAGATGCCAATTACGTCTATGGCCCTGCCTTGCCACGAAGCATACAAGCCAGTTTACGGTTTAGTTATTGAGCCTTACGCTTATCCTTTAAATAGCAGATAGGTTAAAATTCGTCGTATTTTAATCTTCTTTTTTGAAAGATATGACTTTGGTTGAGCCCCGTCGAAACCTCTTTCTAATCAAGTATCGGGCATCGGGCCAAATCAGTGTTTGTCGAAGATCGGAGCCGAGCCCATCAGAAAAAGTAACGAATTTTAGCCTACGGGATGGGCTTAAGGCAGTATTTAAATGAGCTGCTTGCACAAATGCGAATACGCATATGGAGCCCTAATCGGCGCCACGAATCACCTTGCGGACAAAATTTCCGAGCTGATTGATACGTTCCAAGTTTTGCCGGATGGGCAATGGTAAGCCGCCATCGATTTGAAACGTACCCGCTACCGCAGGGTAATTAGGCTCTTGCGGATAAATCATGATAAAATGAGCCGCATCAAAATATCTCGAGAGTAGCACAGGCACCTTATCCTGATCATCGGAATAGGAGATAGCACCCTTGCGCGCGCACACAAGGATGAGTAAATCGTCCGCTTGTAAGGCTGCTGCAATCTCTAGCAATTGATCAAAACCCGAGTGGTCCATAAACTGCATGTCCATTTTTTGTTTCGACGTCTCGTTTACAGCACGGATTACATCGGCAGATTGCGAGTTGGCATACACCAACAACCGGGTATTTAAGTTGGCACCCATCGCCCGCACCAACAACAGCCATTTGCCAAATCCCGGCTCTAGTTCTGCATGTTCGGGCACAACCAACACCAACCTTCTGAGTGTATTGTAGGGCTGTTCCACTTTCGAAATCAACACCATTTGATCGGTGCGCCGCAGCAGATTATCCATGATACCGCCAAAAAATTTATCGACCGCATTCTGTTTGGGCTTCCAGCCCATGATGATTTCGGTAATACCGTTTTCGCGGGCGGTATGAACAATGCCAGAGGTGATGTTATAATCGACCCGCGTCACTTTTTCTATCTTGCGGTCGGCTGCCGTAGCCAAATTGCTGGCCATGTCCAACAGCTTATTGCCTTGCACCAAACCCTTCGCCGCTTCGTTGCCATCATCTACCACCGACAGCACATACAACGCTTCATTTTCGTCGGTTTGCTGCACAAGCATCGCCAACTCCATCAGGCGTTCAACGCTATTGGGATTGGACAAGGGTACCAAAATACGGTCCTGCAGGCCCAACTGCGTGTTAGGTGCATCGTTGGCCTCGATGGCCAAAGCGCGACCAGATTGCTCCACCACAAAGGAGCTCACCAGACAGGTGATCAGAATAAGAACGACTGTCGCATTTAAGATTAGCTCATCTACAATACCGAGGCGGTAGCCCACCAAAACTACCGCAATGGTTGCCGCCGCTCGTGCGCTGCTCAAACCAAACATCACCTTACGTTGTAAGCGGCTGTAGCCAAAAAGATAACGCGCAATCACTGTCGCCAACCACTTACTGGCCAAAGCCAGCACGATAAGAATAACGGCCACCACAATAGCCTCGGGGCCTCTAAGTAAACTCCGCAAATCGACCAACATACCCACGCTGATTAGAAAAAATGGGATAAAGATGGCGTTTCCTACAAAATCAATACGGTTGGCCAAGGGTGACCGGTGCGGGACCAGTTTGTTGAGCGATAATCCCGCGAAAAATGCACCCAAAATAGCATCCACACCAGCTATTTCTGCGAGCACCCCCGCAATAAATACCATAGCGAGTATAAAAACATAATGCGACGTGCTTTCGCCAGATACATTCTTAAAAAACCAACGCCCAACCCGCGGATAAACGTAAAACAAAACCAGTCCGAACAACACCAACGAACCGGATAATTTCAACCAATAAAGTACGTCAAGCTGATTTTGAGAGATGCCCGTAATGACCGCCAGTATGAGTAGCACCAGGGTATCGGTAATAATTGTACCCCCAACGGTAACGGTAACCGCTTCATTACGCGCTATCCCCAAGCGACTGGCCAAAGGATAGGCAATCAAGGTATGGGTCGATAACATAATCGCTACCAGTACCGATGCCACCGCCGAGTAATCCAAGGCATAAAAGCAGACTGCATAACCCGCTATAAACGGAAAACCAAAAGTGAGCAGACCATAAACCAGACTTCGGTTTTTGCTTTTACGAAAATCGTTAATGTCCAATTCCATACCTGCCAAAAACATGATGTAGAGTAGTCCCGCCTTCGCAAATAAATCGATGCTTTGTTTTTCAATTAATCCAAACCCAAATGGACCAATAGCAATACCTGCCAGAATGAGGCCCACTATGCCGGGTATACGCAGCTTGCGCATCAGCACCGGCGCCAGAAGCATGATGACCAATACCAAAGCAAAGATTACCGTTGGTTCCTCTAACGGAAGCTTCCATTGGATGTTCAGCAGCATTATTCGGAGTTTGGCTTGAAAATACCGTTTAGTTCCTTCATTTTAAAATCCAATGTAGAATGAAATAAGCATGTGGCCTACAAGACCTCCAGCTCTTGCGTTTTTTCCCTTCCCCAACCAAATGGCACTACAACACAAATGCCACCCAGCTATTCAGGTAACAATACGCCCTCAAAACACTACCGAAGCGTATTAATCGGCGCCACGAATCACCCTGCGGACAAAATTTCCGAGCTGATTGATACGTTCCAAGTTTTGCCGGATGGGCAATGATAAGCCGCCATCGATTTGAAACGTACCCGCTACCGCAGGGTAATTAGGCTCTTGCGGATAAATCATGATAAAATGAGCCGCATCAAAATATCTCGAGAGCAGCACAGGCACCTTGTCCT
>Ga0209390_10007805_pt1 | contig 13511 bp, 12 predicted proteins | sample BON01_FD_187212 | JGI IMG/M metagenome (GOLD analysis project Ga0209390, IMG submission 187212) | Freshwater microbial communities from Lake Bonney liftoff mats and glacier meltwater in Antarctica - BON-01 (SPAdes) (version 2) | ecosystem: Environmental > Aquatic > Freshwater > Ice > Glacier... | reverse complement strand
ATTCGTCCAGGGTTTCTTTGCTCATCGTGGCGGGCATTCGCCACGGTGTCCGCTATTATGAGGCAATGGAACCCATCCGCTCTTTCCCGAGATCCCGCTTCGGTGTCCTCTTCAATGAGGCAACACGCGCGCGACTTGACCAGACTGGTGGACACGCCTTAAATGCCCGAGCACATGACAATGCACCGGTCGATACATCTGATCACCCTTTGCCTCGGTCTGATTCTCGCGGGCTCCCGCGCATCGGCCGCGACCGTGTACACTAATAATGTGAACGGCGTGATGGCGATCGTGAACAACTACATCATCACATTGACGGAACTGGAAATAAGCGTGGGCCCGCTGGACCGTTCCTCAACCCGCTCGAGACAGGAGATCAGGGAAGACGTACTGCGCTCCCTGATCGACAACAAGCTGATCCTGAGCGCCTACGAAACCTCCGGCTATGCGATCCCTGATTCCTATTTCGACGATCTGTTCGAGCAGAACATCAAGGAACGATTCGCGGACCGGATCAGTTTCATCAAGACCCTTCAGTCGGAAGGGAAACAGATCGACGAGGTCAAGCAGGAGTTCAAGGAGCAGACCATCATCGCCATCATGGCCAGCCAGAAAATCGGCCAGCAGATTTCGATTTCCCCTTACAAGATCGAACGCTATTACGCGGACCATCAGGACAAGTTCCGCCTGTCGGACCAGATCAATCTGAGACTGATCATGATTCCCACCAAGGGGAGCACCGATGCGTCGGCGATCGCCAAGGCGGAGGTGATCCATGAAAAATTATTGAACGGTGGAGATTTCGCCGCGTTGGCGCGCGAGTATTCCACCGGCATCCAGGCGAAGGACGGAGGACTGATGGGATGGCAGGAGCGCGACGTCATGCTGAAGGCCATTGCGGACGTTGTCTTCGAAATGGAAGTGGGCGAGACCAGCAATCTGATCATCACGCCCAGCGTCATCTTCATCGCCCAAGTTGAAGCCAAGAAAGAGGCGCACGTGAAACCGCTCTCCGAGGCGCGGGGCGATATCGAGAAGGATCTGGCCAGCGAGGAATCCGCCGCCCGCCGCAAACTGTGGATCGACGGCCTGCGCAAAAAGGCCTTCGTGCGGACGTTCTGACCACTTCATTCGATGGAAAGTGTCATCGAACGATTGCTTCACCTTCTGGCCTGGTTTGGGATCGGCATCATCATCGTGTTCGTCATCGGCTTCTGGCTCTTTCACCTCTTGAAGAAAGACGCGGAACGACGAGACCAGCAGGAGGCGGAAGCGAAGAAGCAAGATCATCAGGAGTAACACTCCGTCAGAAACCGCCAACGGCCGCAGTCCAAAGGAACGGAATGGATGGTGTTGAGCCATCCATTGACTGATTCAAACCGCTTCCTGCTTTTCTGTCCACGATGAGACAGTCTGGAAACAAGGAAATGCTTCACCCCCGCTTCGCTCAAGACGCAAAGAGCGGCCACGAAACCGCCAAAAGGGTTGGGGGAAAAATGCACTCAAGTCTGAACTAACCGGCGATTTGTACTTCAATATTGCGGGGAACTTCGTCATTCTCCGGGCATGTCGTTGTTTCAGATCATGGCCGTTGTGGCCGTGATATTCTTCGCAGCGTCCAGTTTCACTTTTGCGCTGGCAGAAACCGCCCTCCTTTCACTGGGAGACTGGCGGTTGCGGCGTATGGAGGCGGACAAAAGCAGATCAGCCGAGCGAATTCGCGCGTTGCTGAGCGACCCGGCGTCATTGGTTTCCAGTCTCGCGTTCGGCACCACCACCTCGAACGGCTTGCTCATTACCACAGGGTTGTTGCTGGCGCTCCAAAGCCGGTGGGTGGTCGGTGTGAGTTTGATGGCATTGCTTCCTTTTGTGCTGATCGGCTGTGAGGTTGTTCCCAAAACATTGGCGGTGCGTTCACCCGCGTCCTGGGCGCTCAGGATTTCCGGGATCATCGGGGTGTTTCATCGACTGACGTTGCCGTTGCGGCGGATCGCGGGCGCGGTGACGGACGTGGTGCTCAAACGTTTTTTTTCCGACCCGGCGCGTGTCCGTCGGCAGATGACGGATTCAGAATACGAGGAATTGATCGAACTCGCGTTCCAGCACGGGACGATCGCGGAAAATGAAAAGGACATCATTCTCCAGATCATCCGGCTGGATCAGCAAACTGTGCGCGACGTGATGCGGCCGCGTTCGCAGATGATCTCGATTTCGGATGAGCTGACCACGGAACAGATGATGGAGGCGGCGCGAAAACACGGCCATCGCCGCCTGCCGATCTACGATGAGAACCCGGATACGATTGTCGGGATTTTGAATGCGCGTCGGTTTCTGCTCCAGCCGGATGCGGATCTTTCCGAGTCGATTGAATTCCCGTCGTTCGTGCCGGAGACGATGTGCTTGCTGAAATTACTGCGCAGTTTCCAGCGTCAGAAACGCGGTCTCGCAATCGTTCTCGACGAGTACGGCGGCACCGCTGGATTGGTGACGATGACGGACATTCTAAAGGAGCTGATCGGTGACATCCGCAGCGAGGGCGAGGAGGCCGACTTCAAGATGGACCGCGTCGCGGCGGGCCGGTGGAAGGTCAGTGGATCAATGGAAGTGGAGAAATTTCGGGAGGAACATCCGCAGCTTCGTGAGCATCCGGAAATCGACACGATGGGGGGGCTGCTGGTGTCGGCGCTCCAGATCGTGCCGCACGCGGGGCAGAGCGCGACGGTGGACGGCCTGCGGCTGACTGCGGAAGAGGTCGATGAACGGCGTGTCCTGGTGCTTTCGGTTTCGCGAATCGATGCCAAGCGGAAGAAGGGGACGACGGCATGATTGAGTTGATCACCATTGCGGGGCTGGTTGTCGCCATGTCGATCAGTTTTGTGTTCTCCGGAATGGAGGCCGGACTGTTCGCGTTGAGCCGCGTGAGAATCCGGCACATGATGCGGTCGGGCGACAAGCGCGCCATCAGACTTTATGGCTATCTGGAACATCCGGAACGGTTTCTCTGGACGATTCTGATCGGCAATACGATCGCCAATTTTCTGCTCGTGTCGCTGGTCGTGACGCGGCTTTACGACTACTGGTCGTTGAGCAGGCCGACGTTCTGGGTGGGGTTGTTCACCGTGCTGTTCACCAGCTACGTGCTGTTGGATCTGTTGCCCAAAGTGTTGTTCCAACGTCTGCCAAACCGCATGTGTCTGGCCATGGTTCAGCCGTTCCGCTGGCTGGCTGCCTGCCTCGCGCCGGTCATCGCGCCGGTCGCCTGGTTTGCCGAATGGCTGACACCGGGTGAAGCGCGCATCGGACAGTTTTTCGGAAACCGTGAGGAGTTTCGCGCGCTGGTTCAGGAGGGAAAAAATCCATTGACGAGCGACGAACGCATGCTAATTGACCGCGTTTTGAACCTGCAAAAATTGACGGTCCAACGGATTGCCGTCCCTTGGGAAAAAGTAACACGGGTCAATGAATCGACGCCCGCGTCCTTCGCCCGGGCGCTGGCCGCTGAACGAGGTTTTTCGCGCCTGCCGGTCGAGTCGGATGAAGAACGGAAAGTGGTGGGCATCCTGAGTTTGAAGTCAGTGATCTTCAGCCCGAAACGACATGAGGAGTCGAAGGTGGAGGATTTCATGACCCCCGCGCTGACGTTCGATCCGGCGACCCGGCTGGAGGAAGTGCTCCGCCAGTTTCAGCAGGGTGGCCACCGGATGGGCATGGTGGTGGATGAGGGGAAGCATCCGATCGGAATTGTCACCCTGACCGATGTGTTGCGGGTGATGTTCGGGGAGGTAACGTTGTGATGCCGGAATCAAGCTACATCGGTGAGTTTGTGTTGGGAACGCTGATCGTCCTGGTTTTGGTGTTGCTTAATGGATTCTTTGTGGCGGCAGAATTTGCGTTGGTGAAGGTGCGGAACACGCAGCTGGACGAACTGATCCGGCAGGGCAACCGCCGGGCGGACGTTGCCAGAAAACTGCTCGCCAATCTGGACGCGGCTTTGAGCGCCACCCAGCTGGGAATCACCCTCGCCAGTCTCGGGCTGGGGTGGGTTGCCGAGCCGATCTTCGCGCACTTGCTGCGACCGGTGCTCGACATCAGCGGGATCGAGTCGGAGAAGCTGAAACATACCATTTCGTTCGGCTTCGGATTCTCGGTGATCACGTTTCTTCATATCGTCGTCGGCGAGCTGGCTCCGAAGTCGCTGGCGATTCAAAGGCCCGTCCTCACCACGCTCTGGGTGTCGAGCCCGTTGAGGTGGTTCTACAAGATTTCTTTCCCGTTCATCTGGCTGCTCAACGGAGCCTCGTCACGATTGCTGGGCTGGTTCGGTGTCGAGCCGGTGAGCGAATCCGAGATGGTACATTCTGAAGAGGAGCTGAAGCTGCTGCTCTCCGCGCCGCACGGAAATCGCGACAACGGATTCAGCCGGAACATCGTCTTGAACGCGTTTGATCTGAGTGATCGAATCGCACGTGAGGTCATGCGACCGCGCCATGAAATTGTGTTTCTCGACACACAATCAACGATCGAATCCTGCATCGAAGTTGCGCAGGAATCCCGTTTCTCCCGATACCCACTTTGCGAAAATGGTGATCTGGACAGGACGCTCGGCGTCGTTCACATCAAGGATCTTTACGCCGCTCAGGCGATGGCTCGGCAGGGTGGCGAGCTTGCGCGGGTGGTGCACAAGATTATTTACGTTCCGGAAACCGCGCGCCTTGAAAAATTGCTTCAGTTCTTTCTCGAGCGAAAACTTCATCTGGCGATCGTCGTGGATGAATACGGTGGCACCGTCGGGATGGTGACCCTGGAAAATATTCTCGAAGAATTGGTGGGGCAGATTCAGGACGAGTTTGATCAGGAAGTGCCCCTGTCAGTCGACAAAGGCAACGGCATTTGGGAAATTGACGGCGCGCTGCCGTTGCATGAACTGGCCGAGATCACCGGCGAGGAAATTTTCAGCGAAGGAATCAGCACCACGAGTGGATGGGTGACGGAGAAACTTGGGGGGCTCGCAAAAGTCGGCGACGTCGTTTCATTGGGAACCCATGAACTGCGGGTTCAGGAGATAGACCGGTTGCGGGTGGATCGGCTCAAACTGACGCGATTGAGCTGATCAGTCCTGAGTTGATTCAGGAACTGATGCGTCGGAGCGGTCGGCGGGAGGAAATTATCTCAAAACATCATGTGGAACCATCTGCATGAAAGCGTTTTGTGGAATGCATTAAAAAAAATTAAATAAAATGCGAAATCTCCCCCAAACGGGGGATAGGCAGGTTTTGGAATGTGAGGTAAAAACTAAGCGTTGCCAGTGTTCGGATGTCAGGGTGGAACGGATCGCTGGGACAGGATTTTGAACTTCGTGGGGAAAGGGGCCTAGAGCCCTTTACGAAAACGACGTTGCCCCCCGCTGGAGTTCGGGGGGCAACGTCACTTTATAAAAAATAATGGTGGCATTTAGAGACATCTCAATCGGGAAACCAGTCGCGCTGGTGGTGGAGAGCGATCCCGCCCTCCGTCGCTTGACATCCACCATACTTCGGCAGAACGGCTACCGGGTCTTTGAAAGCGGCGTCGGAGTGGAGGATTGGTATATTCAGGGCAGTGAATGCACGGTTGAAGTTCTGGTTGTTGGGATGAACCTGGCTGGAGGGAAGAGCGGCCTGGGCGTCGCCAAACGTGTCTGGGAGAAGAACCCGACCGTGAGAATCATTATCACCGGCGCGTCGAGTCCGGACGAAAAGGAGATGAACGTCGTGCGGGACGCTGGGATGACCTTTCTCTCCCTTCCTTACTCCTTCGGGCGTCTCAGCCAGGCGGCCGCTTCTCAATCAAGTCGGGCGGCCGTTGCCTGATCTCTGAATCACTCCTCGATCCTTGACCAGCAGGAGGTCATGAATCTATTACCCGTCTGCCGTGAGATTCAAACTCACTTAATACTTCTGCTCGTGACCTCTTTCCAGAACTGACTTCATCAGGGCTTGCTCGTCGTGCCAAGGATTTGAGCTCGCGCGCTCAATCAGGGCCTGCCAAAATCACCCACATGGACAAATTGCCCGGACCGGAAATGCGTAAGTTGAAGAGCATGGCTCAATTGCTGGAGCCTGTCGTAAAGGTTGGAAAAAACGGGTTGAGCGCCGAGCTGATAAGTGAAATGGAGAAGGAACTTGATCGTCGGGAACTGATCAAAGTGAAGTTTGCGGCTTTCAAGGATCAGAAGAAGGAAATGTCCGCCGAGCTCGCCGAACGAACGGAAAGTCACCTCGTGATGCGTGTCGGGCACGTCGCGGTTTTCTTTCGACGAAACGCCAGTCCGGAAAAACAAGTCGTCAAACTTTGAGTTCAGAACTTTCGTTTCGCTGTTTCAATATCCAGCGCAATCTGCTTCTGAAGGCGTTCCATTGAGGAGAACTTCATCTCAGGTCTGACAAACGTATGGAACTGGAGGTCTAGCGTCTCTCCGTATACATCTTTGGCGAAGTCGAGCAGGTGAACCTCCACGCGCAGCGCGGGTTTATCGGCTGAAACGGTCGGTCGCACGCCGATGTTGACGACGCCCCTCAGAACGGTCCGGTCTCTGAAGACATGGACAGCATAAACGCCTTGCGGCGGTGTGAGCAGCCCGGTGACGTCGATATTCGCGGTGGGGAAGCCCAGTTTGTGGCCGATGCCGTCGCCTCGAATCACTTTTCCACTCAGCTTGTAGTCGCGGCCCAGCATCTGGCTCGCTGAATCCAGATCTCCGGCCTGAATGCACTCGCGTATCCGAGTACTGCTGACCACCTGTCCGTCCAGTGCGACCGCCGCAAGACCATGGACTTTGATATTGTGCGACTGTCCGATCTTCTGGAGCAGTTCAACATTTCCGCCACGCCGGTGACCAAATGTGAATCCGCGCCCGACGCAGATACTGCGAATCATTCCGAATCCGCAGATCAACTGATCAACAAATTCCTCGGCCGAGAGTCGGCTGAATGACTCATCAAACGGGACCATCAACGTCGTGTCGACGCCGAGCGATTCAATCGCCTGCAGCTTTTGATCGAGTGAATAGACGGCGGGAGGAACGGCGTGAGGGGCGACAACAGCGTTCGGGTGGCGGTCGAAAGTCACCACCAAGGAACGGGCCTCTTCGTGACTCGCATCGCCGGTCGTCTGCCGGATGACCTGTTGATGGCCTAGGTGGACGCCGTCAAAGACACCTATCGCGAGACAAACGCGTTGCGGAGTGTCTGCCAATTCCGAGGCGTTCCGAATGATGTTCATGTCCCTATCCGACCGTGAGGTCGGCGACGAGTCGACCGAAGGGGATGATTCGGTTGGTGATGTCGACCGGATTCGCAGTGGCCAGTTCCTCGAGTTCGATGGCGTCGGTCACATTCAGCGAACCGGAGACTGTGCGTCGAAGCTGGCTAAGGTGGGCGCCGCAGCCCAGGTTCTGCCCCAAATCGTGCGCGAGCGAACGGACGTAGGTTCCCTTCGTGCAGGACACCTCGAAGATTGCGTCAGGTTCGTAATAGTCGGTGAACTTGAAACGGTAGACGTGAATGAGACGGTCCTCCCGTTCGATTTCGATGCCTTTCCTGGCGAGCTTGTACAGCGGGACACCGCCTTTCTTCACCGCCGAAACCATCGGTGGTTTTTGCATGATATCACCCACGAAAATTTTGGCGGCCTCATTCAGCGAATCAACAGTGAGCCCGGGAATCGGCCTGGTCTCGGTCACCTTACCGGCGCCGTCGTAGCTGTCGGTGGAAATGCCGAACCGGATCGTGCCTTCGTAGACCTTGTCTGTGCCCATCAGCCGGTCGGAAAGCTTGGTTCCCCGTCCGATGAGAATGACCAACAACCCCGTGGCGTTCGGATCAAGGGTTCCGGCGTGCCCGACCTTCTTGATGCCGAAGAAACCACGGACGACATCAACAATGTCATGGGAAGTGGGGCCGGCCGGTTTGTCGATCAGCAGAGCTCCATCCAGCGGTCCGGGTTCATTCATGCCGCTGTTTCCGCTTTTTCAAGGGCCTGCTTCACGGCGGCGAGGACCTGGCGTTGAACCTTGTCCTGCGATCCTTCGATTCGTGCGCCGGCAGCGGCTTTGTGCCCACCGCCGCCAAATAGTTTGGCGACGGCACCGACGTCGATCTTGTCCTCCTTTGAACGTAGACTGATCCGGGTGACTTCGGGTTCGATCTCCTCGAACACGACGGCGATCACGACCGGTTCGATCGCTCGAATGTGATCGATGAGTCCTTCGGTATCCTCGGCGGTTGCACCCGTGCGTTCGTAATCCTCTTTCTTCAACCAGAAGTATCCGATCTTGTTCTGGTGCTGCAGGCGGAAGCTGTTGAAGACGTGACCCAGCAGCTTCACGCGCGGGATGGGATAGGAATTGTATACCTCGTTGGAAACGGTTGCGAGATCCGCTCCGCGTTTCACGAGATCTGCAGCGATGTGGTACGTGGTCGGGCGCGTGGTCGGGTATTGAAACGAACCGGTGTCGGTTGAAATGGCGGTGAACAGACAGTCGGCGATATTCTGCGTGATTGGCCAGCCGGCCTCCTTCATCAGGCGGTAGATGAGCGTGCCGGTCGCCGGTTCCCTCGGGGCGACCCAGTTGATGTTGCCGTAGCGGGTGTTGCTGGCGTGATGATCGATGTTGATCAGAACCTGACGGTTCTCGATGAACTCGGCGACGCTGCCGATCCGTTCGTAGTTCGCCGCGTCGGTCGCGATGACGCAGTCAAACACGCGGCCGGGGCGGGGGCGTTCAAAGATCTGATGCGGATCCATGAACTTGAGTTTCGGCGGAACGGGGTCCTCGTTCCAACAGACGACGTCCTTGCCGGCGTTGATCAGGGCGAGAGCGAGTCCGAGTTGGGAGCCGATGCAGTCGCCGTCTGGTCGCACATGGCCGACGACGCAGATCCGATTCATCGGCTTGATGGTCTCGATGATCCTGCGAATGATTTTCGGGGTTTGCTTCATTCTTCCGGGAGGGTCTTCTCGATCTCGTCCAGAATCTCCAGCACGCGATCCCCTTCGGACGCGGACACGTTGATCATGAAACGGAGACTGGGAATGTACTTGAGCGTAACGGAGTGACCAAGTTGGCCGCGCACGTGCGATCGCATTTTCATGAGTGTCGAGCGGGTGCTTTTCTTCTGCTCCTCGGTACCCAGCACGCTGAGATGCACGGTGGCCAGCTTAAGGTCGGGCGCGACGATAACTTCACTGACGGTGACCATGCCGGCCGTTTCGATCGGCAGTTCACGGCGGAGAATTTCACCGATCTCGCGCTTGAGAAGTTCACGGACCCTAAAATGTCGGAGGTTAGGCATGTTATCGGAATCGACACTGACGCGCAGTGCCAAACCACTTTCGATCAGAGTGTCAGAGCGTCTGGGCTTCCTTCTCGAACATGAAACACTCGATCATGTCGCCCGGTTCAAACTGATCAAATCCCTCGATCCGAATACCGCACTCCATACCGGTGCGCACCTCGTTGACCTCGTCCTGGAACCGGCGCAACGACTGGGTGCCTCCCTCGAAGACGACGGCACCGTTTCGGGAAACACGTACCTGGCCGCGGAGGATGCGACCGCTGGTGACCATACAGCCGGCAACGTTGCCGCCCTTGGAGACGTCGAACACACGGCGCACTTCGGCCTGCCCGGTGGGGACCTCCTTGAGAATGGGGTCGAGCAGACCGGCCATGGCCAGTTTGGCCTCGTCGATCAGTTCGTAAATGATGGAATACAGTCTGATCTGCACGCCCTCGCGTTTGGCGGCAGCTGCGGCGCTGTTGTCAACGCGGGTATGGAAGCCGAGCACGATCGCCTTGGACGCCGACGCCAGATTGATGTCGCTCTCCGAGACGGTACCGACCGCGCTGTGAATGACGTCGACCGAGACCTTGTTTGATTCAATTTTCTTCAACGCGTCAACGATAGCCTCGGAGGAACCTTGTGTGTCCGACTTGACCACGACTTTCATCACCTTGGACGCGTTCTCGTTCAGGGTGTCGAACAGGTTTTCGGCCGTGACTTTAATACGTTTCTCAAGACCCGCCTTCTTGGCGTCCATTCCTCGTTGTTCCGCCAGTTCACGGGTGGCTTTCTCGTCTTTGACCGCGTGAAATTCCGAGCCCGCTTCCGGGACGCCGTTCAAACCCAGCACCTTGACGGCGACCGAGGGGCCCGCTTCCTTGAGCCGTTTGTTCTCCTCGTTGATCAACGCGCGGACCTTGCCGATGAAATGATTGCAGATCACGAGGTCACCGACGCGCAACGTGCCTTTGCGAACGAGAACGGTCGCTATCGGTCCGCCGGCTTCAACGCCGGATTCGATGACATTGCCGACAGCACGTCGATTGGGATTGGCCTTGAGTTCCAGAAGATCCGCCTGTAGCAGGATCATCTCGATTAACTTGTCGATATTGGTCTTCTGAAGCGCGGAGACTTCGACGAAAATGGTGTCGCCGCCCCAGTCATCGGGCACGAGCCCCTTCTCCTGCAGCTGCTGCCTCACCCTCATCGCATTCGCGTTCGGGTGATCCATTTTGTTGACCGCGACGATGATCGGGACGTTCGCCTGTTTGGCGTGGTTCAACGCCTCAATTGATTGCGGCATCAGACCGTCGTTGGCGGCAACTACCAGAATGACAATATCCGTGACATTGGCACCGCGGGCGCGCATCGCGCTGAAGGCCGCATGCCCCGGCGTGTCGAGAAAAGTGAGCTGTTGCAGTTCCTTTTTCCGCTCGGGGTGGGGAAATGAAATGGTGTAGGCACCAATGTGCTGGGTGATGCCGCCGGCCTCGCCCGACACGACATTAGATTTCCGGATCACGTCCAGAAGGGTGGTCTTGCCGTGGTCGACGTGGCCCATGATCGTGATGATCGGGGCGCGGGGCTTAAGGTCCTCCGGCTTGTCGTCGGTGTCGAGGCTAACCTCCTTCTTCTGCGGCTGTAGGACGTGGGCGTCTTTCGAGCGTTTTTCTATTTCAAATTTGAACCCATATTTGGCGCAAATCTGTCGGGCGGCTTGGTCTTCCACCGCTTGGTTCACGTTGGAAAATACACCCAGCTCCATCAAGTCCGCGATCAACTTGAACGGCTTGATGCCCAGGTTTTCCGCCAGATCACGCACGATGACGGGTGGCTTTAGCGAAATGACCTTCGCGTCTCTCGGAAGAACGATCCGGTCCGGTCCGGGCTTGGCGGCGGGGCGGTTTCTGTCATTTCTGTCGCCGAAAGTGCTGGGTCTCGCGGGCACGCCACGCGGATCGCGGACGACTGGCTTCGCCTTCTGATCATCGCGCACTGGCTTGCCTCCTCGTCGTTCGGGGCGGGGCACCCGGGGAGCGAGCTGAATGAACCCGACCTTCTCCCCCAATTGAGGCTTCGATTCTTGTTTCACCGGGTTGGGCTCAGCTTTTTGCTCGGAATCGTTCGGTTCCACGGAACCGGTGTCCTCGGACACCGGTTCGTCCGGGGCTGTCTCATCGGACACTTTGGCGGTTTCGATCGCCTGGGATTCGGGTTCCGGCTCATCGATGGTTTCTTCTTTAACCACTTCACCAGAATCCGTGACAATGACGTCGTCGGCTGCTTCAGGCTCCGTGTCAGGTGGTTCTTCTTCGGGAGGGGCGGTGACGATTCGGATGGAGGGTTCGGGATGCGTGGCGGGCTCGGGTGCAATTTCTGGTTTGCTGACTCCGGAAAAATGTCCGACCAAGAACTCTGCTGTGATCTTATCGAGGGAGCTGGAGGGCACGCGGGCGTTCGCAATGCCAAGTTCGTTGGCTTTACTCAGTACTTCCTTGCTGGTAACGCCAAGCTGCTTGGCAATGTCGTATATACGGACTGGCATAAATTTGTTTCGAGTGCCGGTATGTCTCCGCTGTGTTCATAGGCCTAAACAGCGAAATTGTTCTTCACCGGCTTCATCTATCACTAAGCGTTAAGTGGTTCACCGTCCGATGCCCTTCGGGCTGCCTCGGCTTTGGCGGCTTCCAAAATTCCGATGGCCTGATCGCCAATCTGTGCGATGTCAGAAAGGTCCTCCGCCTCGGCCTGAAGTAGGTCTTCCAGCGTCGTCAAACCATGATGCACCAGAATATCTGCGTGTTCCTTTGAGATTCCCTCAATCAACGCCAACGTGTCGATGGCTTGGGCGACTTTTTCGTCAAAACCCAGCCGGGTCACCTGCTCGGCTTCAATGTCGATCTGCCATCCGGTCAGCTTCGAGGTGAGGCGCGCGTTCTGTCCGCGCTTGCCGATCGCAAGCGACAGCTGGTCTTCGCTGACAATGATCTTCACCCGGTGGGAAGCCTCGTTGATCACGAAATTCTTCAATTGCGCGGGCGAGAGCGCGTTTGCGACGAACTGCTGAACATCCGGATCCCACTTGATGATGTCGACCTTTTCGTTGTTCAGCTCGCGGACGATGTTCTTCACCCGTTGACCGCGCAGACCGACGCACGCGCCCACGGGATCGACTTTCTGATCCCGGGTGTAGACGGCCAGTTTTGTACGAAAACCCGGCTCGCGGGCGATGCCTCGAACCTCGATCGTCCCGTCGTTGATCTCGGAAACTTCCAGTCGGAACAGTTCAATGACAAACTTTGGATCGGCCCGCGAAAGGATGATGTCGGGGCCGTGCGGGCCGTTTTCCACGGCTTTTACGAAGCAACGGATGCGTTCGCCAACTTGGTATTCCTCGGTCGGGACCCGCTCGCGGTTGGGTAAAATGGCTTCAAACCGGCCCAGATCGACAATCACATCTGAGCGATCAAAACGGCGGACCGTTCCGGAAATAATGTCGCCGACACGGTCTTTGAATTCCTCGAAGATCAGTGTTTTCTCCGCTTTTCGGATGTGCTGCAGCAGCGATTGTTTCGCGTACTGTGACGCAATTCGACCGAAACCTGCCGGGGTAACTTCTTTTTCGATTTCGTCGCCGACCTTGGCGTCATCTTTGATTCGGCGTGCGTCGAACAGGGAAATCTGGTCGTGTTTGGAGATGACCCGTTCAGCGACAAGCAGCCGAGCAAAAGCGCGAATTTCGCCGGAATGCTGATCAATGGTGCAACGGAGATCCCGGGCCGGTCCGATGGCCTTCTTCGCCGCTGACAGTAGTGCTTCTTCGACAGCAGAAACCAGAACATCACGGCTGATGCCCTTTTCCCGTTCCCAAAAATCCAATACTGCTAAAAAATCGGCGTTCATAAGCTAAAATCTCCACGTCATCCAGAGAACAAAAAAGCCGGTAGATGGTGCTTACCGACTCTCGCGTGCTGGCGACCCAGCTATCTTGTCCGCTTTTGGTCGGGGGAAAATAGGGGCTGCCTCCGTACGCGTCAAGATGCAATTCCCTGCGTCCGCCGGGGCGTGTTGCCTCATTGAAGAGGACACCGAAGCGGGATCTCGGGAAAGAGCGGATGGGTTCCATTGCCTCATAATAGCGGACACCGTGGCGAATGCCCGCCACGATGAGCAAAGAAACCCTGGACGAAT